>Ga0315321_10002732_pt1 | contig 13680 bp, 5 predicted proteins | sample M180m21515metaG_FD_203464 | JGI IMG/M metagenome (GOLD analysis project Ga0315321, IMG submission 203464) | Ammonia-oxidizing marine archaeal communities from Monterey Bay, California, United States - M1 80m 21515 | ecosystem: Environmental > Aquatic > Marine > Intertidal zone | place: USA... | reverse complement strand
GAAAGCCTCGGCCGCATTCGAGCGAAGTTGAAGAAGCTCGGACTGGAAAAGAACACCATCGTCATTTTTACGGCGGACAACGGGGGTATGTCCGCATCGAATCAGTACCGGGGAATCAATCATCCAAGGAACTCTCTCGATAGCCGCTTTGCTTCTTCCAATCTCCCCCTGCGCGGGGCGAAAGGCTGGAACTACGAGGGTGGGGTACGGGTACCTTTGATCGTTCATTGGCCGGGGCGGACCAAGCCGAACTCCACCTCCCATGCCTTGGTCACGGGAACCGATTACTACCCGACGTTGCTCGAGATGATGGGCTTGCCCACCTTGCCCGAGCAGCACGTCGACGGAGTCAGCTTCCTGCCCGCCCTCCGGGGCAAGACTCATGACCGGGGTGCCATCTACTGGCACTTTCCTCATTACAGCAATCACGGGTACCAAAGTCCCGGGGGGGCGATCCGTTTGGGGAAGTACAAGTTGCTCGAATACTACGAAAACGGGAGCGTACAGCTCTTCGATCTGGAACAGGACATTGGGGAGCGGAACGATCTTTCCAAGTCCAAACCCGATATCACTGCGAAGCTCCTGAAGATGTTTCATGACTGGCGTCGTGAAGTGGATGCGAAAATGCCTTATCCGAAAACCGCAACTTCGAAGCCGGCCAAGGGAGCGCGGGTTATCAATGCCAAGCCCAGCAACGCCCCCAGGGCAGGATCGAACTTAGCTGCCGACGTCGCGACTTTCGCTCCCGGTTGGAAGGTCCGTGACTGGGGCGGTCCGGCCATGAAGCCCGGGTTGCGTACGCAATGGGATGGTCGCAAGAAGGTGCTTCTTACTCATCCGCTCAGCAAGACCGTCCCCTGCGTCCTGTCCCGCAAGTTCGAGGTGCCCGCAGGAAAAAAGACCACTCTTGAGTTGGAGGTCACCAATCACCCGAAGGGCGACTGGAAGCTGGTGGTTGAGGTGAATGGAAAGAAAGAGCTCAGTGAGGACGTAACGGAAACGAAATGGCAACGGTTTGAAGTCGACCTAAGCAAGCACGCGGGAAAGACGGTCAGCGTCGAGCTTCTGAATCAGGCCACGGGCTGGTCCCACGAAGCCGCTTACTGGAGCCGGGTTCAAATCGTTCACTAGAAGCTCCCGTTGTTACCCGCCACGGTGACCTTCCGCTACGAATAATTCTCTTCGTTACCTATTCGGTTCTCGCGGAGAGAGCTTACTGGGACCATGTTTTTCAGATGAATATAAAGAAGGGCCCACCCCTTTTCCCAAAAAAAAGGCGAACAGGTTTGACGTTGGTATGGATGTGCCTTGCCACACTGATCTTGGCGGTGCCGGTGACGCTTGCCGCGAAACCGAAAACGCCGCCTGCCGCGGGTACGACCTTGCCGGTCGACGTTGTATCGTTCGCTCCCGGTGAGGGGACCGCAGTTGCGCAGGACGGCAAACCCCTGGCCGTCATTGTTCTGCCGGCGGAACCTGCGGCCGACGAAACCCTTGCTGCCGAAGAATTACGCGAGCATCTGAAGCTCATTTCCGGGGCGGAGTTGCCGATTGTCCAAGGCAATTCTACTTCAGACACCACGCCGATCAGCATCGGTACGACGGCTGGTTTCAATGCCGACAAACGCACCGAACAAATCGGCAGCGACGAAGCGTCCTACATGCTCGCAGTCGATGAAGACGGGATTAAACTGATTGGCCGTAGCCCGAAAGGCGCTTTGTTCGCGACTTACGAACTGCTGGAACGCCTGGGAGTCCGCTGGTACATGCCGGGCAAACTGGGCACGGTCATCCCGAAGGCAAAACATCTCGAGTTTGGCCACGGTGTGACCTTCAGGTCTCCGTCTTTCAGGAGTCGTTACATCACCTCATCCATGACACCGCCTTTCTCCAACAGGGTGCGTTTGGGTGGCGAGATGTTTCCTTCCGCGCACGGGATCAAATTGTCACCGCCACGCACTAAGGAAGACGGTCCGGAGCTATATGCGATGGTCAACGGCAAACGTCTCGGCAGTCAGCTCTGTGTGAGCAATCCGGAAGCCGTGAAACGCGCAGTAGCCTATGCCGTCAACTTCTTCAAAAAACGTCCGGATCTCCCGTGGATCGGTATGGGACCGAACGATGGTAGCGGGTTCTGCGAATGCGAGAACTGTCGCGCCTTGGACTCAAACGAATGGGACTCCTACTCCTCTTACATGGCCACAACCGACCGATACGTCTGGTTCTTTAATCAGGTCCTGGCTGGGATTCATAAGGTGTATCCGGGTAAGAAACTCTGTTTCTACGCATACCACACATACACTTTGCCCCCGCGTAAACATATGCCGGACAAACACATCGTTCCGGCGTTTGCCCCGATCTCATTGTGTCGTATTCACGGGATGTCAAACCCGGTTTGCCCGGACCGTTCATTCTACAAGAAAGTCATGGTTGGTTGGGGTAAAGTGGTACCAGAGATTTTCGAACGCGGTTACTACTTCAACTTGGCGTGCCCCGGATTCCCTTTCAGCAAAGTTCATGCAGTGCGCGACGAGATTGTCGAAGCGCGGAAGGCTGGGGTAACCGGCTGGAAAGTCGAAGGCATTCCTTCGTGGGTAACTCACACGCCCACCACCTACGTCGCCGCCCGCCTGATGTGGGACGTCGACACTGACGTGGATGCCTTGCTTGACGACTTCTATGTGAAGTTCTTCGGGGACGCTTCGAAATCCATGAAGGCGTACCTCGAGATGGTTGACCACGCATTCAGAGACACCGACACGCATACGGGTGGCAGCTTCTGTATGCCCAAAGCGTTTACGCCGGAACGTTTGGAGCTCGGGCGGAGAACTTTGACACGAGCCATGAAAGACGCGGGTCGCAATAACGTCTATGCCCGCCGCGTTGCGATGTTTGAACTCAATTTCCAGTTTTTGGAAGCCTTCATCGCCATGCTCGAGGCGCGTGATCAATTTGACTTCGCTTTGGCGAAAAAAGAATTGGATGACATGCGTGCGCTCAACGAAAAGTTGATCAGCTTTGATCTCAGCTACGCCGTGGTTCCCGAAGAACCTGTTGTTGTAGCCAAGGGCAAAAGAAAACCGCGCGCAATCCCAGCCATGCACGCGCGTACGTCCAGCGCCTACGTGAAACGGTTCTGGTCGGCTACGGTCGAAAGCGGTTACGAACGGGTGGTGGAAGGCGGCGACCTGGTCGCAGGGTTGCCTGACGAATGGTGGTTCTTGGCGGATCCCACCGACGTCGGCGAATCTGCAGGTTGGTTTGCGGACGGCATCACGGGTGGCAACTGGCGGACGTTGAGGACCAAAACAGCGAGTTGGAGTGATCAGGGAATGCATTACTACAAAGGCGTGGGCTGGTATCGCACTACCGTGAGAATTCCAAAGCGATTCAAAGGTCGTAAATTATACCTGTGGTTTGGCGGGGTCGACGAACAGGCCAAGGTCTGGTTCAATGGCCAACTTCTGGGCGCCAGCGCGGATGCCGGTGAAGGATTGCCCGGCACAGCCGGCACATTCCTGCCGTTTGAATTCAACGTGACCAAAGAAGCCAGAGTCAGCGCCGACAACACCATTGTCGTCAAGGTCACCAACAAGAGACTCGATGAAGTAGGAACGGGCGGCATTGTATCGCCCGTGATGCTATGGTCGCCAAAAAGGTAACTCGGGCTTTCCGCGACGATTATGGCCTGTGTTCGCTCGTTCAGGGCGTTCTGCAGAGCGAATTATTTCGTACCAAGTAAGCACGCAATGAAGACACTGCTTTATATCATGACCAAACAAGGCAAGTTCGACAAAGCGATGAATATTCTGAAACAGGTCGACTTGGGAAACTGGGAGGCAGTTGGGTTCCATCGATGCTGTATTCCAAGCAGAAACTTTGGCTGCCGCCGGTCGAAGCGACGAGGCACTGAAAATCTACCAAGCCGTGATCAAACACGACTCGACTTCCAAAGCTCTGCTGTAAAGATTCGAGCAGGCGATCGCCAAGCTATCAAATCGTTAGTCATCCATACGAGATTCCCTGGATTAACAAAAATGAAAACCCATTCATGAAATCGTTCGCTGTTTTTGCGGGGGTGACCGCTGCATTTCTGGTGGTCCAAATTGGCTCCGCCCAATCTGTACCTGACCTTGAGCCTCAACTCTATCGGCGTATCCCGATTCCCAAGGCGTTTCTGGTTACCGATGACACTCACGCTTTCGGCGGCGATGTCCGTATCGGGGACTTGAACGGCGATGGACGTTGCGACTTCCTCGTTTACCGCAGTAATCACAGTGGCCCGTCTGGACCAGCGATTGGCGGATTTAAGCCGTGCTTCTTCGGCGCGTTCGAGATGGACGGCACCGTTCTCTGGAGTGTCGGCGGCGGCGGGACACATCCCGTTCGGCCAAGTTCGGTGGCGATTCATGATCTCGATGGCGACGGTGCGGCCGAGGTGATCTGTTTCTGGCATCAGCCACGTAGGCTGGCTCCCCAGAGCCGACCGAACCGTAAAGAACAGGACGACTCCAGAGAGCCATCCAGTGAATCAGCCGACTGGCAGTCGCTCAGCGACATCGTTGTGCAGATTCGCGACGGGAAAACTGGCAAAGTGATTCGTCAGGCGGCTCCCAAAGAAATCACCAGTCGCAGATGCCAGCCCGAGGCGAAACCGGGACAGCCCAGACTCTCCATGGGACGCCGAACCGCGAACTGGGTTCATCACCGGATTCTTGTTGCCAACTTTCGCGGGAAGGATGGCCCTCAAGACTTTGTGATCAAACTCGGTGACACGCACGTGGCTTTTGACGACCAGCTGAACGTGCTGTGGAGCTACAAAACCGAATGGATCGAGTACAGTAAATGCCCCGCGTATATCCCGGCCGTTGGAGATATCGACGGCGACGGACGCGACGAGGTCAACAGCGGTTACTTCCTGCTCGACCACGACGGCAAGCCGCTCTGGAAGCGTAGGATTGGCGACAACATGGACTCGGTGGCGATCACGGCTTGGGACGATGGCCACGTGCGAGCCATCTGCTCGGGCTTCGGACACGTTGTGGATGCTCGTGGAAAAGCGGTTCTTTCACTCGGCAAAAGCGAAGTTCCACACGGTCAGGAAGTTCGCATCGCCAACCTGCGCGACGATCTTCCCGGACCGGAAATGGTGATCCGACACAAGGGACACACTCCCGACGCGATTCTGGTCAGCAGCGAAACGAACCGCATCGTCAGCCGGTTACAGCTCAACGCATCGCCAACCAACGTCGGCATGGAGCCCGTCTTCTGGAACAGCCCCGACAAAGCCGCGTTGCTTTATAACGGCGGCTGGTTGTGGGATCTGAAAACGGCGAAAGGCAATCCGCTTCCCGATCTCCCGCCACCCAACGGCGGCAAGGTCCATCGCATGGGCTTCTACCACGCCATTCCAGCCAACCTGTGCGGAGACGATCGCGAAGAACTCGTCCTCTGGGACCCAACCGCCACCGACATCTTCATCTACACACCCAAGCCGCTCGATCAGTCCGCCTACCGCGGCTATCGCGCCGGGCCGAGACAATACAATCCACGAATCATGGATTAAGAAAATGATGGGAACACCTTCGCCACTCTTCTATTGCTTCGTCAGTCTGATCTTTCTTGTAGGACCAGCGTCTGCTGAATCGCAGGAGCGAGTCACTCTTGCACGTGCTGGAAAGTCATCTTGCGTCATCGTTCAAGCCGACAACGCGACGGAGCCGGAGAAGTTTGCCGCCAAAGAACTGGCGACGTTTCTGAAGCGAGTGACCGGTGCTGAGTTTCCGGTTGCTGCTGAACAGTCATTGACTGACGATCGGGCGAGTCGAATCTATGTCGGTTGGACTCAATATGCGACGCGGCACGATATCGACACTTCGAAGCTCGGCGAAGAGGAGTGGGTGATCCGAACGAACGACGACGATCTTGTGCTCACCGGCGGGCGGCCTCGCGGGACAATGTACGCGGTTTATGAATTCCTTGAAGATCACGTCGGCTGTCACTGGCTGGATCGGAAGACTGAGGTGATCCCGTCGAAGCCGACGCTCGAAGTCGGGCCACTCGACATTCGGGCCAAGCCGCATTTCTGGCAACGTCAGCTGCATTCGCCGACCGGATCACCGGACAACCACTGGCTGTTTCTGATCCGGAACAAGAACTTCCGCTACCACATGAAAGGCCGGACGGAAGGCATGTTTTTCCCGAAAGGCGCTTTCAGCCGCACGGCGAGTTCACGCACCAGCATTCACAGTTTTTCGACCTTCGTCAGTGGCAAGAAATGGTTCTATACGCATCCGGAATACTTTTCGTTGGTGAAAGGCAAACGCATTCCAGCCCACACCGCCAGCGGGCCGGGGCAGCTCTGTTTGACGCATCCGGATGTGCTGCGTTTGACGATCACGAAGCTGCGCGAGTTCATCGAAGCCGACCGTGCCGACTCGGCCGCTGCCGGCGTCGTGCCGCCGAAATCGTATTGGATCACTCAGAACGATATTTATCGTGCTCATTGTGAATGCGACGACTGTCAGGCGATTGCGACTCGCGAGGGCGGCGAGAGCGGGCCGCTCGTTGCCTTTCTGAACGCCGTCGCTAAAGACATCGAAGAGGACTACCCGAACATCCTCGTCGGCACGCTGGCTTACAATCTGACATCCACGCCGCCGAAGCACATTCGGCCGAGGAAGAATGTGCTGATTGGCTGGTGCGATGTTTACAGTAAAGTCGACGGGATTCGTCCGCTTTCGCATCCGCTGAATGCTCGGAACTACGACGAGATCACCGCTTGGGGAAAAGTCACGCCGCGGCTGGCGATCGGCGACGATTACTGGACGGCGTTAGGCTTTTACAAGTATTTCCCGACTCCCTACGCCATGATCGAATGCGTCGCGAAGGACATCCGGCTCTTCGCCGATCAGGGAGCGGAGAGCGTTTTCGTCGAGACACCGGATTACATGGACGCCAGCCAGCAGTTCATTCCGCTCAAGTTCTGGCTCGGGTATCAGTTGCTGGTCGATCCACAGCAACCCGCCGATCCGTTGATCGCAACCTTCATGGATGGCTACTTCGGCGTCGCCAGCGATTCGATGCGGGAGTATCTGCGTTACCAGCGAAAACGAATCGACGCTGATGCACAATTCAAGAAGCTGCGCGACGAGCCGTACAATCTGGCGTATCTCGATCTGGAATTCTTCAAGAAATCGCAGATGCTCTTCGACAATGCGGAGTCACGTGTCGAAGCGGTCAGTCTGGAAGCGAAGCACATCGCAGTGGAACGCTTCACGCTCGACGGAGCCTTGCTGTTTCTGTGGCCATGGCTCGAACACGAACTGCCTGCAGGCGAAACGATGCCCTTCGATCGAGCCGCACTGATTCAGCGTTACGAGCGTGGCTGGAAAGCTCTGGTGAGTTCCCGTTATTCGCGCATCTACACGCAGGACAAAAACTCATTCAATGCCGATGGAAAGATGCTCCAGCGCATGCTGAGCCTGTTCCGTGATTCACAACTCCCCGAGCAGTTCCGCGATCTGCCGCCGTGCGACGTGGCCGACTTCAACTGGCTGACCTTTTCCCAGATCACGCCCCGCCAGAAGTTCATTCCCGACGATGAAGCCGTCGGTGGCATGACCGCAACCTTCACCGTCCGCAACCGCATTCAACGCGCCGAAGAAGGCGGAACCGCCACGGAAACCGGTAAAGCCGAGCAACACCGCAACCCGCTCGTCTTCGGAACCGGCATCGGCAAGCGGCTCACCGATAAGAAAACAATCACAATACCGTCCGAAGACATTCCGCAGGACGGCAAGTATCACCTGTACCATCTCGGCCGCATTCACGTTCAGGAAGGAACGACTGTTTGGGCACTCGAAGGAGGCAGGTTAGGCGTCAACCTCGATCGCGTTTTCGATCCAGCGGCCAGAACCGCAAAGGCCAACGAGTGGGACGCCTATATTTCACTGAAGCTGCAGGGTTCGGCCTATGTCAAAGGATCGAAAGACACCAACGGTGCATGGATGGATCGCGTCCTGTTGGTAAGACGAAAGTAACCAGAATCTATGAGAACTGAAGTGACAAAAAGAATCAATACTGCCTATATGAAACTCCTTCTTTTACTGACCCTACTTTTCCCGGCGTTCGCTGGGGCTGAATCGTTTCTTGTCGAAAACGGCGAATCGCGAGCTGAGATCATCATCGCAGAATCTCCGGCACGCTCGACAAGACTGGCAGCGGCTGAGCTCAAGACCAACGTTGCAAAGATCTCAGGCGCACAGCTGCCCATTAAAACAAAGCCATCCGCCGATGTCCCTGTTCAGATCTACGTAGGCGAAAGCCCGCACGCGGCAAAACTCGGGATTACTGCGGATGGTCTCGAACACGGCGCTTACCGTATCGTTTCCGGCGAAAATTGGATCACCCTGATTGGGGATGACAGTGATTTCGAGCCGGTGCATCCTTTTGCCCGTAATAACGGGGATAAGCCGCGAGCCCAGGCGGAATGGGAGAAAGTCATCGGAGCTCCTTACGGAATGCCGTCGAGAAACCTCTACAAAAACCGGTTGCGATTGCCCGGCGAGACTGGAAAACCCGACGGTGCAGTGACGGAAAAAAAAGAGATTCTCGACATCTGGGGACTCGACGAACGCGGTAGTTTCAACGCGGTGTGCGGCTACCTCCGCAAGCTCGGTGCCCGATGGTATTTGCCAGGTGAGTTGGGTGAAGTCATGCCAAAGATAAAATCAATTCCCCTTCCTCAAATCGACGAAACCGTGATCCCCGATTTTCCGCTTCGGCAATTTAATTTCCGCTTCAGCACGGCAGGCTACCACACTTCGATGTGGGCGATGCGTCTCGGGACTCGCAATGACGAAAGTCTCCATATCGCTCACGGAATGTCGGGAATGACGAATAACGAAAAGGTCTTTGCGGAGCATCCCGAATGGTTTGCTCTGTACGGCGGCAAGCGCGATTTCAAACCCGGCAGCTCCAAAATCCAGCTCTGCTATTCAAGCGAGGAACTTTTCAAGGAAACCTTGCTTTATGTCCGAGCTCTATTGGATAATTACCATTTTAAATGTGTTTCACTGATGCCGCCGGATGGCTACACTGCGATTTGCCAATGTGTAAAATGCCGGGGCAAGGATTCGCCGGATCGACACGAGCGGGGCAAGTTGAGTAATCACGTCTGGGGTTTCACCAATCGCGTGGCAAAGGAAATCGCCAAGACCCACCTGGAAGCGAAGGTTCTTAACGGAGGCTATGGGGTCTATACCTTACCCCCGGAAAATATCAAAAAGCTGGAGCCGAACGTCCTCGTTTGCATCGTCGGTGGCCGACGCCCGATCAACAAGGCGGGTTACAAAGGGGAAGGCGAAGTAGCGCCGGAAGCCCTTCGGGCGGCTTGGAGCAAAAAGACTGACAATCCGATTATCTTTTTCGAAAACTTTCCATTTACCGGTCGCGGTTGGTATCTGCCTAGCTTTGCCCCAAAAGCGCTCACTGAGACAGTCAATGCGACCAAAGGAATCTCCATGGGCGAAGATATCTGGCTGACGGCAGGCCGGGATTTCGACACGGTTGATATCGGGTTTAACCACTTTATGGTCTACTTCACGGCCCGAATGTATTGGGGTGGAAAGGAAGCGGATGGCGATGCGATGTTTCGCGAGTATTGCCGACTCTTCTACGGCCCTGCCGAGAAGGAAATGCATGCCTTTTTCACCTACTGCGAGGAAAACTGGAAAGCCATCGAGAAGGACAAGGCGCTGGCCGATACCGCGCTGACTCTCTTTGTCAACGCTCAGGCAAAGGCCGATGCCGACAGCGCGTATGGGAAGCGTATCGCTCTCATTGACGATTTCCTGAAAGGACTGCGAATGAAATCGATGCAGCTCGGCCAGAATCGGGGTCCTGTTCCCAAGGTGCGTTTGCTCGGCGACGCATCGGGCGTTGTGATCGACGGAAAACTCGATGATGCCTACTGGCAGAAATGCGCCGTAGCTTCTCAGGGCAAACTATATGAACTGCAAACCGGTCGCACCCCTACCTTTGGAACGACGTTCAAATCCGGGTGGCTGGACAACAGCGTCTACTTCGCGATTCGCTGTGATGAACTGCCCGGAGAAAAGCCTGTCGACGCCGCAACTCGCGACGACGACACCGCTCTTTGGCGTGGCGATGCCATCGAAATAGAAATTGCTACCGAGACACATTCTTATTACCAGATCGCAATCAGTCCGGGTGGAAAGGTCGTCGATCTTGATCGAGAAGGGGGCAAAAGCCTCCGCTGGGATTCGAAAGCCGAAGTCGCAACGAGGGTCGAGGACGGTCACTGGTCGGTGGAGATTCGCATTCCAGTAACTCAGGATGAAAATGATCCCTACCATCAAGTCATCGGACGCAAACCAACTCAAAGCCTCCCCTGGCATATCAACATCTGTCGCCAACGAATCCGCGAATATGGCCAGGAACTCAGCGCCCTGTCACCGACCGGAACCAAAAAGTTTCACGTACCGATGAAGTTTGCTCAATTTTACGCGGGAAAATCCCACACCTTCGAATCCAATCCGGAGGTCACTGACTTTGCGATTGGCTATCGTAGCGCCGCCCGGGCGCGCAAGGCGGATGCGTTTCTTGCCCTGGCGGAAACCGAAAAAATCAACGATTTCCAAAAGTCCGCCGCTCTCGAACAGGCCGCTTCCTACAAAAGAAAAGAGGCGGGACCGATCGTCGAACAAATACCTGTCGAGGTCGTGAAAAAGACCGCGCAAATGCAACACCTCCTCATTCAGGGAAAAGCTCCCGAAGTGATTTCCCAATTCGCTGATGAAGATATCACCCAATGGCCTTTCTGGAAACGTGGCGACGGATACCGCAACCGGGGGCGAGCCTACTACGTCACCAAAGACGGAGCCAAAGCCGAGACGGATCTTAGCAAGGCGCTGCCGTGGACCAGCGACTCAGGAGCCCGCGGCAAGGCTTTATTGATGCTTGCCCAGAACCGGGAGCGCAACCTTAGTGACGACGATCGGGCTTTCGAAGCCTACAACGCAATTGTAGCGGGGCGCGAGCGCATCGGTGGCGCGGATCAATTTTCTGCGCTACAGGGGATTGCCCGGATTCAAACAAAACGCGGTCAATTCGATGAGGCTCTGAAGACTCTGGATCGCGCCAATCCCGACAAGTTGGAGGGCAGTTGGAAGAAAAACATACTCAAATCAATCGAAGAAGTTAAGGAAGCGAGACGCGGTGTGCCGAAGTAGGCAAAGCTGACGTCGGGTTGCCTTCCTGCGTCAGTTTTTGCTTGCGGGAGTAAATACGCTTTGCCCAAGCACCCAATCCCCCCTCTGCCTCTCTTTATCGGATGATGATCAAGCCATCCTGATTGTCGGGCTTGTACATGCCCAAGGCCTTGCCGGCAGGATCGACGACCAGCCAATAATGACCGGAGTAGGTTCCTTGCAAGGCCTGCCCGCCCGGTTCGATTTCCTTATATTGCACGCGTTCGCCGGAGGTGTTGATCCAGTAGACCACGACCTTCGTCTGGCTTTGGTTCCGAAAGGTCAACTGGACTGCCAATCCATTTCCACCTGACCGTATGTTTTTCTCCTTTGCCGGATCGATGATGGACAGTTTTTTCATCACTGATTTTTTACTGGAGGCGGGTGCCGTTCTGCGTCCTAGAATCGGAGCTGGTTCGCCGCGCCCATTGGCCGCTTTCGCTTCGGCCACGGCTTTTGCCATCGGGTAATAGTTTTTGCGCTGAATGCGATTATTGGGGAGTCGTTCGAAGGCCTTGGGGGGCATCGCTTTCCCTTCCGGCGGCTTCACCGGGGTGTATTGCCGAAGCAGCGACCGGTGATGGTCCAGCGTGGCCTGATGCTTGGGGAGGTAGGCCAGGTTGTCGTGTTCGCCCTGATCCTTGCGGTGATCGTACAATTCCTCCACTTTCGAGCCGGGATCGAAGACGTAGCGCCAATGGTCGGTCCGCACCCCGTGAATTCGTCGGTAACTGGAAATGGCCGGTTGGATGCGTTTGCCTGATTTCGGGTCCTTCAGCAACGGAACCAGGGATTCGCCTTCCAACTGTTCGGGCAACGCCGCCCCCGCCAGTTCCGCCAAGGTGGGATAGACGTCCAGCGTGCTTGCCGGGCGATCGCAGAGACTACCTGGAGTGGTCACTCCGGGCGCTACCACGAACATCGGAATCCGGGTCGATTCTTCCCAGCAAGTGAACTTTTCCCAGTTTTCTTTCTCTCCAATATGCATGCCGTGGTCCGACCAGAGCACGATAATGGTATCCTTGGAACGTCCGCTTTGCTCCAACCCGTCCAGTAATCGGCCGACCATGGCGTCGGCAAAGGTGATGCTCGCGAGGTATCCCCGCACCGCTTGCTTCCACTGGTCGTTTTGGGCGACCCATTGATGCCAGTTCCGGCGGCCGTGGTCCCAGGTGTCAATCAAGTCGTCTTCCTTGTGGGCGGGAAGCTGTACCTTTTCCAATGGATACATGTCGAAATATTTGGCGGGGACCTCCCAGGGGATGTGCGGTCGAAAAATGCCGGCGGCGATGAAAAACGGCTTGGCACGCTTTTTCTTCATTTCGCTCACTGCCCAGTCGACGACTTTGTAGTCACTCATTCCGGAATCGCTCTCGGCCACCGGCAGCCAGCCGAACAAATGGTTGCCCAGCGGACGTCGCCCGAAGCAGCTCGCCTCATGGGTCTGCACGTCCTTGGTCGGCGGCCGCACCTGAAAAGGAATTGGTTTGTGGGGCTCGGGAAAATAGGAGTCCCAGGTATCCGGATCGTTTTCGCTGCCGTTCCACCATTGCAGGGAGTGGTAGATCTTGCCGCCACCCACGGCCGTATATCCATTGTCCCGGAAATGCTGGCTCAAGGTCACGACCTCGCCCAGTTTTTTGTTCTTACGCCAATTCGGACCGATCCCTTGAAAGACGTTGGCCGTGATGCCCGAGGTGCTGGGCCGTACGCCGGTCATGATCGCGACACGCGAAGAATGACAGGCCGGGGATGCCGTATGGGCGTTACGAAAGGTCACTCCCATATTCGCCAAACGATCCAAGTTCGGAGTGATCGCTTGCGGGTGTCCGCCGAGCGGACCGATCCAGTCGTTCATGTCGTCGATGGCAATGAACAATACGTTGGGCTTTCCGAACGCCGGGTAATGGGACGCTCCAAGGGCCAAGCAAATAAACAACAACCGTTTTATCATGCCGTCCATTCCACTGATATCCCTCAGTGTACGCAATAAACTTTGCAGCAGTTGTTCGCCATGGGCTCTAGCCTGAATTATTTTATTTTCCCTGTCCAGATTCTCGCTTACGGGGAGTAATAGGGTAGGGGAGAGGAAAATATCTACCGCTAAAAACCCGAGGTGGTGGCCAAGCTTCTTGCCCTCCTTGAGAAACACGTCAAGTGGGGCAGCCCAAGCCCAAGTGACCCGGTTCCATCGTGCGGGGCGACTCGGGGATTAGGCTTACCCGTATTGTTCCCGGTACTTCTTGGGAGTTAGCGTCATTCGCTTGCGGAATTGCGCGGTGAAGGCGCTCTGATCGCAAAAGCCCAAGTCGTAGGCTACTTCCGAAATCGGGAGATCGCCCTCCCGGAGCATTTCGCAAGCTTTCTCGATGCGGGAGCGCACCATGAATTGCTGAGGAGTAAGACC
>Ga0315321_10002729_pt1 | contig 13688 bp, 14 predicted proteins | sample M180m21515metaG_FD_203464 | JGI IMG/M metagenome (GOLD analysis project Ga0315321, IMG submission 203464) | Ammonia-oxidizing marine archaeal communities from Monterey Bay, California, United States - M1 80m 21515 | ecosystem: Environmental > Aquatic > Marine > Intertidal zone | place: USA... | reverse complement strand
ACGACGTCTCGCGTGATCCGATAAAGCGTGGGATCAACAGCGCAATTTCAGCGAGGCGAAGAAATGTCTGCACCGCAAAACATATTGCTTGTCGGCTGCGGCAAGATGGGTGGCGCCATGCTGCGTGGGTGGCTCGCCCGAGGCACGACCACGGACGCCGTCCGGATTGTCGAACCTTTTGCAGAGGCGGCCGAAGCGCTGCGCAGCGAGCTGTCGCTGACTGTGGTTGCGGATGTTGCCGATATTGGCCCGGAATTTGTGCCCGACATCGTGGTATTCGCGGTGAAACCCCAGGGCATGGACGACATCGTGCCGGCCTATGTTGGGTTTGCCGGGCAGGGCGCAGTCTTTCTGTCGATCGCAGCCGGCCGAACGATCACGTATTTCGAAAACCACCTTGGGGCTGATGCGGCCGTGGTGCGTACCATGCCGAACACGCCTGCTGCGGTCGGCCGTGGCATCACAGCGGCCTGCCAGAACGGGCACGTTACGACGGCGCAGCACGATTCCTGCGAACAACTTCTGGAAGCCGTGGGCGAGGTGGTTTGGGTTGATGACGAGGCCCTTATCGATCCCGTCACCGCGGTGTCCGGGAGCGGGCCTGCCTATGTTTTTCTTCTGATCGAATGCCTGGCAAAGGCCGGCGCCGCCCAGGGGCTGCCGCCGGAAATCGCAGCCCGGCTGGCGCGGGAGACCATCGCCGGGTCCGGTGAACTGGCGCGGCAATCCGATGAGCCTGCTGCCACCCTGCGCCAGAATGTGACCAGTCCCGGCGGGACGACCGCCGCCGCGCTGGACGTGTTGATGGCGGAGGACGGGTTGCAGCCACTGCTCGACCGGGCGATCGACGCGGCCACCCGGCGGTCGCGCGAACTGGCGGGGTAATCCCGTTATTCGGCGGCCTGCGGATAGGGCGTGACCGAGCGGAGTTTTTCAAGCGCACGGGATTCAAGCTGACGGACGCGCTCCTTCGAGAGCCCAAGCTCCTTGCCGATCTTCGTCAGGCTGTGGCGTTTCTCGCCAAGAAAACGCCGCCGCAATATGTGGCGTTCGCGTCGGGTCAGAGCCGGAATTGCGGCCCGGAGGCGCCGGATCAATGCGACGCGTTCGCGTTTGGACGCCAGTTTAATCTCCGGATCGGGCGATATATCGGGCAGCGTTTCGGCCAGCGTCCGTCCATCGGTCTGCAGTGCGTCAAACGAGTGGTCTGATGTCTTCATGCGTTGCGCAAATGCGCGTACATCTTCGACGGAAGTATTCAGCCGTTTTGCAAAGGCGCGCACCGTTTCGCCGCTCTTTTCATCGATGTCGGCGATCGTGCCGTTAAAATACATGGTCCGGTGTTTTGGTGTTGTCACGGTTCGAACTGCGGTCCCTGTGCGCAGAACGTAATCCTGCATCGCAGAGCGTATCCACCACATGGCAAATGTCGATAAGCGGGTGCCGCGATCGGGGTTGAATCGTTTGATCGCCTCTAGCAGGCCGACAGTTCCTTCCTGAATCAGGTCGGGAAGGGGGCATCCATGACGCCGGTAGCGGCCGGCCACTCTGATCACAAATCGCAGCTGGCTGAGAACCAAACGTTCCCGTGCGTACGTATCCCCCATGCGGACAAGGCGAAATAGAACGCGTTCCTCGGTCGCCGACAGGCGCGGCACCCGTTTTACTGCTCTCGCAATATTTGCCGGAATGGGCGAGCGCATTATCTCTCCAGTAGATCTGACAGTGAATCGTCGCATACAGTGGCACTCAGATCAACCAATTCAATCGACGCGTATTGATCGGAAAGTGGTATAAAGTCTTTATCCTGCAACGAATTGTGGAGGACCAGATGGCGAAGAAAGCAACCGGCAGGCAGCCAGGTCCGGACCGGATTCTCAATGCTGCCCTGGACCTTGCTGCCGATATGCGTTGGCGCGACATTGCTATGGAAGATATCGCCAATGCTTCCGGCGCAAAGCTGGCGCGTGTTTACGAATTGTTTCCGTCCAAGGCGGCGATTTTGACGGCTTTTATCCGACGGACAGATCAGGCGGTGCTTGCCGGGCATGATTTTGAAGATGCGTCCGAGTCTAGTCGGGAACGCCTTCTGGATGTATTGATGCGGCGTCTGGACGCGCTGGAGCCGCGCCGCCATGCCGTCGCAGAGATCACCCGTGAATTCGGATCCGACCCGGCCTCTGCATTATGTGCCTTACCAGCATTCGCCGGCGCGATGGCGTGGTCGCTGGAGGCGGCGGGCATCCGGTCGTCGGGGCCGTTGGGGTTAATCCGGATCAAGGGGCTGTCGCTGATCTATTTGTCGGCGCTCCGTGTCTGGCTGCGGGACGAAACCCAGGATCACGCGCGAACGATGGCGCAGATCGACAAGAACCTGAAACGGGCTGAATCGGTGATGTCTATGCTGCCGTTCGGGGCACGTCGCCGCCGTAACGATGATGAATAAGGGTTTAGGTGCGATGCGATAAATTTGCGCTGCTGTCGCTAATTAAATTTTAATCCATTGAAAGGTATCGATATTATATTTGGTGCAGTGCACAATAATTCATTGACATTGTGCGGTGCACACCATATATTTCTGTCACGAGTTACGGAAAATCCCACACTCTCAACAGGAGCATATGATGGCTGCTAACGGAAAAACGAACGGTGCGATGTTCCCCGAATGGGATTTCACCAAAGTCTGGGCTGATATGAAGATGCCCGAATTCAATGTTGATGCCATGGTTGTGGCGCAGCAGAAAAATATCGAAGCAATGAACCTCGCCAACAAGACCGTTGTTGACAGCTGGCAGGGTTTCGCGAAGAAGCAGGCCGAATTGTGGCAAGCCGCGGTTGAAGATACCGGTGTGCTGGCCCAAGACGTCGCTTCCGCGAAAGAGCCGACCGACAAAGTCGCCAAGCAGGCTGCCTTTGCCAAGGCCGCGTTCGAAAACAGTCTCTCGACTGCGCGCGAAGCACAGGAAATTGCCGCCAACACCGCGAACAAGACGGCTGATATCGTCTCCAAGCGTTGGGCGGAAGGTCTCGACGAGGTTGTGTCCTATGTCGAAAAAACTGCTCCGAAAGCCGCAAAGGCCGCCGCAGCAAAATAAGTATGCTCGTTAGTACCGTCGCCCAGTAGGCGCCGAATTAAACCGCCGTTCCAAAATTGGGGCGGCGGTTTTCTTTTGTCCGCCTGTCGGCAATGATCTCGCTGGATGTCAGTGACGGAGAAGCCGATGACCATCGCATTTGACGATTTCATGAAAGTCGATATCAGGGCCGGAACCGCGCTCCGCGCAGAGATTTATCCTGAAGTGCGAAAGCCCGCGATAAAGTTGTGGATCAATTTCGGGGCCGAAATCGGTGAGAAGAAAAGTTCCGCCCAGATCACACGGCATTACGATCCGGAAACCCTGCCCGGGCGTCAGGTCGCAGCCGTGATGAATTTTCCGCCCCGCCAGATTGGCAAGTTTATGTCCGAAGTGCTGGTTCTCGGTTTTCCTGACACGGACGGAGAAGTCGTTCTTGTTGATATAGACCGCCCTGTCGCGGACGGCGCCCGGCTGTTCTGATCTTGCGCCGGTCGTCAGACAGGGAGTTTGATCGTCGCGCGCAGGCCGCCGAGGGCCGAGCGTTCCAGCGTTACATCGCCGCCGCTTCCGCGGGCCAGATCCCGTGCGATCGACAGGCCCAGTCCGGTCCCGCCCGTGCCGGGGTTGCGCGATGCGTCGAGCCGGTAAAACGGCTTGAACACGGCTTCGTATTCGTTTTCCGGAATGCCGGGTCCGTTGTCATCGACATTGATCTCGACCAGATCGCCACGGCGGACGGCGTTTATCTCCACCGTCTTCGCGTGCGTTATCGCGTTCACGACCAGGTTGGTTACGCAGCGCCGGATTGCGTGAGGCCGGATCAGCATGTTCAGGTCGCCCTCGATCGTGGCCTTGATCTGGTGATCGGGGGTTGATGTTGACCGTGCAATCGTCATCACGATTTCACCGAGGTCGCTTTCGGTCGGCTCTTCCGTACCTTCTCCACGCGCGAAGGCGAGAAATTCCTCAACCATGATTTCCATTTCACGGAGGTCTTCTTTCAGGTCCTCAACGCCTTTCGATTCGGCGAGCATGGCAAGTTGGAGCTTCATGCGCGTCAGCGGCGTGCGCAGGTCGTGAGATACCCCGGCTAGCATCTCTGTGCGCTGGGTCAGGGCATTGTTGATCCGGCCGCGCATCCGTTCGAACGCGGCCGCCGCCCGGCGGATCTCGGTCGCGCCTTCGGGGCGGAAGTCGGGCACGTCACGGCCCTTGCCGAAATTGTCGACCGCCGCGGCAAGACGCCGGATGGGTCGGACCTGGTTGCGCATGAACATCGTTGCAATGGCAAACAGCAGCAGGGACGTGCCGACCATCCACATCACGAAGATATAGGTTGTCGAGCTGAACAGTCGTTCCCGCGGCACAAATATTTCCATCACGCCGTCGGGGAGCTGGACCTTGATCTGCACGAGCCGGTCATGGCTCCATGTGTCGATATGGAACGGTCGGCGAACGCGTTGGCCCATGGCGTTGGCAAGGCGCGTATCAAGAATGCCGCCGCCGGTGACGGGCGGCGCGTTGGGCAGAATTTCGGCTTTTTTGAATTTGAAGAACAGACCCATATCGGCCGCTGACTCCATCAGCCAGTTTGCGTTCTGTTGTTCGAACTGGCTTCGGGCATCGACCACAAGGCCGATTTCCCCCGCTACGGAATCCGCGAGCCTTCGGGTAATCGTGCTCCAGTGCCGGTCATAGAATACCCAGGTGGAGACCACCTGCACCAGGATCAACGGCGTGATGATGATCATGATCGACCGGCCCAGAAACGACTTGGGCAGGTAGCGTTTGATCGCGATGCGAAAGCGAACCGGAGCCCTCATTGCCCACATCCCTGGTCCAGGTCAGTCCGGGTGCAGCACATAGCCTTGTCCCCGGATGGTGTGAAGATAGCGCGGTTCCCGCGGGTCCGGTTCGATCTTGCGGCGCAGACGCGTGACCTGCACATCGACCGTCCGTTCTCCGCCGTCGATACGGCATTGAGCGATCAGTTTGTCGCGTGAGAGGGTCGCACCGGGATTTCGCGCCAGCGCCGATAACAGATTCGCTTCGATCGTCGTCAGCCGGACGATGGCATCGTCGTGCCGCAATTCCCGCCGCGCCATATCGAACCGGCATTCCCCGAGTATTACGATACCTTCGGTGACGGCGGGTGCGGCCCGCCGCAGTATGGATTCGATGCGAAGCACAAGCTCACGCGGCTCGAACGGCTTGGTCATATAGTCGTCGGCGCCTTGCTCTAGTCCGGAGACGCGATCCTCCGGTTCGCCCATCGCTGTCAGCAAAAGGATCGGCACGCGGGATACCGAGCGCTGCGATTCGGTGAATTCGAGTCCGCTTTCCCCCGGCATCATCACATCGACCACCAGCAGATCGAACAGCAGGCCGCGCATCCGCGAGCGGGCTTCTTCCGCGTCCGATGCGGTGGTGACGCGAAATCCGTTTTCGCCGAGATACTCGCTCAACAGTTCACGTAACCGCGTGTCGTCATCCACAACAAGGATATGGGGGTGATCGTCCATGGGGTCAGTATACCAGCAATCGCCGGACTATTTCTGCGCCGGTTTCAGACGTCATACCCGACAGCTTTACGGGCCATGCCGTCATATAGATCGAGCATCCGATCCCGCCACGCATAGACCGTATCATCCTTTACAATTAGCGGAAATTCGCTGATCGACCGCGCCCAGGCGAAGGCGCCGAACACGATATAGTCGCCATAGGCGGGGGCATTGCCCGATAGAAAATTCTGGCCGTCCAACGCCGCCCGGAGCGTTGAAATCGCGGCACCAAACGCCTTGATATCGGATTCCGACCGGGTCTGCACTTCTGCGGGGGATTTGCCAAACCGGGCTGTACGGCTGTCGGTGAAATAGTCTGTATCGGCCGGATCGACATGGTCGAGGATGTCGACGATCACGAGTCTGATGAGTGCCAGATGAAGCGCGCGGTCGGTCCAAACATTCATAAACTTTGCGAGACCGCGTCCAGCCTCCCCGCCGAAAAGTGACGGTGCATCCGCGTAATTGTCTTCCAGGTGCTCGGCGATTGCCCAAGAATCCGAAACGACCGTGTCGCCGTCCTTGATGACCGGGATACGCTCCTGGCCGGAAAACGCAATCATATCCTTGTCGGTGAAACGCACCGGCACTGTTTCATAGGTGAGACCTTTGTGTTCCAAGGCCATGCGTGTGCGCCAGCAATAGGGGCTAAACCGGCGATCGTCGCGTCCGAAGAGTTCATAGAGTTGGATCGGCATATCGGTCTCTCGTTTATTGTTCGGTGATAAAATCTATAGCAGTTCGGGGATGCGTGCGGACATGAATTCGCTAAACGCGCGCATGCGGGCCGTGTCGCGATGATGGGGATGACGCAACAACCAAAGCTCCGCGCCGACCTCCGCCGGCAGGTCGAGCACACGCGTCAGGGGCGTTTCACGGTCGCCGAGATAGCACGGCAGACAGGCAATACCGATGCCGTTGCGTGCCGCGGCCAGGAGCAACAGCATGCTGCTCGCCCGGTAAACCGGTTCCATATTGCCGGACCTGGATGATAGCCATCGCATCGCCGCGATATGCGCAAGATTGTCGCCGGCCCCGACGATCCGGTGCGATGTAAGGTCTCCGAAATTCTTCAACGGCGGAGATGCTTCGAGATAGTCGTCAGATCCGTATAGCGCGACCGGCAGCGATCCCAGCCGCCGGCCCACCATTTCATCGTGTCCTTTTGTGCCTGGCTCCAGCGACCGGAACGCGATATCGATATCGTCCGGATGAACTGGACTGTATCCGTCGGGGGTCGCAATCAAATCGACCGTGATTTCGGGGAAGCGGTCGCGAAACGCGGCAAGCGTCTGCGGCAATAGCCCGAACGCCAGGTTGAAGGTGGCGCCGACGCGGATCGCACCGGCAGGGCGGCCATGGTCGATATCGGCATCGCGCAGCATGCCGGCGGTTTGGTCCGCCATTTTTTCCGCATGGGGAAGCAGGCGTTCGCCCGCGGCCGTCAGCGTCACGCCGTCGGGGCTGCGGTCGAAGAGCCGCTGACCGACCTGCTTTTCCAGGCGATCGATCCGGCGCAGTACCGTCGACCGGTGGACACCGACCGATTTGGCGGCACTGTTCAGGGAGCCGAGCTGGCCGGCCGCGAGAAATATACGAAGATCATCCCAATCCAGCATGTGTTGCATTATTGCACACCAAGTTGTGAAATTGTCATGTTTTGTTGCAATTTGGTTGGCGCTAGGATGCGCTCGGAATTCAAAATATCCCAAGGGGAGACGCGCGATGCTCGATCAGGACATGAAGCAGATGGTTGCCGGCACAATGCTGTGCTTTGCCGCCACCACCAACGAAGACGGCAGCCCCAACCTGTCGCCCAAAAGCTCGCTCCGGGTGCATGACGACAAACACCTGATGTTCGCCAATATGGCGTCACCGGGGACAGTGCGAAACCTGCGCCGCGACCCGCGGATAGAGCTCAACTGCGTCGATATATTTTCGCGGCGGGGCTATCGCTTCGTCGGCCGGGCAAGCGTCCATTCGGATGACGACCCCTTGTATGTGGCACTGAAGACCGACGTGGCCGCGGAACATGGTGATGCAATCCCTGTGTTCGATGCCGTCCTTATCGAAGTGCTCGAGGTGCACCCCGTCATATCCCCCGCATACACCTTTATCGATGGGGTCACCGAAGATGCGCTGCGCAATGCCTATCTCGGCAAGTACGGCGTTCAGCCAAAGGCGGAAGAGGCGGCGGAATGACGCTTCGGGTCGATCATGGAACGATCGCGCCGGAAGCGGCCAAGGCGATGTACGCGACCAATGGCTATCTCGATGACTGTTCCATCGAACAGGGTCTGTGGCGGCTGATCGAGCTTCGGGTGTCGCAGATCAACGGCTGCAATTACCGCACCTGGCTGCATTCCCGCCAGGCTCGCGAACTTGGCGAGCCCGAAGAGCGCATTGCGGGTGTTGCCGCCTGGCGGTCCGTTGATTGCTATAGCGCTGCCGAGCAGGCCGCATTCGACTGGACCGAATCCGTAACCAATATCGTCGACGGGACACCCTCCGACGATCGGTTTGCGGCCCTTCGGAGGCATTTCGACGACCGTCAGATTGTCGATCTGACAGCGACGGTGGCGAACATGAATGCGCTTAACCGGCTCGGGATCAGCTTTTGCCTGGAGCCAACGGAATAGGGTGTTACGGGCCCCAGATAAGGATCAGCATAGGTGCGGCGACGGCAAAGGTTATGATCGTCAGCGGTAGGCCCATCCGCCAGTAATCGCCGAATTTGTATCCACCCGGACCCATGACCAGCAAGTTGGATTGATGTCCGATCGGCGTCAGGAACGCGCTGGACGACCCGATGGCGACAGCCATCAGGAACGGATCGAAATTCACGCCCATGATATTCGCGACGCTGACAGCGATCGGCGCCATCAGGACGGCAGTCGCAGCGTTATTGATCACGGCGCTCAGGACTGCCGAAATCGCCATGATCGTGACCAGCATGACCCAGAGCGGCATACCGCCTGCCAAAGAGATAATACTGTCCACGATCAGCCCGGTGGCGCCGGTCGAATTCAAGGCTGCCCCGACCGGCAGGAACGCCCCAAGCAGGACGATGATCGGCCATTCGACGCTGTCGTATATTTCGCGCAAGGGGAACAGCTTGGTTGTCACAAGCACAACCACGGCTGCGACGAAGGCGACATCAATCCGGACAAGCCCGAATACGGCTGCGGTGATTGCCGCGGCGAATATGGCGAGCGGCAGAAAACTTTTCTGCTGCCCGACGGTGATGTCTCGCGCCGCAAGCGGCAGGCAGCCAAGCGAATTTAGGGATTCGTATAACAGTTGTTCGGCGCCCTGGATAAGCACGACGTCACCGGCCTGAAATCGGATATGTCCGATACGGTCGCGGATCGGTTTGCCCTGCCGGGCGACGGCGAGAATATTGACGCCGTACCTGGAATTGACCCGCAGCCCGCCCGCGGTCCTGCCTTCAAGACGGGAGCCGGGCTTTACGACCGCCTCCAGAACCATCACTTCGTCCGATGTAAGGCTCTCGGTTCCAAGCTCCTTGTCCGTCACCATATCGAAACCCGAAGCTTCAACGGCCGCCGAAATCGCCTCGGTGCCACCTTCGATTATCAGGTGATCGCCGGCGAGCATGCGTGTGTACCAGGGCGGTGCAAGTTCCTTTTCGCCATTCCGGATCACGGCAACGACGGAAATGTCGCCATCCGCGAGGACGACAAGTTCACGCACGGGCTTGCCGATCAGGTCCGAATCATCGGGCACGGCAAGCTCGGTGACATATTCGTCTATCTGCATCAGTTCGTCGAGCGCTGTGTCGCCACCTTCCCGGTGGGGGATGAGGCGGTAGCCGACCAAGACGATAAACAGAATTCCCACCAGGGCGGCCACGGCGCCCACGGGCGCAAATTCGAACATGCCGAAGCCGCCGCCTTTGCCGAACGATTTGCCGAGGACTTCGGCGCGATAACTCGAAATTATGATGTTGGGAGGTGTGCCGATCAGAGTCGCAAGCCCGCCCAGAAGAGAACCGAATGCAATCGGCATCAGGACGCGCGACGGTGGGATGTCCGAGGCTTGCGCTGCGCGGAGGGCCACCGGCAACATAAGGGCAAGTGCGCCGACATTGTTCATAAATGCCGAAAGCACGGCGACCGTCAGTGTCAGCGCACCAATCTGGATAATCGAATTGTTGGGCAATTGGCCGATAGATGCTGCGAGTACATTGATCGCCCCCGACCTCTGCAGAGCCTGGCTGAGGATAAGGACCGCGGCCACCGTGATCACGGCGGGATCTCCAAAGCCAGAAAAAGCGTCTTCCGACGGCACAATTCCGCACATGACCGACACCACCAGTGCTCCCATGGCGACGATATCGTGGCGCCAGCGTCCCCAGGCGAACAGGACGAGCGAGGCGAAGATTATCCCGAAAGCGATGATCTGAGGGGTCGTCATGCAGTTCTCTGGCGTGATTTCAGGGCCGAAGGCCCGTTATACAGCGGGTTTTATCGCGGTGCGACAAATCGTTCATTGTGTTCTTGTTGCAGTGCACCTAACTTAGTCAGTGGGCCACAACCCCCCAACGGGTTGCTGCTCTTCTGTGAGGGAGAGACTTAAATGTCTGATACGATTTCTAAACCGGGCACCCGTCCGGACAATCCTTGTTTTTCTTCAGGTCCCTGCGCCAAGCGACCCGGTTGGTCTCCAGCTGTACTGTCGGATGCGCTTACGGGACGTTCCCATAGATCCGCGCCCGGCAAGGCGAAGCTCAAGGCGGTCATCGACCGCTCGAAAGCGATGCTCGGTATTCCCGTAGACTATCGGCTCGGTATCGTGCCGGCATCTGATACCGGCGCCGTGGAAATGGCATTGTGGTCAATGCTTGGCGCCCGCGGTGTCGATATGTTTACCTGGGAAAGCTTCGGCGCCGGCTGGGTCAGCGATACGCTGAAACAGCTCAAGCTCGAAGATACCCGCGTTTTTGAAGCGGCATATGGAAAATTACCCGATCTGACGCAGTGGGATACCACCCGGGATGCCGTGTTCACTTGGAACGGCACTACATCCGGCGTCCGCGTCCCCGATGGTGACTGGATTCCGGACGACCGCGAAGGGCTGACAATCTGTGATGCCACGTCGGCGGTTTTTGCCATGGATATCCCTTGGCAAAAGCTCGATGTCGTGACCTGGTCCTGGCAAAAGGTCATGGGCGGTGAAGCGGCCCATGGCATGCTTGCCCTGTCGCCCCGCGCTGTCGAGAGACTTCAGACCTATTCGCCGCCCTGGCCGATGCCCAAGATTTTCCGCCTGACCAAAGGCAGCAATCTGATCGAAGGCATCTTCCGCGGCGAGACCATCAACACACCATCGATGGTGTGTGTTCAAGATGCGCTCGACGGTTTGGCCTGGGCCGAAGGTCTCGGCGGTCTGCCGGAGCTGATCGGCCGTAGCGAGAGTAATCTTGGCGTGATTTCCGCCTGGATCGGTACGTCTGACTGGGCGGGTTTTCTGGCGGAAAACGATGCTGAGCGTTCGTCGACATCAGTCTGTCTCAAAATCACCGACCCGTGGTTCGCGTCCCTCGACAGTGACGCACAATCGTCGGTGCCGAAAAAGATCGATGCACTGCTCGAATCGGAAAACGCGTCGTTTGATATCAACGGGTACCGTGATGCACCTCCGGGCCTGCGGATTTGGGCCGGCTCGACGGTAGAAACCGCCGATCTCGAAGCACTCCTTCCGTGGCTCGACTGGGCCTATGCAACCATCAAGGCCGAGCTTTCTTAAGCCGCCTGATCAGGAAGTTATCATGTCAAAAGTACTTATTTCAGACAGCCTGAGCGCTGCCGCCGTTGATATTTTCAAGGCCAAGGGAATCGAAACCGATGTCATCACCGGGATGAAGCCCGAGGAATTGATCGCCTGCATCGGTAAATATGACGGTCTCGCCGTTCGGTCCGCCACCAAGGTCACACCTGAAGTGCTGGAAGCTGCCGGCAATCTCAAGGTGATCGGCCGTGCGGGCATCGGTGTCGATAATATCAATATCGACGGCGCGTCCGGCAAAGGTATCGTCGTTATGAACGCGCCTTTCGGCAATTCGATCACTACGGCCGAGCACGCAATTGCGATGATGTTCGCTCTTGCCCGCCAGATCCCGATGGCGAATCAGTCGACCCAGTCCGGCAAGTGGGAAAAATCCAGGTTTATGGGTGTAGAGCTCACGGGCAAGGTTCTCGGTATTATCGGCTGCGGCAATATCGGGTCAATCGTTGCCGATCGGGCGATGGGACTGCGCATGAAGGTCGTCGCGTCCGATCCGTTCCTGACGCCTGAACGGGCCGAGACCCTTGGCGTCGAAAAGGTCGAACTGGACGAGCTGTATGCCCGTGCCGAGATCATTACCATGCATACCCCGCTGACGGATTCGACGACGGGAATTCTGAATGCCGACTCATTTGCCAAGATGCGCGACGGTGTTCTGATCGTAAACTGCGCTCGCGGCGAACTGGTGGTCGAAGGCGATATGAAAGCCGCAATCGAAGCAGGAAAGGTCGCCGGGTTTGCGGTCGACGTGTTCCCGCAGGAGCCCCCCGAAGGATATTCCATGTTCGGGATGGATCAGGTCATTGCTACACCTCATTTGGGTGCTGCGACCACGGAAGCCCAGGAAAAGGTCGCACTTCAGATCGCCGAACAAATGTCTGACTATCTGAACACAGGGGCTGTCACCAATGCGATCAATACCCCGTCCGTGTCTGCGGAGGATGCCCCGCGCCTGAAACCGTATATGTCGCTCGGCGGTCAGATCGGCAGCCTGGCGGGGCAGGTTATTGAAACCGGGATCAGTTCGGTGACGATCGAATATGAAGGGCACGCTGCCGAGATCAACACCCGGCCGATCACGGCCTGCCTGCTTGAAGGCTTGCTGTCGCCGCTGATGAGCGGCGTGAATATGATCAATGCACCCATCCTGGCCCGGGACCGGGACATCGACGTGTCGGAGGTGCGCCACGAACGCGACGGCGAATACCAGACGTTGATCCGCCTGACGGTCGAGACAGAAGACGGTTCCCGGACAGTTGCCGGAACACTGTTCGGTGGCGACAAACCGCGCATCATCGAGGTCAACGGTATTAAGTTGGAAGCCGAGTTGAGCGAGAACGTGCTCTATATTATCAATAAGGACCGGCCCGGTTTTATTGGCCGTCTCGGCACCGCACTTGGCGATGCAGGGGTCAATATCGCGACGTTCCAGCTCGGCCGGGTCGAGCAGGGAAGCGATGCATTGGCGCTGATCCAGATTGATGGAGAGCTATCCGATGATGTGCTGGCGGCGTTGCGCGCATTGCCGGATGTCGTGCAGGCGAAGGTTCTTTCTTTCTGAGCGTCTTGCTCAACGGCTCTAAAGCCGCTACCAAAGCCGCGCTCAGGAATTAGGAATATGACCGAACTTGAACGAAAAGCGCTGCTGCCCGCCGGGTTGAGAGATATTCTGCCGCCCGTCGCCGGGTTTGAGGCGGAAATTTGCGAGACCCTTGCAGCGAGCTTTGCCAGCCACGGGTACGATCGTGTCAAACCGCCTCTGGTCGAATTCGAGGACAGTTTGACGAGCGGTGCCGGTGCGGCTGTATCGGGCGATACGTTCCGCCTGATGGACCCGGTATCGCAACGCATGATGGGTGTCCGCGCAGACATGACCACACAGGTGGCGCGGATCGCGCTGACCCGGCTGACCGATATGCCGCGGCCGTTGCGGCTGAGCTACACCGGCGAGGTTCTCCGCGTGCGTGGCACGCAGCTTCGTCCGGAGCGGCAGTTCGCCCAGGTCGGTGCTGAGCTGATTGGCGCTAAAAGTGTGGCGGCCGACATCGAGATTATCGTGATCGCCGTGGATTCCCTGCGCGAAATAGGCGTCCCGGCACTGTCTGTCGATCTTACCATTCCCCCGCTTGTCTCGGCGCTGATCGATGCAATGGGGCTATCGGAAGACGATCGTGTGGCACTGCGGGATGCGCTGGACCGAAAGGATGTCTCTTCGGTGCGCGAGCACGGGGGTGATCACGCC
>Ga0315321_10002728_pt1 | contig 13690 bp, 5 predicted proteins | sample M180m21515metaG_FD_203464 | JGI IMG/M metagenome (GOLD analysis project Ga0315321, IMG submission 203464) | Ammonia-oxidizing marine archaeal communities from Monterey Bay, California, United States - M1 80m 21515 | ecosystem: Environmental > Aquatic > Marine > Intertidal zone | place: USA... | reverse complement strand
CAGTGTGTCCAATCGTAGCTCCATTCAAATTAATGTTATCTACCACCGCCTGGGTTACTGCACTGTTCGTTCCCAGGGTAACTCCATCAATCGCGCCTCCATTTATATCCGCAGTTGGAATGACGGTACTCCCTGAAAAGGTAACACTTCCGTCAGCAAGAGTCATTAAATCCGTATCCGAAGTATGGCCAATTGTTGCCCCATCTACTACTATAACTTCATCTAATAAAATAGCAGAGCCTGTATTTGGTTCAATCGTAATACCACCAGAAGTTGTTTTTATTTCTACAGGTTCGTTTCCAACGCCAATATCATTTGCAAGTAATGTAGTTGCAACAACTCCAGAAAGATTAGAGCCATCTCCTGAAATAGTTGTTGCGGTTAAATTTCCTGATACTGTTATTGCGCCATCAGCTAAGGTTATTAAATCGGTATCATCAGCATGCCCAATATATGTTCCATCTATTTTAACGTAATCAATAGTTGCGTTATCTAATGATGTGTTTCCTGAAATTTGTGTGTTCCCATTAATATCTATTAAGGTACCATTTAATTCAATTTCATTATCTGAGACTAAATCTAAAACACCATCTTCGCTCTGTGAAATTTGTGTTCCCGCATCTCCGAATTGGAATTGGCTTGTACTGTTTAATATCAGGCCAGCATCCGGTACATGGGTTAAACTGACATCTGAATCCTCTCCTAGATGAATGGATGCTGCATCTGAAGAAAAATTAACATCATCTCCAATCAATAAATCAGAACTAATTGATGTCGAATTTGCGGTAATTGAAACAATCTCATTTCCCAAGGTGATCAGGTTTGTATCATCAGTATGCCCAATATTTGCTCCATCGATAATAACATTATCAATCACAGCTTGAGTTACTGCACTATTCGTTCCTAGTGTAACCGCATCAAGCGCTCCACTATCAACATCAATATTAGTAATTGATTGATCATTAGCATCTAAGGGCCCCCCAAGCTGAGATATAGTAACAGATCCAATTGTGCCACTATTTATTTTATCTCCACTAATCTGATCATCAGCGAGAATTATATTCCCAGCGGATATATCTAAGGTATTACCAGTACCAACTGTTATATCAGAGGATGTAATAGTTGTACCATCAATCGTACCACCATTAATATCAGCTGAAATAAGGGTTAGATCATCAGCGACATAAGTGTCTGTTATAATAGAGCCCTCCCATATACCTGTATTTATAATACCAACTTTATCTATAGATTGATCATTCCCGGTTGTAATCACAGTACCGTCAACATCTGCAAATGAAATAACCCTATCTGCTGTTGGATCTTCAAGTGAAAGTACTAACTCAAATTCGTCAGCTGTTACTCCTTCCATTATTATGGGCGAATCGCCTGCTAGTGTCCCAGTCGAAGAAGCTTGTACGCCTGTTAAGTTTGAACCGTCACCAAATAATGAATCTGCAGAAATCGTACCCGAGGTTTCTAAGTTTTCATCCCCAAATGAAATCTCTCCTGCGGAATCTGTTATAGAACCATCACCGAGGGTTAGGTTGCCGATAGTTGATCCTGTAGCCATTTTGGCAACTCCTGTAGAAAGAGTACCAGTTGTCAACAGCACATCATTACCAAATGATATTGAATCTGAAGAGGAAGCAAATCCCTCATTTGTAATTGTAATATTACCAATTACAGATCCCGATGCAAGTGTCGCTATTCCCGCTGTTAGTGTTCCATCTGTTTCTAAATTTTCATTACCAAATGAAATTGAGCCACTCTCATCGGTGATGGAAGCATTTGATAAAGTGAGGTCTCCAATTTTTGTCCCTGCTCCTAGATTTGCTATACCATTAGATGTCAAGAGTCCAACTTCTAGAGCTCCATCTGTATTTAGGTTTTCATCTCCAAAAGAAATATTTCCTCCAGATGAGGTAATAGATCCATCTTCTAGCGTTAGATTTCCAATCGTTGATCCGGTAGCAATTGTTGCCACCCCAGTAGTTATACCCCCTGCTGTATTTAAGTTATTATCCCCAAAAGAAACTGTTCCATTGCTATCTGTAATTTCATTTCCGTCAAAAATAAGTGTCCCAATTATCGCCTCAGAACCAGAAGAATTTGAAGGAACTTCAATGCTTGTGAATTTTCCAGTTGATGGTGAATTCAATCCAATTGAAACACCTTCAATATAACCACCAGTCAAATTAATAGATGTAGAATCTTGTATTGCAAGACTTCCTAAACCTAAGGAAGACCTCGCTAAAGAATCACTTTCTACGGTCCAATCCGTTCCATTCGAAACAATGAAGTTTCCATCATTCTGCTGTAAATCTGCTATAGTTATCAGACTAGAATCAGCATCTTGTTTTGTATCAACATAAGCTTTAATTGACTGCTGAGTCGCTAAGTTCAAGTCAGAGTTTGATACCATATCATCTTCATCTAAGATAGCGTCTCCTGTTATCGTAGATACATTTAATGTGCCGTCAACTATAAGTGTTCGATTTGTAAATGTAACCAAATCAGGGTCATCAATATGTCCCATTGAGGAACCAGAAATATTTACAAGACTATCAATAATAACTGAAGATCCTTCTGCCGGAATTATATCGATGCTACCATTATTAGATAATAAAGAGTTAGCATTTAAAACACCTTCTTCAAGAAAATCTGTCAAGTTTGTATCTAGCATTTGGTAGCTTGATAGCGTGTCATTAATCTCAGCACTTGTTGCATAGCTTTGTAAAGAATCTTTTAATACATAGATATCTAGATTTGGTAAGTTTTTTAAATCAGTGTAGTCTGCAGACCTGGCATAACTAGATGTATCCGATAAGATAGAGTAAAATACGGAAGTGAGTAATTGCCTTGGTGTAAGTGTTGATCCCTCGACAGTCAACTCTAGATATGCCTCTTCCGGAATAGCAGTGAAGGGATTTGTAATACCAAGAACCGTACTTATAATACCATTTGTAACCGTTACTTGTTGATTCTCAGACCAAATAGCTTCACCACCCTCAGCAATACTATAGACCTTAAATAAAACCTCATAACTACCATCAAGTGTCGGTCTACCATCCGATTTTGTTATAAGTCCTTGATAAGAAATTTTTCTGGGGACAGCAATGTTCTCAGTAACATTTTCCGATGCTATTTGATTTATAGCTTTATTAGCTCCTGTTGGCCTAAAACCTTTTTTATTCTGAGAAAATGATATTGTTGATAACAGAAAAAATATAAAACATAATTTTTTCATGATTGGCTCCTAATATGGATAATTTTTTTAATTAACATTTGATTTTTTTAAGAATCATGTGGAAAACTCGGTGGTTTTTCAAGCTTATTTTCGTTTGAATTATTAAAGAAAATTTTATCTAGAATTAGATAAACACCTCCTGCCATTAATGGATATTTAGCATAACTCGCCCATTTCTGATCTTTATAGTTTATTTTTTTTAAAAAAGGTGTTTTCATAGATGGCTCTATTTGAATCTCATCTGTACGAATCATACTTATTTTTGAACTCTTTGTACTATCTAATTCTGATGCTGAGACTATTAAAATTGAATCTGGCTTTGATAAATTTTCTGTACCTACTGGTGTTGAATATTTAACAATTAGAGTGTCAGAGGCTTTAAATCCTAAACTATTTTTAACTTCTAAAAATATTTCTAGCTGGACCCCGGGATCATTTTCAGCAACATTAACTTTTACACTTTGCTGATATGTATTTAAACTTCTTAAATATTTTGCATCATAAGTCTCTATTAAAAAATTTGAACTAAAGTTATTATCCTCATTTAAAACCAACCCTGGTGAAAATATCCAAGTATATTTGATTTTAGAACCATCGTAAGAGTATGACTGCGTGCCATCCAGAAGAATGTCTAATCCAGAGGTAACTTCAATGTCTGGGCCAGCATCGGCATATGGTAGATTACTACTTGAACTAAATAAGCCTTCTTGTGAAAAGGAATAGGTATTAAAAAGTATTAAAAGAGTTATTTTAAGATTTCCAACTAATTTTAATTCCATAATTTTTTACCTATTTACTACTTGAAACCACAGTAGGTGTTATAAAAATCAATAGTTCTTTTTGTTCTCGATCCGAGTTATTATAATTAAAAAATGTTTTAATTATTGGTATATCTCCCAGAATTGGAACCTTCGATGTCAACTTATTTGATGAATCAAATATTAATCCACCGATCAATAATGTTTCTCCATCATTCACTCGAACAGAGGTACTTGTTGATCTAGTGGATATCATTGGCCTCTGGTCTTTGCCAATTAATGCTATTATTTCTTGGACAACAGCATCAATTTTCATACTTATTACTTTGTCTTTATTAGTTCGGGGTAATACATCAAGAGAGACATTGACCTCCTGGTTTTCATATGTATAAGGATTAGTTCCAAAAACACTACCTTCTCCTTGTGGGACAAGAACGGGAATTGTTGTCCCTATTAAAATATTTGCAGGTGAATTATTCGCGGTCGTTACTTGAGGTTCTTGTAGTAACTTTGTATCTCCATCATTTGCTAATAATGACATGATTGCAGATACTATAGGTCGACTCAATGTTGCAAAATTCATTGTTTGTCCGCCTATCAATAAATAGCCTAAATCTAAGGTTGAAGAGCTGTCAACATTATTACTTCTAACAATGTCCATTTTTTCACGTAAATCCCAATTTATTCCTATGATTTCATCGTGCTTTAATTTTGTTTCAATAAATTTTACAGCAATATTTATTTGATCGCTTTGGATGTCTAGAGATCTTACTACTCCCTCTATTAGAGAAAAGTTAGTTGGGATATCAGTGACTAATAATAAATCTTTTTCACCAGCTTCTATATTACTTGCAGCTGTTGAAGAAAGTGCTTTCAGTTTTCCTCGTGAGGTTAAAACCTCACTCACAGCATCTGAAATAAGACTTCCTGTTATATAATTTAATCTAAACATCTGAGTTCTTAATTCACCACTCAGAACCTGTTTTGTTTTCATGGGCTGAACTATTATAATATTGTCTTGAACAAACCATTCGTACTTATTTACATGTAGAATAGCATCTAAGGCCGATTCAAGAGCAACATCTTCGAGGTTTACAGTTACCTTACCTTTAATATCATCACCCATAATTAGATTAAGATTATCTTGAGATACAAGTAACCTAACAACATTCGCAAGTTCTGCATTTTTAAAATTCATGGTGACACGTGAATCTGGAAGTCTTTTTGAGCTAGCAAGAGACCTTCTATTTTTCTTTTTACTTTTTTTCTTTTCCCAGGATATTTTAAGCTGTCTTGTTGAGCTTTTTAATTTCTTTTTATCTAGTTTTATTGAATAGTTTGGAACACGAGTAAAGTCTAGCTTAACTATGGCTCTTTTTATTTCTTCTTTTTGATTTCTATCCCTAGGGATATTCATAGAGTATTGATAAAGGGGACTGCTATCACACTTCTTAGTAAAATTTCCTTTTTTCCAAGAAATATTATCAAAAGATAAAATTAAACTTGGTGGTGCAAAATTTTCATCAATTTTATACTTAATTTCATCATCACTTTCAATTCCAGTGAATTCAAAAATTAATGTATGAAATTTTCCTTCTTCTGTTAGATAGATTTTCTCTAAAAAAGAAGCTGAAGGGAAAATATTATCCCGTAAAGACTTTGCTTGGGAATTAAAATTTAAGACAATGAATATTGTCATAATTTGTATTTTTATCAGTGATAAATAATTCATTTATTCTTCAAGGTTGAGGTTCACTTGATAGTCATTTCTTTCAAGCTTTACCTGGTTTTGTGTGATTTCCTCCACTAAGAAACCTCTAACTCTATTCATTTCATTTACTATTTCACCATTTATAATAGCTTTATATCCATTTTCAAATTTTGTAATTCCGGTCAGCTTAAACCAATTATCATAGATATTACTTCTATTGTAAAATATATCTTTTCTCCAATCTGAAGTGTTAATTGGAACTTTTAATAAAAGACTGTCTTTTAGTTCTTTTTTAATTGTTCGAGGTGTCATTATATCTAAATTATTATCTTCTAATGAAAACCTCTGTCCAACTAAAACGTCGAAAAAAACTAAAATAACAATTAGAATGGAAAGGCTTAGTATTATTTTTTCTTTTTTCATTAGTCTAAGCCTCCATATGTTAAATATTCTATTTTTGCAATAACACCTTGAGGATCAAGGCTATCTAAACCAATTGAACAATATTGTAACTTTAATTGATTAGATTTTTCTTCAATGGTTTCAACAAAAACTCCAACATCAAGAAAATTGCCACGTAATTCAAAGTTAAGTGAATGTCTCGCAATATTTATTTGATTGTTTTTGAATAAACCTTTTGTTGTTGGGAATGTATTTCTTGGATCGATAGTCAATCTAATCAAACTCATATCCATACTACTAGCAAGGCTCTTCAATCTCTCTACTTCCTGCAATAATTCATCACCTGATATTTTTTTCAAATTTAATTTTTTTTGATTTTCCATAAACCTTTTTCGTAAATCTTGAATTTCTCCTATATCAGAATTACCCCTATTTAATTCTTGTTTTAATGAAATGTACTCTTGCTTTCTATTTTCAAATCGACTTCTAATTTTTTGATCTTTCCATATGTAAATGGAAAACATTAAAAAGGCTATCAAAATCAGTAAAATATTTTTTTTCTTTTGATTCATCTTAATTAATAGACCACATTAATATCGAAGCCTGTACGATATTTTTTTATGATATCAGGAGCACTTAGTTCTACTATTTTAAAATGGCCTGATCCATCTAAATCATTCTTAAAGTTTTCTGCCAATAGAATTGAACTTTCTAAGCTTTTATTAAAAAACCCATTTAAGGTTATAATTATATCTGAATTATTTTCTTTATTATTACTCGCCTGAAAGTAGTTTGATTGCAGCTTATCTAGAGTCAGTTCAGTTACATTAAATCCTTTCGGTACTTTATTACTGAAATATTTTAGAATACGTATCATTTCTAAGGATACCTCCGAATCTTCTTTTATTATAGTTTGGTAAGTATCTGCAAATACATTCTCTTTTTCTACAATCTCCTTTATATCTCTCCTCATATTTAGCAATTTCAATTCAGCTTTTTTAATGGGTATTTGAGCTTCAATTGGCTTGATTTGATTTTGTTGTAAAAAAGAAGAAATTGAGAAAACTAGTAATAAAAGAACTAAAACATTTTGCATAATTTTATTTGTAAAGAGGTATGACTCATCCTTTTTCTGTTTTTCAGGCAAAAGGTTTAATTCCATGAATGGATCCATTAAAAGACCTAAGTTTGCCATATAGTCCACTTCAATAGTATTTTTTATTTTTGATTTGTCTTTTCTTAAAATTAAATCACTTCGATTATTAATTGTATCAATGGACCTGTCCAATTTTCTCAAGACTATTTTTTGTTCCATCTCTTTAACTCTAAAATCTTTTAATTCTTTTTCTAATTTTTTCAGCCTGTCCCCATAATTAAAAGCAAGACCTTTTAATTCATTAACCTCTTCTTCGATTCCTATTATTTCGTGCTTTTCTTTTGTGATTTGAAGTTCAAGAGTTGTACAGACTTCTTCCATTTTTTTAATTTTGTCTTGACTTAATTTTTCAGATTCTGAAATTAAATTTTTAGTGGATGATTGTTTATGTTTTAGAAGTGCTATTCCTTCTTCTATTTCAACGATTTCTTTGAAGAGTTCTTTCGATCTTGTTTTAAGTTTTGCAATATTGGAATAGCTCTCAATTTTATTATCTGATATTTCCCATTCATAAGTACTATTTTTGTTTTCATCTTCATAAAATGATTTTTCAAGAGCTTGTTTCATTTGACTATTAATTTTTGATAATTCTTCATCTATTAAAGCAATATCAACTTTGACAACCCTTAAATTCTTTTTCAGGTCATCAATCTCAGCATCTATTAATTCTGACTCTTTTAACTTTATGTCAATCAATGTGTGAATTTTTGAAATTCTCTCAACAAGCATAATCTTGATTGAAGGGTATAGATCTTTAAGATTAAGAATTAAGTCAAGAGCTTGATTGTAATCATGCTTAATATCTTTTATATACTTTGAATTAGCAGTAATGAGATTTTCTATTTTTTTTTGATCGTCCTCAAAATAAGAAAGATCATTTATTGTAAGATTTATTTCACTTTGGAGTTCATTTTGTTCAGTTCTATTAGCATCAAGAATAGAATTTATTTTATAGATACTATTCTCGGATTGTTCAATATTTCGTAAAATATCCTTTTCAATTTGAAACATGTAGTTTTGATGGCTATTTAAACTAAACTTACTTAGTTTCTTTTTTGATGCTGGATCTAGCAAAAGTTCATCCTCACTCTTATTTATAGCTTTTTCAACTTTTTCTTGAAGTGATTTACTTATTTTTTGAGCTTCATTTAGCTCATGAATTTTTCCTGATACAGCTTCTTTTAAATCATCGCATTTACTTATCGTATTGATAAGGAGACTTTGTTTTTTTAATAAATTTTTAGTATTCAAATCTTTTTTTAGAATTAGTTCATCTTCAAATGATTTATCATTTTTTTCTTGATTTTTAATAAGCTCTTTAAATTCGAGAGCCCTTATCTTTTGCCTTTTTAATTTTCTCTCAGATAGCTGATTTTTTCGCTCAAGATCTTTTATATTAGTTTTTAAATCATTGATTAAAAAATGTGTTTTATCAATCTCTTCAAGCTCTTTTAATACTTGATTTTCAATATTTGAAGTTTCAACAATAATTTTTTCTTTTTTAAATTTTGCATTTAATGCATCAATCAAAGTTTTATACTCTTTTTCAATTACTATTTTTTCTTTAGCAATAGAGGCAATTTTAACTGCAGTTTTTTTATCAATATCATATTCAGCGCGAGACTGTTTTTCTGGAATATTGATTAATTGAATTTTTATTCTTTCGAGATCTTTATTACCCTGATCTATATATTTTTCTAAAGACCTTTTCTTTTCAATAAATAGTTTGTCTTTAGCTTCTAGTTTAACCGTTAAACCTTCGATGAGATCTTCGAAAGTTTTAATTTTGGATTCTGCCGCTTTTATTCGCTTACGCAGAGTCTTCTCTCTACCACCAAATGGCTTAATTTTGATTGATATTTCACGATGACTTTTCCGATATTTTTTCATGAATAAATCATATCTAGATTTAAAACGAAAAAACGAAGTTTCTTCTTTCTTAATTTCTTTTAAGTCTAATTGAATGCTTTCATTAGCCATTGACTTAGCAATTTCATCTGGATCACCCATTTTATTAAAGCGCGAAATTCCTTCTTTGACAAAAATTATATAAGAAGGAGATTTTTTTCTATCGATGCTAGTTTGGAGAGTTTTAATTCGACTTTTGTGGTTATTTTCTTCTTCTTTAAGTAGAAGATCCCAATCCGCTTTATCATCTTCAAGAAGAATTAATTTTTGCTCTATCTTTCGGCCTTTTTTAAGGTCTCTAAAATAAGATTTTATATTTTCTTTAAGTTTAGATATTTCAGGAATTTGTTTCTTTTTTTTGTCCATCAAAAGAGCATCAATCTTTTGTTTTTCTTTAGACGCTTGATTTTTTTCTCTATCAAGCTGTGTTAGATGAGAACTAATTGATTTACTTTTTTTCTTGAGCGTGGCTTCCTCTTTTTGAAAAAATGTTTTTATCGTAATATTTTTTGTTTTCTCTGATTCTTTAATTTTTTGATTCTTTTTTTGATTAATATTCTTAATTAACCTATCATATTGATTTTTTAATAGATTCTCTTCTTTGGAATATTTTCCCAATATAAGAACTTTCTCTTCATTTAAGTCTTCAAGATCTCTTTTTTTATTGAGAATATTTTTTTCTAATTGTCCGGAATAATTTTTAGCGTTTAAAACTTCTTTTTTCGTTTCTTTTATAAAATGAATTTTCTCTTCAATTGTATCTGCCAAGATTTCGTTCTCAGCCTCATATTTATCCAATTCGTCTTGCTTAGATATCGCCTCATTTTCAATAGTATTTTGTACCCTTTTCAATTCAATACTTATTTTATTATTTTCTTTTTCTTTTAATTCAACATTACCTTTTAATTTTATAATGTTTGCTTCTAGGGCTTTTATTTCTTTTTTACTTATTTTTATTTGCGGCTTTAATTCATTAATAAATTTGCTTTGAAAGGTTATCGCGTTTAGATTTTCTATTGTTTCTCGGATATACGTTAAAAGCTGCTGTAAGTCTGCTCTTTTATCTTCTTTTTTCCTCAGATCTTTCTCATTGTTTATAAGCTTATTACTCAATACAAGTAAGGATTGTTTAAAGTCTTTTTGGTTTATTGAAACTTTTTTTATTTTATTTTTTATTTCTTCTTTTTTATCTTTTAGACCATTTTGCTCCTGATTAATTTTAATTATTGTAGAAAAAAAAGTTTTTAATTCGGTTACAGAATCTGGTACCTCTAATACTAATTTTAAAATTTTAATAAGACTTCTTTTTGTACTATCTCCTTCATCCCCATCAATATAGTTATCGTGGTTAATTTCACCATTTAAAGAAGCGGTAAAGGTCTCCTTAATGTTATTAATTCTTGTTGTATTTTGAATTATTAAATAGCTTGCCTCATTAAGTGTATTCAAATCTTTTTGAGAAATATTTTCTAATATTCGTACTCTATCGATGAACGATTTTTTAAATGATCTTGTTATCCTTTGTATCGAATTTTTTAAGTAATCATAATTAGCTAGTTCTGACTGAGCATTTTCTAACTTTAAATTATCAACCTGCAGATCATCTTGTTTTTGAATAATTTTTTGTTCTAAAATATCAATTTCTTCTTCAGATTTCTCCTTATTGTCCGATAACTTATATCTACTATTCGTTGCTACCTTAATTTTTGCCTGATATTGATTCTTGTATCCAGATCTTAACTTTTTTCTTTTGTCAGAATTCTGATCAGAAATAAATTCAACTTCTGAGAGTTGTTCCTTAAGATCCTCTTGCTCCCTATAATTATTAAGAAGCAAAGCCCCTTGGTCTTCTAATGTTTTAGTAATGGATTTTAAATCAGCATTGAGAATTTTATGCTTTGAAGAAAAGTCTTTTTTTAGATCTTTAAATTCTTTAGCGGTAAATACTAACTTTTTTGTTGAATCATCAATGGATTTTATTTTTGTACTTTTTTCTATTTCGAGCCTAGCCAGCTTATATTTTACACTCTCTGGACTTTTCACTGTTTCTATGGCAAGCTTCTTCTTTTGAATACTTTTTTTGATTGAGTTTAACTGATTATTTGAATTATCTCTTTTTTTAAAAACTTTACTTTTTCTTAATTTGAATAAAAAATTCTTGTCTCCAATCTCAGTGTTTTGAATAGATTTTTCGCTTATATCGTTAATTCGCTCAACTCCACATTTAAGAGAGCTAGAAATGTAATTTTGTAAATTTTTTATATGACTACCAGGGCCATAAATATATGCTTTTGTAAAAAGTAGTTCCTGATTAGAGTTTTCTATAGCTGGATAGATATTGTTTAGCGCATTAATAATATTATTTTGAAAATCTTTTACTAGATGAATTAAAATAGATTGTGCTTTCTTTGAAGGAAAACCATCTTTAATCACGCTTTCTGATGCATCACCGTCAATACCGTAAAAAGAAAGATAATGAAGCGCGTCTAGATATATGTCATTTGATTTCAGTGATTTGGTAGTGATCTCGATTAATCTATCAGAGAAAAAATGTAACCCTTTTGAAAAGTCAGATGATCCAACGATTTCATTGTAAGAAGACCTTACTAAATGGGTTTTCTGTCTGCCAATATAAATAAGTAAAGAATCTTCATCTTGGTTATTAAGGTTATAATAGGTGTAAATATTTTGAATGATTTTCGGAATTGAAGTGTTATACCTTGTATTAATACCATTTTTTTCAAGTTCATTAACTTCTTTAGATACAATATCTTTATTTCGTGTAAAAATTAATGAAGTTTTAACCTTATACTTTTCTTTAGTTCTTTTTTCATCATATAGTAAGTCTCTTTCTTTAATAGAAAAGCTTTTAGTGATTTCATTCTTATAGAACTGTTTTCCTTTATTTTTCTCGAAAAAATAAGTCATTTCGTACTGATGTTTTTCAGAATGTATACTTATATATACCTTCCTCTTTTTTTTATCTGGAATAATCTGAGATATAATATTTGAAATAAACTCTGGTAATGTATTTATGGTGTATTCTTTAATTACAATTGGAAATTCATATTTATTTGAACTATAAATTTCAAATCCTTGGAGGTTTAATTTGCAATGAAGTACAGTTACAGTTTTAGAATCATAAACAAATGAAATAGCTTCATTTACACCTCTCATTTTCAATAAAATATTTTTGAAGGGTATTGAAATATTCCTTTTTTTTATTTTCCCTTTATTTTTATTTGAATCTATTAAAGACTCATTAAATGAATTTGTTAAATATCTCCGATCAAACATTTCTCTTCTTTCTAAATGCACTCTTTGATCTAAATTTTTTCTTTTTTCAATTAAACTTCTTTTCTCGTTTCCTCTGAAAGTGGAGAGGTTCTTAATTCTTCTTAGTTTATAAATACGTCTTTCATTTACACGTCTATCTTGACTTCTCCGTCTTTGTATTTTTCTCTGAATTACATCTTTTTTATTATTTCCGGGATCTGGTTGATAGGTTGAAAAAGACGTTTTATTTACCTTTTTTTCATCATATTTAAGGTTATTTGTTTCAGATTTTGAAACTGATTCAATTTTAAATTCTTTAGCTGTCGGCAAAAATTCTTTTTGATCTATACCTTTTATTTTTTTTGTGCTAACAACATATAATATGTTATTCGCTATCAGGTTTTTTATATGATAATATATTTTATCTTTAGGAAAAGAAACTGTATTAGATATTTGAGATGCGGTTTTAGGTGAATTATTAAAGCATGCTAATATTTTTTTTATTAACTGCTTTTCGAGAAGCTTGACAACCTTCGGGTCATTGACAATTATTATATTTTTTTGTTCAGTATTCATTTCACATTTGCTACTATTTAATACAAATGCAAAGTCGACAAATCAATTATTGCCTACAGGTAGGATTAATATCCAATATGTAAAATGACTCCGCATCATTAATTACCTTAGAAAAAGTAATTTAGTTAATTTATATTATTAAAAGTATAAATGACAAGAGTTCTTTTAAATTACAATGTTGTATTTTTTGCAGTAAATGTTCACTGATTAAAACAAAATAGATTTATTTATTTTACATTGTTTTTCAAAATCTTTATTAATTACAATGAGTAAAACACCAAAGTCTGTTCGGTATAAATTAAATTACAATATATAATATTCAGGTTAAAAATAAACATTAATTAAAAAATATTAAAAACTACATAGGGCTTGCCCATAGTAAAAAATCATCTTAATGAAATAGTTTGGGCGCTTGCCCACCCTTAAAAATTATAATAAAAGCCCTAAAAAATTAAATAGCAAATAAATTATTTACGGGCTGAGATACAGCTAGACAACCAGAGAACTCCTGTTTAATTCTCAACCATTATCTATTAACATTTCATTGTAATTCTAATTACATTTTCAGATATTTCATCTAACTAAAAGCCAATTTGAATAATAAATTATTACACTATATTAGACCTGTCTTGTCATGTATGATTTTTTTACACTCT
>Ga0315321_10002727_pt1 | contig 13691 bp, 16 predicted proteins | sample M180m21515metaG_FD_203464 | JGI IMG/M metagenome (GOLD analysis project Ga0315321, IMG submission 203464) | Ammonia-oxidizing marine archaeal communities from Monterey Bay, California, United States - M1 80m 21515 | ecosystem: Environmental > Aquatic > Marine > Intertidal zone | place: USA... | reverse complement strand
TGCCTATTCTGCAGATGACTGGAATGGAAGACAAAGTTGTCCCACACGATGGTAGTATGTCCAAACGCGGTGGCTGGGGTGGCGCACCTGGCCAAGAAGAAATCATTAAGTTCTGGTCAGGGCTTGCGGATGCCAGAGAAGAAGAGGTGGTCGAATTAACGCCTAAAACGACGGTGCGTTATTACCGGGGGGGGAACAACGGAATTGAAGTTTGGTTTTATCAAATAAGAAAGATGGGTCATGACATTCCAAACAAGAAAAACTCGGGTCTTGATCTGTCACATGAACTGTGGCGGTTTTTTCGTCGGTTTTAATCAGAGTCATCGGGCATGGTTTGTGATCTGCTGATTTTATAAAACCTTGCTCGCAAAAGTTTGGTTGAAAACATCACAAAGAGACTGCCCGCAGGTGGCTGTGCCCAAAGTTATCGTAACGCAGTCCAGACCAGTCCAGCACACTCACGTAGGCCGATTTTTGCCATTAGTCACAGCTTGCTCAGCTGGGGGCGAAGGTAGTGGGAACACTGCGTTAGGGGGGCCAAGCCGGAGGGAGGGCAAATCATGATCGAGAAACTTTGCTGCAACTCGTGCGGTGCCCGTCTCGGAAGTACCCCAAGAGCGCAAGTTTTGAATGGTAACCATTGTGGTTAGGTTCTGGTGGTTTAGCGTTCTGAAACTGCAACCTTTACTGAGGCGATAGAGCACTTGACCAAAGTTGCAGAAGATTTGGCTGACGATGTTGTCTCGCTGAACATGAAACGCAGACTCTTCGAACTTGATTGTGATTGAAAACGCGAGCAGGGCAGGGACAACCCGAGGACTAAAAACGGCAATGAGTTGCCTGCCCGCATTGCGGGGTCATCAGGGTTGACGCTAGTAATTGCCTGTTTGTTTCTTTTCATATGTGATGCTTGTTTCGCGTGGCATCATGTCGATTTTAATGGAGTTCGCTGGTTGCATCGGGTTGGTGCAGGTGTTCTTAATATTCAACAAAGCAAGGTCTTACAAAAGTACCAACAAAAAGAACACGAATCAGAGTGGCGTCCATTGCGGTTACGGGAACATTAAAAGGTGCGCATGCGTTCAGCGTGGTCAGGGGGACTCGCCTGCCTCTGCTGACCGGCTTTTTCCCATGGATCCGCTGGTATTGGCTTAGGGACGTGTTTGTGTGTTCACACGACGAAAGTCGACTCTCGTAACATGTAGTTAACCAGAGGCTGCGGGGGGGCATTCATCGCTCCACTCATTCCTGTCTTGTGCCTCTGTTGAGTGACAAAGGCGATTTCGTTGAGGAATTGACTCGGCTCACCATTTCATGGGCGTTGCGTCCTGTTGGGTAACGCGGACTGCCTACTGAACACAAACTCAGTTCAGTCCCGTGACGTCGCTTCGGGTAATATCTGTTCGGCAGCAATTGTTGGCAGAATCCTGAAGCTCCGGAGGTGTGGACCGTGTCGCTTCGTAAGAGACTTTTCGGAAAGGGAAAGGCTTCATCTGTTGGTGATCAGGACAATGACCACTCCACGAGGCGGCCTGAGTTGCGTGATGCGTGGACGGCATTTGATGCCGCCGATTTTGTGACCGCCATAACGGCCGTTCGCCCATATCTTGCAGTCGCCGATAGTAAAGTTTCACGCGAAGCACGTAAGTTGGTGGCGTTGGCTGAATTTCAACAGGAAAACTATTCAGAGTCCATGGTGCTGTTTCAGGGTTTGGCGGCCGTCAGCGCTGACGCTGCGGATTGGTTTAATGTCATCACCTCTGCAACGCTGGCTGACGAAGTGGCAACAGCGGAACATGCCCTGCTAATCGCAATCCAGTGTCAGAACGCTTGTGGTCATGCACAGCAGCCCAGCGTCAACTACATGCGGTATTACTTTGGTTGCGCTCTTTGCGATCGCAGTGAGTAGGGCAAGGCGTTCCGACAGTTGGAAGAGCTGCGTGTGTGCTATGAGCAGTTAGTCAATACAGAGGATGGGTTTCTATTCTCGAAGGGGATGCCACCGCTCACGCAAGGTCCGACCTTGGCATCAAGCGTTTTGGGAAAACTGCAAAAGACCATGGACGTCCAAGATTGGTTAATCAGCTTTGGTGTTCATTTAGATGAGAATGGCAAGCGTTTGCTGGATGAACTGTGTCGCCACTTCGACTCTCGTCGGTAAATGCTGCGGGGCATCGATTTCAATGGTTGCTGTTGGGTCTTGTACACTACGGTTCGCTCAACCGAGTTGCATGACGGCGGGGCAAGATTGCCCATCGCGGCACGTGAGATGTTTTTTTCAGGTGAAACAGGGCCAAGATGTCCCTTCAGGCGGTGGGCGTGCCTGGCCATGGCGAAGCAGGATTAGGTGATCGGTTGACGCGATGACATTCCTGCCCGGGTCACGCTCGGCCGATAGGAGAATGTCTGACCAAGGCTGTTGGGTGTCGGTGATTTAGTGCATGATAGCTAATGTTGTTGAATAAAAATAAACGTGTAGCGGTTTTGTTTGTTCGTGTCTTTGAACGTGGGTGGAAGTGTGGTCGATAGACGGAATCGTTTCTTTGTGGTGTTGGTTGTTTGGGCCGCGAGTACGTGGGCAGGCTGCGACGGCCGAAGTGAGCCCATGCAGGGTAGGGAGGTATCAGTCACCGATGATGCCCACGAGCCTGGAGAAGCAAGCAGTCACGGTCTCGGGGGCCTTGATGCTTCCGGGACAGCAGAGATTTCCAGCGAGGGAGCACCAAGTGCGTCCGATACGGCGGACGGAAATGACATCCTTGGCAACCAGAAGGCAGGTGTGGATTTAAACGTTCCAAATTTTTACACGGTACCTGCCTACGATGTTGGGCGTGATCCAGCAGCTGATTTGATCATGACGATCACCAAGGCCAAACAGGAACAGAAGCGGATTCTTCTGCAGGTTGGTGGCGATTGGTGTAATTGGTGCGGACGTCTGGCTGAATTCATGAGAGAGAGACAAACTGTGCGGAGTCTGTTGGATCAGCACTTCTTGATCATGAAAGTTGCATCGCAATCCCAGTACGCGGACGCATTTCTGGCTGACTATCCAAAAATCAATGCCTATCCGTTTGTTTATGTGCTGTCGCCCGCTGGAGAGTTGCTGCACTCACAGGACATGGAGAAGTTGGAGCTTGGGGAAGGGTATGATGAGGAAGCGTTCGTCGATTTCTTGGAAGCTTGGAGAGCTTCCCAGGCCGACGATTTACCCGGTTCATCCGAGTCAGATCGTTTGTGAGAAGGAAATTCTTTGAGACCGAATGATGACAACGATGGTTGTTGAAGAATGGGAATCGAAGAAGACTACTCGGTTGTATCCCGTACAAAAAGTTGAGCTGGGAGGAAGTCAGTGGCAGAAGTGAATCGACGAGGGTGGTTGCATGGTGGGGCTGTGGTCGGAATGGCTGCCGTCAGTAAAAGTGTCGGGGCAACTCAGGATGGCACTGATCAAGCGCAGCAAGCAAGTCCAGCGCGAGGGTATGATTATCAGTGTCCGCAACTGAAACGTGGCAGCCGGCTTGTGTTTCAGGGTGATTCAATCACAGACATGAAATGGGGGAGGAATGAGAAAGACCGGAATCATTACTTGGGGCACAGTTACGTTTACCTGGTGGCCGCCCGGTTGGGTGTTGATTTGCCTGGTCAGGAGCTTCAGTTTTTCAATCGCGGCATGAGTGGCCACAAGGTTTTGGATTTAAGGAAGCGATGGCAGAAGGATTCGCTTGATTTGAAGCCGGATCTCATCAGTATTCTAGTCGGGGTCAATGACGTTGGACGTAACCTGAAGGGGGTTGATGTCGCACGATGGGAAGAAGATTATCGTTTCATGCTAAGTGAGAGTCGTGATGCGAATCCAAAGCTGCGAATCGTTTTACTTGATCCGTTCGTTTTGCCGTCAGGAAGGCTTCAGGAGCATGCTGCTTATTTGGCGTGGCGGAGGCAGGTAGATCGCTTGATACCTATTGTTGAGCGTCTTGCTGCTGAGTTCGATGCTGTGCATGTCCAGACACAAATGATGTTTGATGGGGCTGCTAACAAGGTTTCGCCAGAACACTGGATCTGGGATGGTGTGCACCCGTTGCCCCAAGGGCATGAACTGATCGCCCGAGAGTGGATTCGGAGAGTAAGCGAACGATGGCCCTCGTGAGTCACTGTTAGACACTTGATGTGCATGAGGAGCTTGGCGTGGGGCATCCTCAACTTCACTCAGAATAGAGTTGTGGTGAAGAGTGTGATTCTGAAAACAGGAAAGGCGTTGAGATGAATGGTCGGCGAGCGAATCTAGTTTCGAGACGCAATGCTTTGTTGTCGGCTGCTGGGGCGACCGCCAGTGTTGTCACCCTGCGAGGAGAAGAATTGCCCTCGTTTCTTGAGGGTGGCTCAGGTACCGCCGATATTGCCTTCTGTTTTGTCACGGACACTCACTACCTTGCTGATAAACAGAATCCTGAATCAATGGATCCACAGTCGGCGATGATTTGCCGTCGGCTAGTTGAGACGCTGAATGGACTCAGCGGGGAGAGAATTCCTAAGGAAGCCGGGGCAGGGAATGTAGCGGAGCTGGTAGGCATCGTTCATGGAGGGGATCTTGTTGATAGCGCTGACAAGCGAGGGGGTGTTTATCCACGCATGCATGCCACCGAATTTGCAGCTTTCGAAGCAGATTATGGACTCAATGGGAATGATGGCATTCTGAAGTATCCTGTCTTCGAGGTTTATGGAAATCATGACGGGCCACAGGGTGACACCTTGGTGGTGAAAGGCATCCGGCGGAGAAATGAACGTCGGGATGGCATCAAGAATGTTTCGGCAAATGGATTGCACTATTCATGGGACTGGGGAAACCTGCACCTCATCAATCTTGGAATCGTTGTGGGACAGTCAGGACCTGACCTGCAGCGTCGACGCTATAACCCTATGGATAGCCTTCAATTCCTGAAGCAGGATTTGCAGCAGATGGGTGACGCGAATCGCCCCGTTGTGGTCACTCAACACATCGATCTTGCTCGATATTCCGTTCCCTATACGGGAGATAAAGAGAAGTTCTTGCACATGGAGTGGCACCCTCAGGATGTTAAAGCGTTCTACGAGACGGTTGCACCGTTTCATGTGATTGCCAACTTCTTTGGTCACACGCATCGGCGTGACATCTTTGGGTGGAATGGTACGTCAAAACGTCAGCCGTTCAATCGCGCAGACGTGGATGCCTTCAACGGTGACAACAGTAGCCATTTTCATGGTGGCAAGCAGGCGTTCCTGTACGTCGAGGTGTCAGAAACTGATTTCGTGGTGCGGGAGGTGATTACCGATGACGGTTGGGAGAATCACCAATGGCGCGACCAGATTTGGGCAAAAAAGATCTGAACGAGTTTCTAGTCGAGCAACGTTACTGGAGAATCAGTAAACAGCATCGCGGCCGAACCGGTGCTGGGACCTGTCAGAGGGTTTCAAGAACTTGTGTAGCTTTTCCGCTATGACAGGAATGCACAATGCGAGGCAGCGAGCACCGCCAAGCCGCATCAACCAACACCCACTACAGCACCTTAACTGAGGGCGGATATTGGTGTTGTCGAAGTCAACCAGACCAGGACGCCTAAAGGATGTAAGTTCCAACGATGCCCACGACTAGCCAGAGGGCCACGCTGGAGCAACCACTCAAGTGTGTGATTGAATTGGAATGGGGTTTACGCCTTAGTTCTGTGTGGATGCGTTCTTCTTGCATCCCATCGGTAGCCATGATTCTTCTCTGCTTAGGAGCGGGTATCCATTTGCCGACGAAACAGCAGACTGTTCCTAGAAAAATTTACGTCAGATAATCTAGCAAGGTGAGATAAAAAAGCGTTAGAGGCTTTCAGTGGCGTAAATTAATTATTTTGGAGTGTTGCCGCCCCACTTAGGGCTGGTTTTCGGTGCATTTGTAACGATTAACACGTTTTGGGCAGGCTCTCGCGGCGTTCGTGGCGGCAAGGTTGCTGACTTGAGAGACCCAACAACACGTTCGTCTTGGGGCTTCCGTCATTCATTGGAATGCAGTCCGGCTCAGGATATAGACGGTTTTTCGGCGAATTGAGCAGTCTTGGAGATGTGTGAAATTTCGAGCGAGCGTGTACTGGCTGTTGAAAGACTGCGGGCTGGCTGGCTGATTTGTGCAAGCATGGCAAAGGATACGGGGTTGCCATGGGATTTGCAGGAAGACGGACCGAGATTGGTTTCGGTGAATTTAGTTCTGTACAACCCGATGCGGATGACGCCCTACGTTGAGATTTGGGGGGGATTCAATACGCTCAACATGGAGGGGGCAATTTGTTGTGGATCGCGTTCGCAACTACCAGAAACCCACTATCGACCAGAAACCCAGTGTCGACCTGTGAACCAGGTTGGGGCTTTGAACCGGGTTCATTGAAACTTTGGTCAACCAAGATGTGGGTTCAAGTGTGATAGCGTGATGTTGTGCAGTGGTTCCCGTTGTGACGGGTGTGGCAATAGGCCGGTGCTTGTTTTGCATCGGGTTGCGGGAAACTTTTGGGGTTTTGTCGGTATCATGGCGTGCAAACACGCTGAATTTAACGACTGTTATTGACCGGCAGGCGTTCCCTTCGTTGTGGCTAGACGGATTGCTACTTATACTGTGGATTGGAATTTCCGAGGAATGTTTTTGGTGCAACTATGGCGTTTTTAGCAACTGGTCGCGACGGGGAATCTAATGGCGATGAGTCAAAATTTGAACTCGTCAGCGGTGAAACCACGATTGGGCGACATCCCGATTGCGGGATCGTGGTGGATGCAGGTGCAGTGAGTCGTACGCATGCCAAGGTGATTAATGACGGCAGCGGTCATTACCTGGAGGACATGCAAAGCCGAAACGGTACGTTTCTCAATGGGCAGTTGATTTCGGGATCGGCGATGCTCAAAGAGGGAGATCGAATTCGAATCAGCGACGTTGAATTTGTTTTTGATAGTGGTTTGAAGAACGAAGAAGTTCCTGACTTGTTCAAGGGCGCGGAGGCGTGTAATGGCACTAAGTTTGGTGTCATGATGTACGATGAGAACGAAACGGCTCAGTTGAGTGGCAGCGGTAGTGCCAAGGTTGAGTACCGTAGTTCGGCCGACGGGCTTAAAATGTCGGCGACGCCCGAGGCAAAGCTCGAGGCTTTGATGCAAATCAATCGCAATCTTGGGAATGTACTGGCGGTGGATGATGTCTTGCCAAAGGTACTTGAAAGCCTGTTTGGGATCTTCCCCTCTGCCGACCGTGGTTTTGTGGTGATGTTGACAGAGTCTGGGGATCTCATCCCTCGTTGGGTAAAGACCCGTGGTGCCCGCGATGAAACGGAAACACTAAGAATCAGTCGTACCATCATTCGTGAAGTGATGTCTTCGGGAGAGGCTATTCTGTCGATCGATGCCTCTGATGACGAGCGTTTTGACTCCAGCCAGTCCATCGCTGATTTCTCCATCCGATCCATGATCTGTGCTCCTTTGAAAGACGCCGATGGCAATGCATTTGGTGCATTGCAAATTGATTCGACTCAGGGTGGTGGCCAATTCATGGATGAGGACACCGATCTTCTTTCCGGAGTTGCCGCGCAGGCTGGCATCGTGATCAACAATGCCCGTATGCACGAGGATGCATTGAAACAGAAAGAGGTTCAACAGGACCTCAAACTTGCGACAGAGGTGCAGCAGGCATTCCTGCCAGATTGTGAACCTGTGGGAACAGGCTACAGGATCAGCAGTTTTTATCAGGCTGCGAATCACATTGGTGGTGACTATTTCGATTATATCGAGATGGCGGATGGCCGAATTGGTGTCGTCGTCGCGGATGTGGTCGGACACGGAGTCGCTGCTGCAATGTTCATGGCAAAGTTGTCTGCCGAAACACGATTTTGCCTCGCTCGTGAACCGGACGTGGCCAAGGCGATTGTGCAACTCAATGATCGAATGAGCCGTCTGCAGGTGGAAAGGTTTATCACCTTCCTGCTAGTGGTTATCGATCCCGCTTCTGAGTGCATTACGATCGTGAACGCTGGTCACATGGCACCTGTGATTCGTGCACATGAAGATGGGGGGATTTGTGAGCCCGGTGAAGAAGAGTCAGGTCTACCAATTGCGATCGACAGTGGTATGGATTACGAGGCCGTTGAGCATCCTATGCATGTGGGTGATCTGGCGGTGCTGTATACCGATGGAATCGACGAGGCTATGGATGCCAACGACGAGTTATTCGGAATTGAACGTGTCCGTCAGCTGACCGCAGAAGGTGGTGATGCCGAAGCTGTGAAAGAGCGTATCGTCACTGAGGTGCGGAATCATATTGGCGACGCGCCCCCATTCGATGACATGTGCCTTGTTGTCGTGGAACGACTTGAAAAACCAAGCACTCAGCCCGTGGCTGCCGAACAGGGCAGTGAAGCTGAAGAAGTTGCTGCAGGCTAAGGGACGCTGACTTCCTGCTCATCTGACGGGATTCTGGGGCCTCAATCCCGGCCTCAAACTGCCGACGCAGCGTTTGGTTGTGTGCAGCCGACGGTTGCGACAGATGCCTGTTGACGCGTTGTTGGAAACAAGATCCGCGGCCAGCCACGGCATGGTTGCTGGCGGCTGCCACTGCAGCTTAGGGATTTCGTTGTGATACGTCGTCAATAAATAGAGAAAGGCTAGGCCTGCTCGCTAATGGCTGGGGAGACTGCAATGCAACGGTATCTGGTGCGTTATGAGGGACATGTGCAGGGGGTGGGATTCCGATTCAACGCTATAAAGCAAAGCGCGGGGTTGAAATTGTGTGGCTTTGTACGAAATGAGCGTGATGGCTCTGTTTTGATGGACGTAGAAGGTAGCGCGGTGGACCTCAAGCAACTGCTTGCAAGGATCGAAGTGGAGATGAAAGAAAATATTGAAGCGACGGAGGTTACCGAACGGCCCCTCACGGGGAACTCCGCGGGATTCAGCATTCAATACTGACGCCCTGCCTGTATCTGCTTGCTTTAGTTCCGTGATTTTTCTGCTTGGGTTTTGTTCTTAAAGTAGGGGGGGGACGCTCGCGTGGCGGCGGTGCTGGGATAGATGAATTTTGGGCGGGTTACTGAACGGAGCACTTGCCCGTTAAAATGCTGAAATGAATGAAATTGAGCAGTACGATTATGATCTCCCGCGTGAGTTGATTGCCCAGGACCCCATGGCAACACGCAGTGATTCCCGGTTGATGGTGGTGCAGCGTAAGACTGGCCGCATCGATCACATGCATGTCAGGGATTTGCCTGACGTATTAGATACACGTGACGCTGTTGTGTTTAATAACAGTCGCGTGATGCCCGCTCGTTTGGTTGGATTTCGCAAAGAGACAGGGGGCCGCTGGCAGGGGCTGTTTTTGCGTGCTGATGCTAAGTCAGGTGTCTGGGAAGTGCTTACCAAGACTCGGGGCAAGCTTAGGGCTGGTGAACGAATCACGGTTCAGGATCGTGACGCTCGCGATGGGATGGAGTTGGAAGTCGTTGCACGGACTGATGGTGGCAATCTGCTTGTCAAACCGCACCTTCCCGATGGATTCGTTGCGTTGCAGGGCGGCTCTGAAAAAGAGCTCATCGTGCCCGCTGATTGGCTTGATCGTTACGGCAGGATTCCGCTACCACCGTATATCAGGGACGGACAAATGGTGGACGCGGACATTGAACATTATCAGACGGTGTTTGCAAAACATCGCGGTAGTGTTGCAGCCCCCACGGCGGGATTGCATTTTACTGATGCCTTGCTAGAGCGTGTAAAGCGGTTGGGCGTCTATATAGGTGAGGTCACGCTTCATGTCGGGATTGGCACTTTTCGCCCGATTCAAGTGGAGCAGCTCGACGATCATAAAATGCATGAAGAATGGGGCAGCTTGGATGAAGCGACCTGCAGCTCAATCAATGAGCGACGTCAAGACGGTGGACGCTGCATCGCCGTGGGTACCACAACGGTGCGGGTGTTGGAGTCTGCTGCCAGGGCGGGACAGGGACTGAACGCCTGGCAGGGTGAGACTGATATTTTCATTCGACCGCCCTTTCAATTTCAGGCGATTGACGGGCTGATGACGAATTTTCACTTGCCACGCAGTTCGCTGCTTGTCTTGGTCAGTGCATTTGCGACGCGCGATCTGGCCCTGGAGGCTTATCAAAAGGCGATTGAGCAAGAGTATCGGTTCTATAGCTATGGCGATGCTATGCTGCTGTTGTAGTCATTTGTTCGGCGGATCCTGCCGGGTGCTTCAAGCTCAGTCCTTGAGGGCTGCACTCCGTTTAGGCAATGTACTCGCTTAATTTGAGTAAACGTCAGATTGAGACTTTAACAGACGGGTAGAAAGTTTCGGTCGTGACGGTCAGAGCTTATGTAGGAGGCAAGTAAGCTTAAACGCTTACGTTTCTTTGATTCTTTTCCCACGAATTGCCTACGCGTGACTCATGTTGACCTCCCCCCATAGAATTGCACCATTGTGAGTGAGAGAATCTTGCTCGGGCGAACCGCCCGGAAAAGACATTCAGAATGCCTCAGAAACGTCACACAGTGGATCAGATCGTTGCCAAACTTCGTAAAGCCGACGTGGACTTGGTAAGGGCAAGAAGGTGCCCGAAATTTGCAAGTTGCTAGAAGTCACCGAGCAGACGTATTATCGCTGGCGTCAGACGTACGGTGGCATGAAACCAGAGATGGCCAAGCAGCTGAAAGCCTTGGAGAAAGAGAACGCAAGGCTGAAGAAGATGGTCGCCGAGCAAGCCCTCGATATGGAGATTCTCAAGGAGGCTGCCAATGGAAACTGGTAAACCCTGAACGTCGCCGACGCACGGTATCCGCCGTGCGCAACCGTTTGGGGCGAGAAAGGATCTCGGAACGTCGTGCCTGCCGCGTTCTGGGTCAACCACGCAACACCCAGCGATATCAGTCGCGTCGGGTGGACGATGAACCGCGTCTACTGCGTGAGATGCGTTTACTGGCTCGTCAACGTCCTCGCTTCGGATCTGGCCGTATTTATCGGTTGTTAACCCAGCGAGGTTGGACGGTGAACGAGAAACGAGTCCATCGACTTTGGAAGCGAGAGCATATGCAAGTCCCACGAAAACAACATCGCAAGCGACGCTTTCCTAGCGGCAGTGAGAACGGTTGCGTGCGTCACCGTGCCCGCTAAAAGAATCATGTGTGGTCTTACGACTTTGTGACAGATCGGACCGAGTATGGTCGTCAACTTCGGTTGCTGGTGGTGATCGACGAGTACACGCGAGAATGTCTGGCGATCGAAGTGGGCCGTTCGTTTACCGTCCAAGATGTGATGGGTGTGTTGCAGTACCTATTCGCCGTACGCGGCACCCCCGAACTCATTCGCAGTGACAATCTTGGCAATGACACCGGCCCAGAGTTTGTATCCAAGGTAATTTGCCGTTGGCTGAAACAAGCTGATGTTAAAACACTGTTCATCGCCAAGGGTAGCCCTTGGGAGAACGGCTATGTCGAATCGATCAATGGCACGCTTCGCGATGAGCTGCTCAACCGTGAAATCTTCTTGAGCTTCGAGGAAGCTTGCTGGGTGATTGATCGCTGGCGACTGGACTACAACCATCATCGCATCCACAGTTCATTAGATTGTCAAACCCCTGCCGCATATGCGGCAGGCTGTGTTCTTCCGGCTTCGGCTACGCCTCAGACTACAGAATACAGCTGCCTTACCAACCCCAATCCTCATCATTCAATCTGGTGCAAAGACTGGGGGTAGTCAGTAAACTTGATGAATTTTCGTGATGGACCGATAGCAAGACGCAATAACGCGAACGGCGGTGAACAGTACCTTGAGTCTGTTGTACGAACCGCCTCACCCGCGAAATTGCGTCTGATGCTGATTGAACGCGCTGTGGGTGTGTCTGAGAGCCTCGAAGTTGCATGGCGCGAAAATCCCGGGCAAGGGCCGAATGAACAGTCGCTGAAACTGTTTGAATTGATCAACGAATTACTCCGCGGCGTAGTTGGCAGCAAACAAGGCGACGGTGAAGAAATCTGTAAACAGGTTTCAGATGTGTATGTCTTTCTCTTGAAACACCTGCTGCTTGCTGAGCAAAAAAGTGACGTTGCCTCAATTGAGGAGATCAGGGCAGTGCTGCAGGTTGAGGCCGAGACCTGGAGACTAGCCTGCGCGAACGAGTTACTTAACGCATCTCATCACTTAGGTTTTGGCAGTAGCAGCAGCGGTACAAGTAATGGCCTGAATCTCGAAGCCTAGATCCATGGACGGCGACGTTGGCAGTGGCCTCGCCGGAAATGCGGGTGCAACGGCCTAGGCAGCGTGAAGGTTGCTAGAAGGCAACGTTTTGCAGCAGTTTTTCGCACTTTTTTCTCACGGTGTGGGAGATTTGCAATCGCAAGTTGTCGATTCGCTTGCCGCGCGCTATCCTAACAATACTGGCCCGGTGTTGGCGTCAGCATTTTTTCCTTATGAGGTATCAGTGATGATTCGCTTTGTGTTAGTGCTGCTTGGTGCGGCGTTCGGGATCAGTGCGGTAATTGGTTACGCTCAAGAGGCAAGGCCTGAGCCCAAGGCAGCAGTGGTCGGAAAGGATGTTGGAGACGATTCTGACAACAAGAAGAAGTCTGCAAAGAGTGACGACCAGTATTTGCGGATTAAGAAGTCTGACAAAGGTCAGCCGCAGGCACTGCAGACGGCGATTGTCAGATACGTTGGCAAAAAAGGAACCAAGTACGCCGGTAAAGTTGTTGATTTGGTCGGTGTCGTTCATATCGGTCAGCGAGAGTACTACGATATTCTCAATGATAAACTGGGGAAGTACGACTCAGTCTTGTACGAATTGGTGGCGCCTGACGGAACCCGCATCAAACCCGAAGATCTCAAGAAAAGCCGATCTGTAATTGGGTCCATGCAGTCTGGAATGAAAGACATGCTCAACCTTGAGTATCAGCTGGAATTGATCGACTACCTTGCTGAGAACTTCCGACATGCTGATATGAGTCCCGAGGAATTCGCGAAGGACTTGGAGCGTAGGGATGACAGTGTCTTGAAAATGGTCGCGAGGATGATGGGTGCCGGTTTAGCCACTCAGACGGGTGGTGGAGACGCCGGTATGCTATTCGCGTTGCTCAGCAGCGACCGTGCGATGCGTCTCAAGCAGACGATGGCAAAGCAACTCGTTGATGTTGGGACGATGTCCGCTGGCATGAATGACGCCAACGGTGAGAACACGATCATCAAAGGGCGGAACGCAAAAGCGTTTAACGTGTTGGAAGACGAGCTTTCGGGTGATTCCAAACGCGTCGCTGTGTTCTACGGTGCTGGGCATCTGCCAGACATGGCCCAAAGGCTCGAAGAAGATTTCGATATGACCGAACGAAAGACTCAGTGGTTGGATGCGTGGGATCTCACACGAAACTGAGTCTGTGAATTCGGGGTGCAACGCAGCGTCACCTCTCACGGGCAGTTTGCCGCGTTTAGCAGGCTGCTGGTGGACGGCGGAAAGTTGCGTGGCTAGTTTGAAGCGGTTTGCATTCCGTCTAGCAGGGCTGCTGCTGCATCGCTCTTGTTGAGCACGTAGTAGTGAATGCCCGGCACTTGTTGTGCCATTAGGTCGAGAGTTTGGGCTCGGGCGTGCTCAACACCAATCTGAAATTGGTCCGCTGGATCATCCGTGGCTGTCATTGCTGACGCAAGCTCGGAGGGAATC
>Ga0315321_10002726_pt1 | contig 13692 bp, 9 predicted proteins | sample M180m21515metaG_FD_203464 | JGI IMG/M metagenome (GOLD analysis project Ga0315321, IMG submission 203464) | Ammonia-oxidizing marine archaeal communities from Monterey Bay, California, United States - M1 80m 21515 | ecosystem: Environmental > Aquatic > Marine > Intertidal zone | place: USA... | reverse complement strand
CGACCTAGTACCGAAGCATTTTCGACCATACGCCTCTCGGCTTGAGGCAACGAATCTAATCGCGCTGCTACCAATCCCACTAAAGTTTTTGGGAGCTCACCTATCATCTTTTTTTCTATGTCAAATCGCACCCCCGGATTCGTGAAGTCCTCTTCACGTAAAAGCGTTGAAATTTCTTCTACAAAGAAGGGATTGCCGCCGCTCCGCTCATACAACTCAGCTGCCATAACCGAAGAAACAGGTGCTCCTAGCAATGCGCTGCCAAGCAAAGACGTTGCTGTCATGTCGAGTGGATCAAGGTTAATAACTACGGCATTATGTCTTCCTGGCGTGGCGACCCAACGAACCTCATCTAAAGCCCACCGAGCTGTCGCCATAACTATGAAGGGTCGATCTGAAAGAAGTTCTAGCATTTGCTCAACTACATCAAGAAGCCTTTGATCAGCCCATTGGATATCTCGCAAGATCAAAACGACCGGATACTTACTTGATACGGCAACAAAAAATTTGCGCATACCATCGCGGACCATCGGAACTCGCCGGTCAGTTTCCAAAAAACCGATTGAAGTAGGACGACCAATTAGATAGAGAACAACCTCCGCAACCTGCTCGATGCTTTCCAAATCGCCGGGATCCAGATAATTACGAACCAGGGCAGCTATTTTTTCTCTAGCGCGAATCGAATCGTCGCTAGCGGCTAGCCCAGCGGCTCCTGCTAAGGAGTCGCCTAGGGCCCTCAACGGACTCGTTTCTCCGTAGGGCAACACTCGTCCCTCTAGAACAATAGCGTCATGTTCAATTTCAGCTTGTGAAGCAACTTCAGAAGCCAATCGAGTTTTACCTATTCCGGCTTCGCCCAAAACGTTTATCAAACACGCCCGGCCTTTCACGACCGCTACTTCAATAGCGCTCGCCAAGTGAGCCTGCTCCAACTCGCGCCCAATAATCGGAGCTCGATTAGCGAATTTCCGCCTTCCTGGCGGCCCAATTTCCACGATAGCTGCAGCAACTTTTAGTGACCCCTCACGACCGCGTAAGTCAGTCATTCCCCGGTCCTCAAATTCAATTACTTCGCTAACCGCTGAGCGAGTACTTGGTCCAACCAAAATTTCGCCTGGAGATGCCATATTCTGCAGTCGACTTGCAACGTTTACCGTGTCTCCCATAGCTGTGTAATCCCCACCAGCTTTCAGAGCACCGACAAGCACTTCTCCGGTATTAACTCCTATGCGCATTCTCATGTCACTGGTCTGCTCCGCAGCAAATGCTAAGAGGGTGCGTTGCATTTGCAATGCAGCTCGAACAGCTCGTTCTGGGTCATCTTCGTGAGCGGTAGGAGCACCAAATAGAACAACTATCGCGTCGCCTATGATCTTGTCGACTGTTCCACCGAAGGCTGTGACATCGGCAACTAATCGTTGGAAACAACGATCAATTAAATGTTTCAGCTCCTCGGGGTCACGATTTTCAGAAAGGCCGGTAAAGCCAACAAGATCTGCGAATAAGACGGTTACGATTCTACGCTCTTCAGTTTGAACAAGTAGATGGCCACAAACAGAACAAAATCGGGCACCAGTTGGTGCATCGAAAGTACATGATGGGCAGATCATGTCTCCAGTGTACGAATGTCTAGCCATGTCACCGTATTCAATAAGATTTCGTTGAATACCTGCAAGAAATACTCGGGCGCCACTCCACGTAGTTTTCTTGCCATTCTTAATAGAAACTTACATCTAAGTAATGGTGCGGTCATAAGCTGCGAGCATGGAAACGATTTTGACTGACCTTGCCGCTCGCACAGTCATGGCGAAGAAAATTTATAGCGCCGGCGACAGCGAAGTTCGAGCCCTAGATGGGGTATCACTAAATATCAAACGCGGTGAATTTACAGCCATCATGGGTCCGTCTGGCTCAGGGAAATCAACCCTCATGCATTGTCTTGCAGGCCTTGACCAACTGACTTCAGGCAATGTCTATATCGGTGAAACCGACATAAGTAAACTCAACGAAAAAAACCTCACTTTGTTGAGACGAGAACGAGTGGGCTTTATTTTTCAAGCATTTAATCTAATACCAACTCTTAGCGCAAAAGAAAATATAGTGCTACCACAACGGCTAGGTGGCACCACTACTAACCCAGAGTGGTTGTCGCAAGTAATCACAGCTGTCGGCCTAGAAAACAGACTCAGCCATCGCCCAAACGAGTTGTCCGGCGGCCAGCAGCAACGAGTGGCTGTTGCAAGAGCGTTGGCTGGCAGACCAGAAATTATTTTTGCTGATGAACCGACAGGTAATCTTGACAGTCGCACAGGGGCAGAAATTTTAGACTTCATGAAATCAGCCGTGACTTCTTTCGGACAAACCATAGTAATGGTTACTCATGACCCTGTAGCAGCTAGCTACAGCGATCGGGTTGTTTTCTTAGCGGACGGAAAAATTGTTTCTGAACTTCATAACCCGACTGCCGAAAATGTTTTAGATCTCATGAAACAACTTGGTGACTGAGGTGCTTAAATTAACGCTCGCCTCGTTGGCGGCTCGAAAAATTCGTTTAGCTCTAACTACTTTCGCAGTTGTGCTCGGCGTGGCATTTGTCTCTGGTTCATTCATTTTGGCAGATAGCCTGCGAGGAACTTTTGATAAAATCGCGCAGGAGATAGCTGGGCCGGGTTGGGTTCAAGTTCGAGGTGTCGAAACTATCGATGGCGACGAATTTAGTAGGCCGTTAGTTCCAGAAGAATTGATCAATGAACTACTCAAAACAGACGGCGTTGACTCGGCAGTCGGAAATATTCAAGGGTTCCCACGTCTCTCATTCAATGGCGAACTAATTGACTCTGGACGAGCGCCCACTCTCGCTTTTAACTCCACTCCAGGAAGCGAACTAACCGCTTTCATAACATTGGAAGGTGTTGAGCCCGGACCCGGCGAGGCAATGCTTGACGTTGATAGCGCTTCCAGGTACGGGGTTTCGGTAGGAGACAAAATTACTGTCCGTTCCCAGAGTGAACCTGAACAGTTCGTAGTCAGCGGTATTACAAGCTGGGGCGAAGACAACGGCGGTGGAGCTGTATTTGTGCTCTTTGATACGGCAACCACTCAGCGTCTTTTCGGTTACGACAAGACTTTCATGTCCGCTACGGTAGGAATCTCTTCAGGTTTCGTAGTTGAATCTGTTATTGCTGATCTCAACCCGCTGCTTAAGGGCTTAGATCTTGAAGCGGTTACATCTGAAACAGTTTCAAGTGAGTTCAGTGCCGAATTTGACCAATTCATTACCATTTTTCAAAATGCATTATTGGCCTTCGCTGCCATCTCTCTTATTGTCAGTGCATTTATTATCAACAACACATTTTCAATTGTGTTGGGTCAAAGGATTAAAGAATTAGGGCTTTTGCGGAGCCTTGGCGCTACTGGCAAGCAAGTTCAAGCTTCGGTTATACTTGAAGGCTTGATCATTGGATTTATTGCTTCCTTAATAGGGCTTTTCAGTGGAATAGGCATTGCAGCGCTTCTTAAAATTCTTATAGCGCAGGCTGGCGGCGGTGCCGGTCTTCCTGACGGGCCATTAGTAATCGCCGGCCGCACATGGATAGCAGCATTTATTGTTGGCCTCGTTGTGACTCTTGCCGCATGTCTTTCTCCGGCGCGCAAAGCAGCGACGATTCCACCTATCGCTGCGTTAACGGACAATTTTTCGCTCTCGTCTAAAACAACCAATCGACGTTCAATCTTTGGCGGTCTACTAGGACTTGCAGGCGTACTACTAATCATTAGAGGCGTCACGTCAAATTCAGGAGCCAAAGGACAACTTTATGCGCTCGGCTTAGGAGCCCTTTTAACGTTTTTATCGATCGCGTTACTAAGTCAATTAGTAGCTGGCCCCATGGCCAAATTTTTAGGGTGGCCCTTGGTTAAACTTGCCCCCGCATCAGGGGTTCTGGCTAGAGAAAACGCTGCACGAAATCCTCGTCGCACATCATCGACAGCTTCTGCCTTAATGATTGGCCTCGCGTTGGTGGCGATGGTGCTCGTAGTAGGAACCAGCTTCAAAAAGACTTTCAGTGCTGCCTTAGATACCTCGCTTAAAGCCGACTACTTTGTTGACCTTAAGCAAGAATCTTTCATCGGCTTTAGCCCAAAATTGGCACAGGATCTACAGAATATAAAGGGAATTGAGACTGCAGTCGGCTTCAGAGGAGGGGAAGGCTCTGCGAGGATACAAGTCAACAACGCCGCCAAAGATGTTATGGCCACTGAAGAAGCGGGCCTAGGGTTCATCGTGGACCTGAGCTTAAGCGAAGGCTCATATTCTGGACTGAACGACGGCGGGGTTTTAGTTCATCGTGACCCGGCAACGGATTTAGACTTGTCAATCGGAGATGGCATTATGGCTACTTTCCCGGTCTCTGGGTCACAGAATCTCAGAGTGGTGGGAATTTATGAGGATGGCGGCATTCTTGGCAATTGGGTAATCGGAATGAACACATTCGAAAATGGTTTCGACTCAGCGTTACAATTTGACATTTTCGTGGCGGCTAAACTTTCCGAAGGTTTCACTGCCGAAGATTTAGAGCAACAGCTCGACACCATCGCAGCCGCTTATCCTGAAGCGCTAATTCAAACCAAGAGCGAATTTCAGAAAACTACGGAAAACCGAATCGATCAGTTGCTTGTGACAGTTAATGCCTTAGTCGGTTTCGCAGTAATTATCGCGATGCTTGGCATCGTTAATACGCTCATTTTATCGGTTTTTGAACGCACTAGAGAGATCGGACTTTTACGGGCTGTTGGCATGACACGTCGACAAACTCGCAGGATGGTTCGTTGGGAAGCAATCATAGTTTCAGTATTTGGAGGAGTTCTCGGTATCTCACTCGGAGTTGTCTTAGGTTTCGTAGCCGTCCAAGCCATGCCTGACTCATTTGTGACTGATTTTGGTGTGCCATACGGAAACTTTATTTCGATTCTCATACTGTGTACGTTGGGCGGGGCAATAGCGGCAATAATTCCTGCGCGACGAGCAGCCAAATTGAATATTCTCGATGCAATAGGACACGTATAATGGCTCTGGACCTAAACAATCTTTCGCCTGAGGTAAATAATTTTCTAACTGAGCGGCACCTAGCTTCGCTTACCCTTTTGCGTCTAGATGGTTCGCCACATGTAACACCCATCGGATTTACTTGGGATCCGGAACAGCATCTAGCGCGAATCATTACTTGGAAAACTTCTGTTAAAAGCAAAATCCTTTTCTTGTCCGGAGGTGGGATGGCGAGCATTTGCCAAATAGACGGCGGTAGATGGCTAACTCTTGAGGGCCGCGCCATAGTGTCAGATGACCCAATGCGATGCCTTGAGGGCACTAAGCGCTACGCAGAAAGGTATAGAGAGCCTAAAGATCGCAGTGATAGAACAGTCATCGAAGTAACAGTTTCGAAAATTCTTGGTCGTGCCTGAGCACTATGCCTTTTAGACAACTGATCGTGATTCTAGGTGGGTGGATTGAGAGCTCCGTCAAAACCATCAGTGTGGCTACCGTCGCACATTGGCTTGCTTGCAGATAGACCACATCGACAAAGCGCAACGAGCTTGTCACTATCACTCAATACGTTTTCATCCTGATCGGTAATAAGACACGAGCCTTGCACTAGCAATGGTCCATTATTACGAATTTTTATAGTTACATCGGCCATGCGCTGATCTCCCCTATTTAAAGGCAAAATTGCCTTCGTGGATAAGAATAGCCTCTTACTCATTTATATATCTTTTTGCGGCAATAACACTTCAGGTAAGTCACGTTCATGAACTAACGCAAGTCGCTTGGTTGAACGGGTAAGCGCCACATACAAAGCTCGAAGTCCTTGCGGCTCATCCTCAACGATTGTTCTTGGTTCGACCACCACACTTCCGTCTACTTCCAAACCCTTCACCAGATGAACTGGAACTAAAGCAATTTTCGGGTGCAAGGGACCCGAAACATTTCGGCTGGCAGTGGTGGCTCTTCCAAAATCGACTCCCTCGTTTTCCAAAGTTTGATCAACAAGGTCAATCAAACTAGAAGAAACGATGACAGCAAGGGAGCCACCTTTGATAAGTTCTGCTTCTTCTTTAATAACTCTGACAACAACGCTCAGAAAATTTCCTGAGTGGCCGGCATCTATTATTCTCGGCTCACTTCCAACGGTTCGAACTGCAGTAGGTGCCACCAGCTCAGGGGCTGCAACACTTAGTACTTGATTAGCTAAAACTAGATTAGAAGCAGGAATTCGATAGCTTAACGTCAATTCGTGCATACGCGATTCATGCAGCCCTGCTGGAAAATGTTTCACAATCTCAGTCCAATTCGCAGCAGCAGCAGGAGCTGTAGCTTGCGCTATATCACCGACCAGAGTCATTGAGCCGTTGAGAGACCGCCGTTCCACCATCCGAAGACCCATGGGCGTCTGGTCTTGCGCCTCGTCTACAACAATGTGTCCATATGTTCGCGCTTCTTCCTCTAGCGGCTTTCTTTTACTAGACAACCGGGGACCTAGCTGTGTATAGGCCTCATCGAGAACCGCTACATCTGCATCGCTCCAACGATATTCATCTTCACTTTGACCGCGTTCTCGATACAGGCTTTCCACTTCATCATCATTCAGAAGATTTTTCGCAGCTGATCGTAAAAGAGCTTTCGAACCATACAAATCACGAAGAAGCTGAGCAGGTGAAAGTACGGGCCACATCCGTTCGAATGCTGCTAGCACTTCAGGATTTCGCGACAACCTTTCTCTAACAACTTGAGGGTCAGGCTCTGATCTGTGAGACCTCGCTAAACACGTAAAAAATTCTATCTCTACAAAATGCCTTGCTTGGTTATGTCGCCTGTAACGGCGACGAGCATCGCGCACTATTGACCACATCTGGCTACGCGTAATCCGAAGTCGCACTAGGCCAAACCCCAACGACAGTTCCTTAGGCAATGCGCGTTGCCTATCTGAGATTGCTTTCTCAATGAGTCGAATCATCCGCGGATCACCCTTTACCTGTGCCGAGCTCAAGTCATCTGCAAGGTGGATACGAACCTTCGGAAATATGTCGCAGAACAGATCTGCTAGGACACTTAGATGAACACCTGCTTCGCCTAAACTCGGCAGCACTTGTTCTATGTAGCGCAGAAAAAGACGGTTCGGACCTACAACCAGGACACCTTGACCTTCGAGCGGAAATCGGTGCGTGTAGAGCAGGTATGCAGCACGATGCAATGCAACAACTGTCTTACCTGTCCCAGGCCCTCCCTGCACGATAATCATGCCTTTGGGCGAATCACGGATGATTTCATCCTGTTCGCCCTGAATTGTGGCCACGATATCGCGAAGCTGTCCATCACGGTTTTGATCAAGAGCGGCTAGCAGAGCACCTTGTCCCTGATGATTTTCGTCTAGCTGATCAAGGTCAAAAAGTTCATCTTCAATATTTAAAAGCTCTCTCCCTCGTGTAACAAAGTGCCGCCGCCGAACTAAGCCCATCGGATGGCGACCTGTAGCTCTGTAAAAAGGCTCTGCTACTGGTGCTCTCCAATCGACAACGACCGGCTCTTGATATTCATCAGCTACCGCCAAACGCCCTATGTAGAAACGCTCACCAGACTCTTCATCAATTCGTCCAAATATTAGCGAAGCCGAACCGAGCTGCAGTTGTCCAAGCCTATTCTGAATGCTTTCCTCCATTACGTCGCGTTCATACCGCGCTTGCGTCGTTCCGCCACGACCAACTTCCACCATATTTCGCAATTCAACCGCTCGAGTTCGCGCTTGTTCCAGCAATCGGTAAGCGTTGTCTATATGCGCTTGCTCCAGCTCTATTTCTGAGTCGCTCACGTCTCCATCACAATTTTTTGGGAGACATAGAGCTTACCGGCATGTTGGCGCGCATGAAAGACCTACTTCTAGCTAACGAGTGGTCACTAGCTGTCATAGGAGATAGCGTTTCTAAGCCAATGGCACTTCCTAAGAATCATCCCGCACATAAATTTACAGAAAGCGCGTATCTTCGCGCTTGCAGAAACCTAGAGACATCTCACACGCCAGTCTGGTTTCAACGCCAGGCCGGTCGTTCCCTTCCCGAGTATAGAAATATTCGGGGCGACGGAAGCATTCTAGAAGCTATTCACAATCCTGAGCTAGCTGCAGAGATTACTTTGCAACCTGTTAATCGATATGGAGTGGACGCAGCAATTCTTTTCTCAGACATCGTCGTCCCTATCGACGCTGTTGGTTTCAAGATTGATGTAGTGCCCGGAATCGGCCCTGTTGCGGCTGCACCGTTTCGGGAACGAAGTGATCTAAAAAGAATTCGAGAACTCGAACCTGAAAATGACACGCCCTATGTTATCGAAACCGTGAAAATTTTAGCCAGAGAACTTACTGTTCCCCTTATCGGCTTCGCTGGAGCGCCTTTTACAATTGCCAGCTATTTAATCGAAGGCCGCCCCTCGCGGGACCACGCAAAAACTAAATCCTTAATGCACAGCGATTCCACACTTTGGCATGAGTTGATGGAGCGATTAGCAGACATATCAATAGTTTCTATGCGCTCTCAAGTGGCGGCTGGTGCTAGCGCAGTTCAACTTTTCGATTCTTGGGCAGGCGCGCTTACACCTTCAGATTATCGAAATTATGTGTTCCCTCATAGCCAACGAGTTTTCGCAGAACTTGCTGACCTGGAAGTACCACGAGCCCACTTCGGTGTCACAACAGGGGAATTACTAGATCAATTCGGCGAAGCTGGGCCTGAGGTCGTTGGAGTGGACTGGCGCGTGTCGATTGACCAGGCGCGTTTAAGAGTCGGCGAGAACATCGCTATACAAGGAAATTTAGATCCAGCTCTTTGCTTAGCGCCTTGGGAAGTAGTGAAAAATCAGACGCTTGAGATATTGAAGTCAGCTGGGAACAAACCGGGGCACATATTTAACCTCGGCCACGGTGTACTTCCGGAAACGAATCCTCTAATTTTGGAAAGAGTCGTCGAGCTGGTTCACAGCGAAACCTCAAACGGTTCTAAATCCCGATCATGAGTAAAAACATCGTCATCATCGGAGGAGGTATATCTGGTCTTTCCGTCGCATACCGCCTAGAAAAATTGTTCGTTAGTGACCCTCCCAACATAACTCTTCTCGAAAAATCTGATGAAATAGGGGGGAAAATTCGAACCTCAAGTTTTCTCGGACATCAGATTGATGAAGCAGCTGATGCTTTCCTTACCCGGGTGCCTTGGGGGCTGGATCTTTGTAGTGAGTTAGGAATCGCGGCTGATTACATTAGCCCGGCTTCATCCAAAGCATACGTGGTTGTCAATGGCCACCTACGGCCATTGCCATTAGGTTTGGTGCTTGGTGTTCCGACTAAGTTTTTGTCATTACTTAAGTCTCGGATAGTAAGCCCAATATCAGCTATTCGAGCCGGTTTAGATCGAATAAAACCTGATGACTGGCCTGGCCACGATGAGACTGTAGGAGAGTTAATTAGGAGACGCCTCGGTCCTGAAATAGCGGAGAAGCTAGTCGACCCTCTTATAGGCAGCATTAATGCAGGGGATACAGACTTACTCGATCTAGGTCTTGTCGCCCCTCAACTCGAAACAGCTGCCAGGAAGAATAAAAGTCTCATAAATGGCCTACGAAACCAAGCTGCTCAAGGCGGCGATAAGACCGGTCCAGTTTTTTGTAGTTTCCCTGAAGGAATGAGTCACCTCACTAACACCCTTCGGGACCAACTTAAATACACAGATATTCAAACAAACATCGAGGTTAACTCTGTACTCAATCATGCAAACGGCGTTAAGGTCTCAGCTCAAGGAATTCCTGATGTTGTCGCCGATGCAGTAGTTATTGCTACTCCTGCTAACGTTTCATCAAAGTTTTTTGACAGCGTTCCAAGCGTTATTCCTCTATTACAGCAAATTGAATTTTCTTCTGTTGCTCTAATCACTCTCGGTTATAGGCGTTCGGACGTACTCAACTCCTTAAACGGTTCAGGAATGTTGGTACCTAAAAACGAAGGACTACTAATCACGGCTTGCAGTTGGGCAAGCAGTAAGTGGCCGCACTGGGCTGACAACAAACATGTAGTGTTCCGGGTGTCCGTGGGGCGTTATGGTGACAATCGATTTAATGCCTACGATGACTCATCACTTGTAACACATGTGGCTGATGAGCTAAAAAATCTTTTAGGCATAGAGGGAGAATTTATTGAGTCGCGTATTTCTAGGTGGCCAAGTTCCTTCCCGCAATACAAACGGGGCCATGAAACACTAGTTGATTCGATTGATGATCAGATCAAGACCCACTTACCGGGGGTCTTCCTAACTGGCTCCAGCTACCGCGGACTTGGAATACCAGCATGTATTCGGCAAGGAAATGAAACCGCAAGAACTGTCACGGACTACCTAGGGCAATGAAGCCGCGTTATCGTTTCGCTGCTGCTGCTACATGCGGCGTCATGACAGCTTTTTCTCTACCTCCATGGGGTCTTTGGCCCATTGCAATCATCGGGCTAGGGATTTTTCTTAAACTCCTGGACGCATCTAGCTGGAAAAATCGGCTGGCGACAGCTTGGTTTTTTTGGGTGGGATTTTACCTCATAGGTCTCGTTTGGATGATAGATCTAACTCTTCCGGGCTGGATTCTCGCAACACCTATCGAAGCTCTGATTATGGCGCTACCATTTTTACTTCTTCCGACCTTCGGTATTTTAAAAAGGGTTGGATTCCCTGCAGCATTAATAGTTGGTGAATCGGTTCGTTGGGTCATTCCCTTCGGTGGAGTACCAATGTCAAATCTTGCTTTGGGTCAGATTGATGCGCCTTGGGTGTCAGTCGTACGAGTAAGTGGACCACTTCTTTTAATCGGAATTCTCGGCTTAGCTGCCAGCACCTTCGAAGCTGTTCTCGTGCGGCGGTTTGTTTCAGCTTCAATGTTTCTCGTAACAATTGTTGCGACAATGATTGTCGCTAGTTTGGCTCCTACATCGATTGTCGACTCCTTAGTGCAAGCTGGCGTAGTGCAAGCAGGAGGAGATTTAGGGACTCGTGCCGTCTCCAGCGACCAAGCAAATGTTTTCGACCGTCATGTCAGCGCTCTAGATAAACATAAGATGCCCATGGATCTAGTCGTTTGGAGCGAAAGTAGCGCTCTGAGCAATGGGCCTTTAGAAAACAGCGTTCACTTGAGTCAATTATCGACAATCTCTACCGCCCGGGATACAACAATAATTGCGAATTTTTCAGAACGAGATGGAAATTATTTTAAAAACGTGTCCGTAGTTGTTGCTCCCAAAGCGGGTTTGTTAGATCGGTACGAGAAAACCCATCTAGTACCTTTCGGCGAATATATTCCATTTCGTAAAGTCCTGGAACGGTTCACGGATCTCTCAATGGTTCCTCGGGATGCCTTACCCGGTAACAAACCAGGCGTAATGGATAGCCCTTTCGGGCCAATAGGAAACGCTATTTCATTCGAAATTTATTTCCCAGAACAAACAAGACGTTCAATCAACAATGGAGCTCGCATTATCACCAATCCGACTCTCGCCTCTTCATATACAAGCTCGGCTGTACCCAGTCAATCTCTAGCTAGCGCACGTTTGCGCGCAATTGAGACGAGCAGATGGGTGCTTCAGGCATCTACTACAGGATTCTCAGCAATCATTGATCCCGATGGAAAAGTAATAGAAAAGACTGGGCTAAAGAATCAACAAGTTTTAAGTTCGATGGTTGAGCTGCGGTCTGGTAGGACCTGGGCGGTTTCGCTCGGAAAGACAAAAATCACTTGGTTTTCGATGCTCTTACTTGCGTTCATTGGATGTTTTTTCAGGCTTCAATCATTAACGTCACCGGCCCGTCGTTGATGATATGAACCTGCATCTCTGTTTGAAAACGGCCAAGCCCCAATTTCGCTCCATGGCTTTCTAGTCGCTGACAAAATAAATCAATTAATGGCTCTGCATGTTCAGGTCGCGCAGCCTCAACAAAAGAAGGCCGACGACCTTTACTTGAATCCCCATAGAGAGTGAACTGACTCACCACAAGTATTTCCCTACTCATTTCTGCAACGGAGAGATTCATTAAGCCAGCAGAGTCTTCGAAAACTCTCAAGTTCCATAGTTTATCTGCAAGTTTCGTGGCAGTCAGCTCTGCATCAGAGTGAGTAACACCAACGAAAGCGCACAATCCTCTACCTATTTGTCCGGTCAGCTCACCCTCGCTTACGACAGACGCTTCTAGTACTCGCTGCAATAGAACTCGCACTTCTCAACCTTCACTTTCTTAAACCTCTTATAAATTGATCATAAGCACCAGTCTTTGAATCCGACGGTTACCGGACGGTAGCCTTTACGTGGGTTCAATATTCGCAACACCCAGTCTGAGGTTCTATGTCCGTCGAGCGTCCGCTTCGCATCGCTTTTTTAACTTATCGGGGCCACCCATACACCGGCGGGCAAGGTGTATACACCCGTCACATGGCACGCGAATTAACTAAACTAGGACATTTGGTAGAGGTCTTCTCTGGACCTCCTTACCCACATCTAGATGACGGTGCCTCTCTTACAGAGCTACCCAGCCTCGACCTGTATAGAATGCCGGATCCTTTTCGAAGGCCCCGGCTATCCGAATTCAAAGACCGTTATGACGTTTTGGAATATGCAGTTACTTCGCTAGCAACATTCGCAGAACCGCTGACATTTAGCTTGCGCGCTAACCGAGAGTTAGCTAGACGATCTAATGATTTCGATATTGTTCATGACAATCAGTGTCTCGGGTACGGAATTCTAAAAATCCATAGATCAGGACTTCCAGTCCTCGCTACGATTCACCATCCGATTACCGTTGACCGACGGCTGGAAACCAAGCATGCAACCACTCGTTGGAAGCGTTTTACTAAAAACAGATTTTATTCCTTCACCCGAATGCAAACAAAAGTGGCACAAAAACTACCAAGAATCTTAACGGTGTCAACTAATAGTTTTGATGACATAGTTGCCGATCACGGAATTTCACCTGACCGACTTCACATAGTTCATGTTGGGGTAGATTCTTCTCAGTTCATTCCGTTACCAGAAGTCCCGGTTGTACCCGGACGATTGATGACCACAGCTAGTGCAGATGTCGCAATGAAAGGTCTTGCATTTCTACTTGAAGCATTAGCAAAAATTCGGACTGAAAATCCCGACGTCCATCTCGTTGTCATCGGAAAACCTAAATACGACTCAAAGGCAACGGCACTGATCAAAGATCTAAAGCTTGAAAACCATATTGAATTCATAAGTGGCGTGCCCGACGAGAAAATCGTAGAGCTATACAGCACAGCAGAATTAGCCATCGTTCCTTCGCTGTATGAGGGATTCTCACTCCCTGCCATCGAGGCCATGTCCTGTGGAGTTCCTCTGATCGCTACTACAGGAGGTGCACTTCCTGAGGTGGTAGGAGATGATGGGGTAACAGCTTTGCACGTACCTCCTGGTGATGTCACGGCTCTAGCGAACAAAATTCGCTGGGCTCTAAACCAATCATCACTTAGAGAAACCGTTGGGCAACAAGGCAGGTTGCGTGTTATCTCTAATTACTCCTGGCATTCCACTGCAGAGAAAACCGTCGAACATTATTACGCCTTATTGGATTCTTTGGAGCAAACGAACTCTGCAGGTGGAACAA
>Ga0315321_10002718_pt1 | contig 13712 bp, 12 predicted proteins | sample M180m21515metaG_FD_203464 | JGI IMG/M metagenome (GOLD analysis project Ga0315321, IMG submission 203464) | Ammonia-oxidizing marine archaeal communities from Monterey Bay, California, United States - M1 80m 21515 | ecosystem: Environmental > Aquatic > Marine > Intertidal zone | place: USA... | reverse complement strand
ACCTGACATCGTGCGCAGACGACTGCTCACAGCATGCAACGCCTCAAGATCGCGAACGCCAAATCGGAAGGTGTTTACTGCCGAACCATCATCGCGCACTCGGCAGCTAGCCTCTGAGATGTTGATGTTGAGGTTTTCAAAAGCAGAACTGACTTGAGCGAGAATCCCTGGCTTATCATCGGTCACTACACGCAGTCGCACCTGGTGGAGTAGATCGGTGTCGATACGCCAGCGCACTTCGACCTGGCGAGCAGGGTCGGCGTTGTGCAGCTCGCTGCAGTTGAGACGGTGCACGCGCACGCCTCTTCCAGTGCTGACGTGTCCCACGATCCGCTCGCCTGGGAGCGGCGAACAACAATTAGCGAACGTGATAAAGACGTCATCGAGGCCACCGACGACGACGGAAGAACCGTGTTGAGCGAGCGGCTTTTTCTTCCGGCCGAACAGTCGCTCCGCCAGACCCGGTGCCGGCTCACCGATCGCTTGCGGCGGCAGAGTAGGCTCAGCAGGATAAAGCATCTGCACGACGGCGTCGGTGGTCAGCTTGTTCAGCCCAATCTGTGCCAACAGCTCGTCGAAAGAGTTTTGCTTGAGCTTGAGCGTGACCATCGCTTTATCGTCACTATTTTCAAGCTTACTCAGGGTGCTTCCATTCGCCCGAAGTGCCCGGTCAAGGAGGTTTGATCCCACCTCTCGAGCTTGCTCATCCTCGCGTTTGCGAACCGCCGCTCGGATTCGGGTTCGAGCGCGGGAGGTCACGACGAAGTCGAGCCACTCACGATTCGGTGTTCGACGTTTGTCCGTGAGCACCTCGATGCGGTCACCGCTCTTGAGCTTGCTGCGCAAGGGCACCATTCTGCCATTAACCTTGGCACCCGAGCAGGTCAGCCCGACCTCGGTGTGAACAGAGAAGGCAAAGTCCACGCAGGTGGCGCCTCGCGGCAGCTGAACCACTGCGCCTTTTGGCGTAAAGACAAAGACCTCTTCATGAAAGAGTTCGTGCCGAACCGACTCCATGAACTCGTTGGGGTCTCGGACCGTATTTTGCCACTCCATCAACTGGCGCAGCCAGCCAAAAGCCATCGAATCCTCATCCGACGCGCTCGGCTGTCCTTCTTTGTAGGCGAAGTGCGCCGCAAAGCCGCGCTCAGCCATCTCGTCCATCTCGGTGGTACGGATTTGAATCTCGATCAGCTGGCGGTTGGGGCCCACGACGGTCGTGTGCAAGCTCTGGTAGCCGTTTTGTTTAGGCAGCGCGACAAAGTCTTTGAAGCGTCCCGGTATGGGTCGCCATTTCGAGTGCACATAACCCAGGACCGAATAGCAGTCCGACACCGTCGGTACGATCACCCGAAAAGCCACCGCGTCATAGATCTCGGCAATGGAGACACCCTTTTTCTCAAGCTTCATGAAGATCGAATAGAGGTGTTTCGCGCGCCCGTAGATGTCCAGAATCTCTAGCTCAGCGCCTTCAAAGGCTGCGTGAATCTCTTGGACGGTTTCGGCGACGTACTTATCTCGAGCGGGGAGGTGCTCTTCAACATCTTGACGCATCTGATCGTAGCTATTGGGCTGGAGGTATTGAAAGCTCAGATCTTGAAGCTCGATTTTGACCGCGTTCATTCCTAGTCGGTCGGCGAGCGGAGCATAAATATCCATCGTCTCGCGAGCGATTCGTCGCTGCTTATTGGCTTTCATGTGCTCGAGTGTGCGCATGTTGTGCAAACGATCCGCTAGCTTGACGATCAAGACTCGAATGTCTTGAGCCATAGCGACGACCATCTTGCGAAAGTTTTCAGCGGCCTTCTCCGCCGCCGTCGTGAACTGGATTTGAGAGATTTTAGTGACGCCGTCGACCATGATGGCGACCGCGTGACCAAACTGTTCCTCGATCTCGTCAATGGTGGCGTGCGTATCCTCTACGGTATCGTGCAGGAGTCCTGTAGAAACCGTCGCTGCGTCCATGCCCAGCTCGGACAAGATGAAGGCGACCTCGAGCGGATGCATCAGATAGGGTTCTCCAGACTTGCGGAGCTGCCCTGCGTGGCACTTTGCGCTGAAGATATAAGACGCAGTGATCAGGTCGGCTGCCGGCGAATTCGGCGCCACACCCATTCGATCGATGATCTCTGTGATTCGCCGCATCCTACAACCGCCTCATAGTTAGTAAGATACGCTCATTCCTAGCGGGCGCAAGACACGCGAGCATTGCTTTGCGATTCAACGTAGTCGGCCGCTAGCTTCGATCGCTCGACGCATCACTTTGCGTCGCTGCAGCGCGGCTCGGGCGATCGGGCATCTTGAGTGGAGCTACTCGTCCCAATAGGGCGAATAGTCCTCGGCCGGCTCGGCGTCTTCGTCGACGTCATTGTCCCAGTCCTCGTTACGAAAACGGCTGGTCTGTCCGTCGAGATCCTCTTTCGCCGGCACCTCGTCTTTGCCATGAAGTTTGACCGCTCGCTCGTAGAGCGTCTGCTCGTCTTCCCGTATCTTTTGATCGGGCAGACAACACGCTACGGGGCAAACTTCTTGGCACATTTCAGCGCCGTAAAACCCCACGCATTCGGTGCACAATTTCGGGTTGATGACGTACGCGCTGTCGCCCTCACGTATGGCCGCGTTGGGGCATTCGGGCTCGCAAGCCCCGCAGTTAATGCAATCTGCGGTGATCAACGTCGACATGAGAGGCCCTTTGAATCCCTTTTTAGAGGCATTTTGATGTGTTCTACGCAGCGAGAGGTGTCAAGCAAGACCGGGCGTCGTAGAGTGCCTTTCTCTGCGTCTTAGCTTAGTAGCGAAGACCACGACGAAGCGAGCGAACTCCATCCCTTAACCCCTTCAAGGTTAGCGGAAACATAGGAAAATGCTCGCCAATGGCTTCGATCGTTGGGTGATCCCAGTACTTTTGAGGCTCCGGATTGAGCCAGATCCGGTTTGGAAACCTTTTGCCAAAGGCCTCTACCCAGTCGAGTCCACGCCGCAGTTCTTGTTGCCTGAAGCGATGAATCGTCCAGCCCGGTTGAAACAATTCCCACGGATGCATGCAGGCATCGCCGACAAAGATAACACAGGTCTCCTCTGAGTGGTTCTCGAGGACGTCAGCGGTTGGGATCACCGACCGGCTTGATGGGCTCTCATTCCAAAGTCGTTCATAGGGGCAGTTGTGAAACCAGTAATTATCAAAGCGCTTGAAGTGGTTCGCTTTCGATGCGGCTGAAAATAGCCGGTCGCACATCTGCGCATGAGGGGTCATCGATCCACCGACATCCATGACGAGCAGCAAGCGGATGGCGTTCTTGCGGGCTGAGCGAAAAACAAGGTCAATCTCGCCGCCTTGCTTCGCCGTCTCGGCGATGCTGTCGTCGATATCGAGCTCTTCGGGCCCCTCGCGAAGCAGCTGGCGCAGCATCCGAAGCGCAATATCAAACTGGCGCACATCGAGCACCGCATCGTCTCGATAGGACTGGAAGCGTCGTTGGTCAGCGACCATCGCGGCGGTTCTTTGTCCGCCGCCTCCTACGCGGATCCCAGATGGGTGTGTCCCGCCGGTTCCAAAGGGCGAGGTGCCGCCCGTTCCGATATACTTCGAGCCGCCATCATGACGCTCATTTTGATTTTTGAGCATCTCTTCAAATCGACGCCTGAGTTCGTCCGGGTCGAGTTGGCTGAGCGCAGCGATCGTGGCGGGATCAAACTGTCCTTGCTTTGGGTCGCTCAACCAGTTTTCGAATTCAGCGCTTAGCGCAGTGGGCACCTGCCCATCGCCGAAGCTGGCGGAGAAGGCGATGTCGTAATCGTCGTAGCGGTTCTCTGATTTGACCAGCAGGCACAAGCCCACGTGATAAAGGTCATCGAGGTTGGCGACCGCCCCATGCTCCATGGCGCGCATCAAATCGAGCCACTCCGGTAGGGTGACCTTGACCCCGGATAGGCGGAGGTTGATGAACCATTGAAGGAACACGACTACCCTCCGATCAGTTGACGAATGTGCTCAGGTCAGACTCATCTTTGAGCAGCGTCCCCGCGTAAGGAAGAGCAGCCGCGAGGATGTCTGGATTCGCGCCATGGTGCGCCAAAACCGACAGCCAATCGACCAACTCACTCGTGCTCGGACGCTTGCGAAGGCCGCGACGATTGCGCAGCTCGAAGAAGCGTTTCAAAGCAGCATCGACCAAGTTTTCATCGAGGTCCGGGTGATGGACTCGTACGATCTCTTGCATTCGGTCGGCGTCAGGAAACTCTAAGAAATGGAACACACACCGCCGCAGAAAGGCGTCAGGGAGCTCTTTCTCTGCGTTTGAGGTGATGATCACCAAAGGCCGCTTCTTAGCGGTCACCGTCTCATCGAGTTCAGCGATCGTGAACGCCATCTCATCGAGCTCGCGCAGCAGGTCGTTCGGAAACTCGGGGTCGGCTTTATCGATTTCATCAACGAGTACGACCGCCTCTTCATCTTTAGAGATGGCGGTCCCCAGGGGCCCGGTCCGAATGTAGTGGCGAATATTGTGAACATCTCCGCCACCGAATCGAGAATCGTTGAGACGAGCCACGACGTCGTAGGTGTACAGACCCTCTTGAGCCTGGCTCGTCGACTTGACGTGCCATTTGTACAAGGGGCGCCCAAGAGCTTCACTGACCGCGTTGGCGAGTAAGGTTTTCCCGGTTCCAGGCTCACCTTTGACCAGCAGGGGTCTCCCGAGGACAAGCGCACAGCTCACAGCTTGATTGAGCTCAGGGGTCGAGACGTAATCTTTGGTTCCAGAGAAGGGTAGAGTCATGACTATTCCAGAATGAGCGGTTGGCGTCGTCGACGTCGTCGGGTTCGGCTCCGCTTGCGTTTGCGCCCTTCGCCCTCTTCAGCCTCGTCTTCATCGTCTGAGTCTTTGACCTTACGTTTGGACTTTGAGGTGCGGCGACTGCTCGGCGCAGGTTTCGCCCGACGTTCTGAGCGACGATCTCGCGCTCGGCGTTCATCACGACGAGGCGCAGGACGAGCTTCGGGCTCTGGCTCTGGCTCTGGTTCTGGCTCAACTTCTGGCTCTGGCTCCGGCTCTGGCGCTTCTGCACGCTCAGGGGCAGGCTCCGCTTTGCGTCGTCCGACGCTTCGACGCTCACGAGTGCCGTCGCTGAAATAATGATCAACCGCTTTGGCGGCTAAAGCCTCACGCATGACCTCACCTGAGCCGGGTCGAAGCAGAACCAAGTCACCTAGGATAAAGCCGCGACGCTGATTGCCATCGTCGACCTCGGCCGATTGGACGCCATAAGCCCGCAACACGATCATCGCGATGATGTCGCCGCCGCGCGCAAGGTCCGCCCGCATGGCGCCCGCTCGTGTCAGCAGCATAGCAGCATGAGCTCGTACGACAGAGGTCTCTGCGGTGTAGGTGGTGGCGACCTGAACGGCTACGTTCTTGCCGTTGACGAAGCGCCTCAGCGTCAGCCCATCAACTCGGCTAAACGCCGTCGCGACGACATCGCTCAAAAGCTTTTGATCCAAGAGCCCTGGGTTGGACGCTGTCGGTGCAGCGACCGGGGCGCTTGCGCAGCCCACCAAAGCAAATAGAGCGAAACCGATTAGTGCTCGAACCATGATAAATCTCCTAAGCCTTCGCGCAGCACCTTTGGATGGGTACCGCTCAAGTCGATAACAGAGCTTTCGTTGGCAGGCAGGTACTCGACGTCGAGGATCTGGTCTAGGGCGTGGCCAAAGACATCCTTAATTTCCTCGGGGTAGGCGAGGTGCCGACCTTCAATGACAGCGGAAGTGGTAATAATCGCTTCTCCACAGGCTTCGATCAGCGCCTGAGAGACGGGATGGTTGATGACGCGCACGCCCACCGCCTTGCGTTTGTTGTGCAAGATGCGAGGGACAACCTTCGTCGATCGTAGAACAATAGTGTAGGGGCCAGGCAGCATGCGCTTGAGGTAACCAAAGTCGCGATTTTCGACGACACCGTAGTGGGTGATACGACTCAAGTTGGCGACGGCGAAGGTAAAGGGATGCTTGGCATCGAGCCCTCTGAGCTTTCGCAACAGGTCTAATCCTCGACGATTGTAGAGGCCGCAAGCCAGCGCATACCCCGTGTCCGTAGGCCATCCGATCAACCGGCCATCGCCAAGGGCGTCCGCGGCCCGCTCGATTTTTCGAGGCTCCGGGTGGTCGGGATGGATGCGCACTAGGCGCCCCTGCGGCATAGACATGAGGACTCCGTCAGCGACTGCTAGCGAATCGGCACCCGATTGTCTTCAGGCAAATGGGGGACATAACTTAAGGTGAACAGAGTCTGGCGCGAACTCTTAAGCTATGGAATGATTGACCTTGTGGCGGGTTTGTTGAATGACGTCCCCCGCTGATGGAGATTGATTATGCGCCGGCTGATGCTCAGCATGTTTGCCTGTCTAGGACTTATGAGTGCTGCTGCTTGCGGTACTTCTGTTCAAATTGATTCGGGCTTTGTGATCCTTGATACCAGCCCGAGCGGTGGTGCGGTCAACGTGGATCCGGACGTGGAACTGTTCGTCGTTCTCAGCCAAGAGGTTGATGAGTCGACGATCGAGGCGGGTGTGATGCTCAAGGACGCTGACGGTGCCGATGTAACGGCAACGAAAGTAGCTTTGACCGGCGACAAGCGTGTGCTCTCGATCGCACCGGGCGCGTCTTTGGCGAGTGACACAGCCTATGAGCTGCACATCCTTGGGTCCTTGAAGAGCGCTTCAGGCGAGACCTTGGACGCCACGATCAACAAGCGATTCCGCACCGCTCCCTGACCGGTTTTATCGATACGATATGAGGTGTGAAGCGATCCATAGGATCGCCCACCGATCAGTTCATCCTTAGAACGTGATGTCGCCGGTGATGTGATTCTGCACCAGGCCTTGAACCATCGGCGAGAAGATACCGCGCTCGAGTCCGTAGAGCATCCGGTAGATCGTTAGGCTGCGACTGACACGCTTCACGTAGCCACGAGTCTCCTTGTAGGGGACCTCCTCCATGAACTGAGTCAGATCCATTTTCAGCGAGTCAGCTCGTCGAATCCAGCCATCGGCAGCTGACGGCCCGGCGTTGTAAGCTGCCATCACTAAGGGAAGCTGGTGGTCATAGCGCTGAGCGAGCTTCGCCAAATACCAGGTGCCTAAAGCGATGTTGTGGTTGGGGTCATCGAGTGCGTTGGGGTCCACTTTTCGTCCCTCAAGGCGAGCCGCGATCAGCGCCGCTGTTGGGGGGATGATTTGCATCAAACCTACCGCCTCGGCGGGGCTCTCAACCGCTGGTCTAAACTGACTTTCTTCGCGCATGATCGAATAGACTAAGGCGACCGGGACCTGATCCATTTCCGCGCATCCGTCGCAACGAGCAAACCAAGGTCGTGGATAAGCAAGCTCCCACAGAGCTCGATGGTTTTGTCCTGGTAAACCCGCGATGTAGCGCAAGGCGCGAGTCGCCACGAGAAAGGCCGCATGATGCGAGCCCGCATCGCGCAGCGCCGATCCCCATTGGAGCGCTTGCTCAGGTCCGACGGGGGTGCGCCCTCGCAGCGCTTCGCCACGGGTCCAGCGCGAAGCGTACAGATTAGCCGCTACCGCCAGCCGAAGTCGGGTTCGGTCGCTTCCATCAGCTAGAGCCTTCCGTCTAGCCTCACTGAGTCGGTAGGGGGCTTGAGGACTGACCGCAGGTAATGAAGCCACACGAAGCCCGTAAAGGGTATGAGGCCAACGGTCGCGCAGCACCTGAAACCGCAACATCCCTTTCTCAGTTTGTCCCGAGGCCATCGCTGCGCGCCCAGCCCAATAGGTCGCCTGAGCTGCCCAGGCTGGTCGCTTGGTGACCAAGCGATCAAACGCGGTCAGCGCTTTGGTGTAGTCGCCGGCGCGAAAGAGGCTCCAGGCTGCATACCACCGTGCGCGCTCACTCAGCTCGCGCTTGAGACCTTTTCTACCAATCAACCAGGAAAACATCTCTCCAGCATCGGCGTATTGACCGCCGCCAAAGAGGCTCCAGGCTGTGTAGAAAAGCCGCTCCATTCGGTAGCTTGTGCTGCTGGTCCGCCAGGCTTGATCGAAGTAATTGTCGGCAGTCTCTTCAAAGCGTCCGACGCGCGGCAGGACCATCCTGCGAGCGGCCATTAGCGTGTCACGTCGAGCATGATTCGATGGCATCTCACTGAGCAGGCGATCAAGCAGAGCGACCCCCTCGACCGGGTCGACGCGGCGCAACTGTCGCCCAAGTACTAATTCTACTTCGAGGCGTAGCTTCGGCCGCTTTGTATACCTCGTTTGTAGCTTTCGTAGCTCGCTGACCGCCCAGCGATCTCCCTTGCGTCCGGCTTGGTATCGAATGCTGCGCAGGCGCCGTTCGAGCGTCCTTGGCTCGCCAGGGAAATGCTCTTGAATCAGCAGGTCAGCTTTAGCCCCGCCGCTTCGGTCTGGAAAACGATCTGCAAGCTGAGTCAGCAGCGCACGCGCTTTGCCCTTCTTGCCCTCCAAGAGTTCAAGGTGGGCTTCGATCAGTAAGACATCGTCGGTACCACCATCCATGCAGCTCGTGCAGACTCGTCGAAATTGGCGTTGGGCTTTGCGTGCGGCTTTATACTTCTTGCCGTAGTAGAGGGCTCGAAGGCGCCCGAGACGCGCAAGGCGTTGCCTTGAACCACGCCACTCGCGCTTATCGGCGTTTTGAAACGCCTCAGCGGCGACCTCCCAAAGTTTGACGTTTAGCGCTTGGCTCCCCAGCCGCAACTGGAGGAGATCCTCAAGCTCTGGGTGGGCTTTAATCAGTCGGCTGAAACGCTCTTGGGCGTCCTTAGGGTTGGCGTGCGCAAAGCCCTGCTCGGCTCGCAAAACGGCAGCCGCAATCCGATAGGCCTTGGGCTTTGTCTTGTCCGCTTCTGCTTTTTCGAGCCAAGCGATGTCCGCTTTACTGGCTCGATGCCCAGAAAGCCGCTGCGCCAAATTAGCCAGTTGTTCACTGGTTTGGAGGTGCTTAGTTTTGACCTTAGTTTTGATTTTGGCTTTGGGCTTTTGCTTCGCCTGTAAAGGCCCTTTGTCTGCAGCCTTTGTCGCTTTGGGCGTGGACGCCTTGGCGATGTTCGATAACGAGGCTGCTGGGAGCTGTGGGCCCGTAGCGATGATCAAAACTGCAGCGGCGTAGGTGAGCAAAACTGGCCTCCATAGACCACAGCTTAACCGATGGAGGTGCCTGAGGCCAGGCCTCACAGCAGTCAAAATGAAAAAATTACAGGGCGCTGCGCTCGGAGCGCGTCACGCAGCAGCTAGTCTGTGTTTTTAGAGGTCGATCAGGCCGTGGCGTATGCCTTCGGTCACTGCCTCGACTCGGTTGGATACCTCAAGCTTCTCGTAGATATGCTCAAGGTGGGTGCGGACGGTGGCGCGGCTGAGATCCAAAACACCCGCCGCTTCAGCGTTGGACAAGCCGCGGCTAATGACCTGCAGGATTTCCACCTCTCGATTGGTGAGCGGACACTCAAGCGGCTCAAGGCTCGGATCGGCGTGACGAAAGGCGCCGGTATCGATCTTGAAGTGTTCCATCAGCAAACGAGCGAGCGTGGGTTGGATCACCGAGCCGCCATCGTTCACGTCTTGGATGGCGCTGATGATGGTCGCGCGCTCTGCCCCTTTGAGCAGGTAACCGGCTGCTCCTGCGCGCACGGCGCCGAGCACTTTGTCTTCCTCTTCAAAGATCGTGAAGATGAGGACCTCGGTACCCGGTTGGCGTTCCTTGATCTGGCGAGTGACTTCGATCCCATCGATCCCCGGTAAACCAAGGTCGCAGAGGATCACATCAGCATCCTTCGGGATATCAGCTAGAGCCTGCTCCCCACTCATCGCAGAGCCGATGATCTCAAGCTCTTTGGCGTTGCTCAGGATTTTAATCTGAGCCTTGAGAATAGCGGGCTGGTCTTCAACGATGAAGACTCGAATCGGCGCATCGGACATGAGCTTGCCTCCCTTGGCGAAGAGGACGCTAGCAAAGAACGGAAGCGGCCGTCACCTGGCCTCGAACCGGTTTTGCAATCGGTGACCTACAATTCCGATGATTGCGCCGAATAAAGCACCGACCAGAAGATCTGATGGCCAGTGCATTCCAAGAGCGGAGCGCGACACAATGAACAAGAGGGCGAGGGCTCCAAGCCCGAGCGCGGCGCGTCGCCAGGCGAGGGCGAGGGGCAAAAGACCAGCCACGATCGAGACCGCATGACTCGAGGGCATAGAGTAGGTCCAAGAACAACGCGCCAGCAGACTCATCCCCTCGATTCGACAAGGGCGCGCCACGGCAAAGATCGGCTTGATCACATGGCTGCTCAGCGATTCACCAAGCAAACCGCAGCAGACGCAGATCAGCAGGGTCTTCCAGCGACGCTCACGATGTGCCCACAAACCGGCAGCAACCAAGACCGTACCGGGAAGCGCCCAAGACGTGATCAGCGCCCAGCCTGGTTCGCCGATGAGTCCGAGTAAGAACGGTTGAAGGCTGCGGAAAATCTGTTCGTCCATAGTTAACTCCTGCGTTGCCAAGCGAGGGTGGCGCAAGCATAAGTCGAACGTCGCTAGAAAGAGGGACGTTATGGCTTGGGATCGTGAGGCTATTGCGGGACGTGCTGCTCAGGAAGTGGAACACCGTACCGTCGTTAATCTGGGGATTGGCATTCCGACGCTGATCGCTAATCTGCTTCCAGCCGAAGCTGAGGTGATGATTCACAGTGAGAATGGTTTGTTGGGGATGGGTCCTTATCCTCATGAGGACCAGGTGGATCCGCAACTAATCAACGCTGGAAAGCAAACGGTGACCTTGAACCCGGGGGGGGCCACGTTTGATTCGGCCACGAGCTTTGCGATGATCCGCGGTGGACATGTCGATCTGGCGGTTCTCGGCGGCATGCAGGTTGCAGCCAACGGCGATTTAGCGAACTGGCAGGTGCCGGGTAAGAAGGTCACCGGTATGGGCGGCGCCATGGACCTTGTGACCGGCGCGAAGCGGGTGGTTGTCGTGATGACTCACGCGAGCCGACGGGGTGATCACAAACTGCTGAGCGCCTGCGAGTTTCCGATTACGGGGATGAACTGCGTTGATCGCGTGATCACCGACCTAGGTGTGTTTGATCCCGCTGGCGATCACTTCAGGGTCGTTGAACTTGCGCCTGACGTAAGCCTCGAAGATGTTCAGGCGTGCACGGGTGCGCCCCTTCGATAAACTTTGCTCGCTCTTAGGTGTTGCCGAGAGCGTCGATTTGGCACACATTCCGCCCGTTGTATTGGGAGTGACTCATGCGCTTGAGCACCGTCAGCTTAGTTATCGCCTCGTTTGCACTGCTTCCGGCCTGTAAAACTGCGCCGAAAAAAGCCCCCGTTCAGGCGGCCGCTGAAGAAGCAGAAGAAGAAGAGCCAGAGGTCGTCCTTCCTGATGGGGTCGTTGGCCTCGATATCAACGGCGACGGCAAACCGGACATCTTCAAACACTTCAAAGATGTCGGCGACAAGCGGATCATCGTGAAGCGTGAGAGTGATCTCAACGCCGACGGTAAAATCGATGTTGTGCGTCTTTACGACGTCAAAGCCCAGCCGACCTCTGAGACCGTCGACCTGGACTTTGATGGCAAGAAGGATGTGGTGCGCAGCTTCACTGAAGGTAAGTTGGTGCGTGAAGCGTTTGATATGAACCTTGATGGTCAGCCGGACCTGACCAAGTATTTCGAAGACGGCGCGCTGATCCGCAAAGAACAAGACAGTAAGCTCGACGGCAAAGTCGACTACTGGGAGTACTTTGACGAAAAGGGTAAACTAGAACGCATCGGCGTTGATCATGATGGTGATGGCGCCATCGACGCTTGGCATACCGCAAAGCAGGGTGTGATCGCCGACGCAGAGACGGCTGGAGCGCGAACCGCTGACGGTAAGACCGCCGTAGACGCCGCGGTTGAGCGAACTGAAAAGGCTGAAAAAGCCAAGAAGGCTGACGCCGCAAAAGAAGGTAAATAAGATACCTTCCCAACGTCGGGTAATGCTTGTCCTAGAGCAAGCTGACGCTTAGAGCCGCTCGCAGTGCGGAGGGATGCATATGCGCGTCACAGTGACAGGCGGAGCGGGATTTATCGGTTCCCACCTGGTGGATCGCTTGCTGAGCGACGGCTGCGAGGTTCAGGTCATTGATGATCTGAGCACCGGCTTACGTGAGCAAGTCCCCGATGCTGTGCAGTTCGTTCACTCATGCATCACAAGCGAGCCGGCAGCTCAGGCGGTCGCAGCCTTCGCGCCAAGTCATCTAGTTCACTTGGCAGCCCAAGTGGATCTTCGGGTATCCATCGAGCAGCCAGTTGTTGATACGAAAATCAACGTGATGGGTACCGTCGCTATGCTTGAAGCTGCGCGCGCTGGTGGCAGCCTGACGCGCGCAGCGCTTGCCAGCAGCGCCGCCGTTTATGGTGTGCAGCAAAGCGATGCAGCTGGTGAAGGTCACCCCAAAGAGCCGATCAGCGCTTATGGCGCTGCGAAGCTTGCTGCGGAGGTCTACTGGGATCAGTTTGGTCGCTTGCACGGAGTGAGCACTGGCGCCTTGCGCTTCGCTAATGTCTACGGACCGCGGCAAAGCCCGAAAGGTGAGGCTGGGGTCGTCTCCATATTTTGCCGTCGTCATGCAGCAGGGCAAACGCTGGCGATCTACGGTAGCGGTGAGGCGACACGAGATTATCTGTACGTCGGCGATGTCGTCGAAGCGCTGGTCCTGATGATGCATCAAAAAGATGCTGAGTCGGTTTATAACCTTGGTACGGGGGTAGAAACGAGCGTCAAGTCGCTCTTGGATCAGATCGAAACCGTTAGTCATCAACCCGCAGACGTTCGCTACGAGCCCGCCCGCGCTGGCGAGGTTGCTCGAAGCGTATTGGATGCTAAACTTGCTCGCCTTGTGTTGGGCTGGTTACCCCAAACGAACCTCGCTCAAGGGCTAGCCACTACTTTTGGTGAATGCGTACGATGATCCCACGAGACCGAATTCGTAACTTTTCGATCATCGCTCATATCGATCACGGCAAGTCGACCCTTGCTGATCGTTTGCTCGGTCTGACCGGCGCGCTGACTCAGCGTGAGGAGCGTCAGCAGTTTCTGGACAAGATGGACATCGAGCGTGAGCGGGGGATCACCATCAAAGCACAGGCGGTCCGTCTGCGGTACACGCACACGGATGGCTTGGAGTACATGATCAATCTGGTGGACACCCCTGGGCATGTCGACTTTGGTTATGAGGTCAGCCGTTCGCTCGCTGCTTGCGATGGAGCCTTGTTGGTCGTGGACGCAAGTCAGGGCGTTGAAGCTCAGACCCTAGCCAACGTGTACCTAGCGCTTGAAAACGATCTTGAGATCATCCCGGTGCTCAACAAAATCGACCTTCCCGCTGCCGAGCCTGAACGAGTGGCAGAGGAGATCGAAGAAGGTATCGGTTTGGATACCACTGGGATCAAACACATCTCAGCGAAGAGTGGCTTGGGCGTCGATGAACTCTTAGGCTCCTTGGTCGAGCGCTTGCCGTCGCCGGGCGGCGATCCTGACGCGCCCTTGCGCGCTTTGATCTTTGACTCCTGGTACGACCCTTATCGTGGGGTCGTGTTGCTCGTTCGCGTCGTCGATGGTGCGATTTCGGCAGGCGATGACATCTACTTGATGCATACAGAAGGTCGCTACACGGTGTTAGAGGTGGG
>Ga0315321_10002711_pt1 | contig 13728 bp, 7 predicted proteins | sample M180m21515metaG_FD_203464 | JGI IMG/M metagenome (GOLD analysis project Ga0315321, IMG submission 203464) | Ammonia-oxidizing marine archaeal communities from Monterey Bay, California, United States - M1 80m 21515 | ecosystem: Environmental > Aquatic > Marine > Intertidal zone | place: USA... | reverse complement strand
CCACGCAGGATCAGGACAAGGGTATTCCGATTCCCACCGTGATCACCGTGTATGTCGACAAATCATTTTCGTTCGAAACGAAGACGCCGCCTGCATCTTATTACATCAAGAAGGCTGCAAAGCTTCTCAAGGGCGCCAAAACGCCCGGCGCCGAAGTCGTCGGTGCGGTGACGCGCAAGCAGCTGGAAGAAATCGCCGAAATCAAAATGGCGGATCTGAATGCGAACGATATGGACGCTGCGGTGAATATCCTTTCGGGATCCGCGCGCTCCATGGGCATCCAGGTGAGGGGGTAGGATTATGGCTGGTAAAGGAAAACGTATCCGCGGCGCCTATGAAGGGATCGATCGCGACTCGTCGTATGGTCTCGATGATGCCGTGAAGATGCTCAAGGATTACGCCAAGGCGAAATTTGACGAGACGATCGAGCTGTCGATGAATCTCGGTGTTGACCCCCGGCACGCGGACCAGATGGTGCGCGGTGTTGTGTCGCTACCGAAGGGAACCGGTAAATCAGTTCGCGTCGCTGTGTTCGCCAAGGGCGACAAGGCTGACGAAGCCACGGCTGCCGGTGCCGATCTTGTCGGCTCCGATGATCTTGCTGCCAAGGTGGAGAGTGGCGAAATCGATTTCGATCGCGTGATTGCGACCCCGGACATGATGCCGGTTGTCGGACGTCTCGGTAAGGTTCTCGGCCCCAAGGGAATGATGCCGAACCCGAAACTCGGCACGGTTACCCCCGATGTCGCGAAAGCGGTCCAGGATGCCAAGGGCGGCCAGGTTGAATATCGCGTCGAAAAAGCCGGGCTTATCCATGTCGGTGTCGGCAAGGCGAGCTTTGCCGAGGCCGATATCGCGGAAAACATCTGCAGCCTGGTGGACGCCGTCAACAAGGCGAAGCCATCGGGTGTAAAAGGCACGTATATCAAGAAGATTTCCGTTTCATCGACGATGGGACCGGGGATCAAACTGGACATTGGGTCGCTCCTCGAGCGGGCCGGCCAGAACTGAACGGAATTCTCGGCCTTTCGGGGCCGTGAGCAGGATCTGTCAGATCCGCGGTAACGCGGCGATGTAGATCCGACCTGTCCGAGACTGCAGGTCCGGGAACGGCACGATAGCCTGAACCGGGTAATGGCTAACCGCCTGCACAGACGGGGGAACGAGTGATTTTTGGCAAACGATGTTGTTTGCCGGTAATGGCTTGAACTTCTGGGACAGGCGAACCGAATTCGCGGTTTGCCGCGGGTTCAGACGCAACCGGGACCCGGTCGCCAGTTAGGCGAGGGGTTCCAAAAAGTGGAGACTACTGAGTGGACCGGACACGGAAAGAAGAGCTGGTCGCCTCGTTGAATGAAGCATTCTCCGGAGCAACGCTGGTTGTTGTGACAGGTCAAAGTGGTTTGACGGTCGCACAGTCGACGGAGCTTCGCCGGGAGATGCGGAAGGCGGGCGCCAGCTACAAAGTGACCAAAAATCGGCTCACACGTCTCGCGCTTGAGGGCACGAAGTTCGCGCACTTAAGCGACCTGTTCAAAGGACCGACAGGGATCGCCTATTCTGAAGATCCCGTTGCGGCCGCACGTATTGCGGTCAAGTTCGCCGAAGGGAACGACAAGTTCCAGATCCTCGGCGGCGGCCTTGATGAACAGGCTCTGGATATTTCCGGCGTAACGACCCTTGCCAAGCTTCCGTCCCTTGACGAATTGCGCGGCAAGCTCGTTGGAATGATCCAGACACCGGCCACCCGTATCGCAGGCGTGACTCAAGCGCCCGCGGGACAACTCGCGCGCGTGCTTGGTGCACGTGCCGCGCAGGGCGAGGCCGCCTGAGCCGATAACCAGTTGAATCAAGTTCAAGCCAAGGAGAAATAAAATGGCTGCTAACCTAGAGCAAATTGCTGACGACCTGTCGAACCTTACCGTCCTCGAGGCGGCTGAACTTTCGAAAATGCTCGAAGAAAAATGGGGCGTTTCCGCCGCAGCACCGGTTGCCGTCGCGGCCGCCGGCGGTGCGGATGTGGGCGCCGCTGCTGAAGAAAAGACCGAATTCGACGTCATCCTGACGGGCGCTGGTGACAAAAAGATCAACGTCATTAAGGAAGTCCGCGCGATTACGGGTCTCGGCCTGAAAGAAGCGAAAGACCTGGTCGAGGGCGCGCCTCAGCCGGTCAAGGAAGCCGTCAACAAGGACGAAGCTGCCGAGCTGAAGACGAAGCTGGAAGAAGCAGGAGCGTCGGTCGAAGTCAAATAATGACGCTTCGGGCTCAACCAGCAAAGACTACCGGACGTTTGCCGCCCGCGCTTCGGCGCGGTGCGGCAGCGTTCGTTACCGATTTTCAGCCTGCGCCTTCGCGCGGGCACATTTCTGATTCGTGAGAGGTCGCCATGGCAAAGTCGTTTACAGAACGTAAGCGCATTCGTAAGGATTTCGGACGCATTCGTGCGGTAGCACCAATGCCGAACCTGATCGAGGTGCAGAAAAGCTCTTACGATGCATTCCTGCAGATTCACACACAGGTGGAAGACCGCGACGATAGCGGTCTGCAGGAAGTGTTCAAATCCGTTTTCCCGATCAGCGATTTTTCGGAACGGGGAACCCTTGAGTTCGTCAGCTACGAGCTTGAGCAGCCGAAATACGACGTCGAGGAATGCCAACAGCGCGACATCACGTATGCAGCGCCGCTGAAGGTAACCCTGCGACTTGTCGTGTTCGATGTCGACGAAGAAACCGGCGCGCGGTCGGTTCGCGACATCAAGGAACAGGACGTCTACATGGGCGATATGCCCCTGATGACGAATATGGGTACGTTCGTGGTCAACGGCACCGAGCGCGTTATCGTGTCTCAGATGCATCGTTCGCCCGGTGTGTTCTTCGATCACGACAAGGGCAAATCGCATTCGTCGGGCAAATTCTTGTTTGCGGCACGCGTCATTCCCTATCGCGGCTCCTGGCTCGATTTTGAATTCGACGCCAAGGATATCGTCCACGTGCGTATCGATCGCCGCCGTAAACTGCCGGTAACGACGCTTCTGATGGCGCTCGATTCCGACGAAACGGCGCAGAAACGTATCGACCTTGCCGAGAAAAGCGCCCAGTTGCCGCCCGAACAGGCCGTCGGCATGAGCATCGAGAGCATTCTCGATTATTTCTACGATAAGATCGCGTTTACGCTTGGCAAAGAGGGCTGGCGCACGGCCTTCGACGCCGTGTCGATGAAGGGCGTAAAGCTGACGCATGATCTGATCGATGCGAAGACGGGTAACGTCGCCATCGAAGCTGCTGAAAAGCTGACGCCGCGGGTTATCCGCAAGCTCCAGGAAGATGGGCTGAAGGAAATACTCGTCCAGGAAGAAGACCTGTACAGCCGTTATTTCGCCGAAGACATCATCAACGAAGACACTGGTGAAATCTTTGTTGAAGCCGGTGACGAAATCGACGAAGAAAAGCTCAAGTTGCTGGGCGAAGCGAACGTCAAGTCGTTCAACGTGCTGGCGATCGATCACACGAATGTCGGCCCGTATATCCGCAACACGCTTGCGGTCGACAAGAACCGTTCGCGGGAAGAAGCTCTGATGGATATCTATCGGGTCATGCGCCCGGGTGAGCCGCCGACGCTGGAAACCGCGCAGGCAATGTTCCAGAGCCTGTTCTTCGATTCAGAACGCTACGATCTGTCGGCCGTCGGCCGTGTGAAGATGAATGCGCGCCTCAATGTTGAAGGCGAAGACACGCTGCGTGTCATGCGCCGCGAAGACATCATGGCTGTCGTCAGGACGCTGGTTGAACTGAAAGACGGTCGCGGTGAAATTGACGATATCGATCATCTCGGCAACCGCCGGGTCCGTTCGGTCGGCGAATTGATGGAAAATCAGTATCGCGTCGGCCTGCTGCGTATGGAACGCGCGATCCGCGAGCGTATGAGCTCGATCGATCTCGATTCCGTCATGCCGCACGACCTGATCAACGCCAAACCGGCAGCCGCTGTTGTCCGTGAATTCTTCGGCTCGTCGCAGCTGTCACAGTTCATGGATCAGACCAACCCGCTCAGCGAAATCACCCACAAACGCAGGCTTTCGGCGCTTGGACCGGGCGGTCTCACACGCGAACGCGCGGGCTTCGAGGTGCGTGATGTGCATCCCACGCATTACGGACGTATCTGCCCGATCGAAACGCCGGAAGGCCCAAATATCGGCCTCATCAATTCGCTTGCCACATATGCGCGTGTGAACCAGTACGGCTTTATTGAAACGCCGTATCGTTCGGTCGAAAACGGAAAAGTGACCGACGAGGTCGTCTATCATTCCGCGATCGAGGAAGGCCAGTACACGATCGCCCAGGCGAACGCGATTTTGGACAAGAACGGCAAGTTCGAAGAAGAACTGGTCAGTTGCCGGCAGGGTGGTGAATTCATCATGGCCCGCCCGGAAACGATCGACATGATCGACGTGTCACCGAAACAGCTTGTTTCGGTCGCTGCGGCGCTTATTCCGTTCCTCGAAAACGATGACGCCAACCGCGCGTTGATGGGCTCGAACATGTCCCGTCAGGCGGTTCCGCTGGTACGAGCTGAAGCGCCGCTGGTCGGCACCGGTATGGAAGAAGCCGTCGCGCGTGGCTCGGGGGCGTCAACCGTTGCCAAGCGTCCGGGTATTGTCGATCAGGTCGATGCGACCCGTATCGTCATCCGCGCGACCGACGAAACATCGCTGTCAGCGCCGGGTGTGGATATCTACAACCTGCGCAAGTTCCAGCGGTCCAACCAGAATACCTGCATTACCCAGCGCCCGCTGGTGAAGGTCGGTGACCGGGTCGACGGTAATGACATCATCGCGGACGGACCGTCGACCGAGCTTGGCGAGCTGGCGCTGGGCCGGAACGTCCTCGTCGCGTTCATGCCGTGGAATGGCTACAACTTCGAAGATTCCATCCTGATTTCCGAACGTATCGTCTGCGACGATGTGTTCACCTCGATCCATATCGAGGAATTTGAAATCATGGCCCGTGACACCAAGCTGGGTCAGGAAGAAATCACGCGTGACATACCCAACGTGGGCGAAGAAGCCCTGAAGAGCCTGGATGAGGCCGGCATTGTCTATATCGGTGCCGAGGTGAACCCGGGCGATATTCTTGTCGGTAAGGTAACGCCCAAAGGCGAAAGTCCGATGACGCCGGAAGAAAAACTTCTTCGTGCGATCTTCGGTGAGAAAGCTTCCGACGTTCGTGATACATCGCTGAAACTGCCGCCGGGTGTTGCCGGGACGATTGTCGAGGTTCGGGTGTTCTCCCGCCGCGGTGTCGACAAGGACGAGCGTGCAATGGCGATCGAACGTGAAGAAATTGAACGTCTCGCAAAGGATCGCGACGACGAGCTCGAAATTCTGGAACGTTCGTTCTCATCGCGTCTTGCAGACCTGCTGATGAACCAGATCATCGTGTCCGGTCCGAAACAGGTCAGCGAAGGCTCGAAGATCACGCAGTCGGTCGTCAATGACCTGACGGCACGGCAACTTGCCCAGATATCCGTCAAGAACGACAAAGTGATGGAAAACGTCGAGGCCCTGTCCAAACAGTTCCAGGAGAGCGAAAAGCGTCTTCAGGACCGGTTCGAGAACAAGGTCGAGAAGCTCCAGGGCGGAGACGAATTGCCGCCTGGCGTCATGAAGATGGTCAAAGTCTTCGTCGCGGTGAAGCGCAAGCTGCAGCCGGGCGACAAAATGGCCGGCCGTCATGGCAACAAGGGTGTCATTTCCAAAATCGCGCCCCTGGAAGACATGCCGTATCTGGAAGACGGCACCAACATCGATATCGTGCTCAACCCGCTCGGTGTGCCGTCGCGTATGAACGTCGGTCAGATTCTCGAAACCCATCTCGGGTGGGCGTCTGCCGGGCTCGGCAAGAAAATCGGCGATATGCTCGATAAGGCGGTGCGCGAGGGCAAGATGTCCCAGCTCCGCAACGAGCTGAAAGAGATCTACGGCAAGGAGACGTTCGATGAGGACATCGCCGATCTGGAAGATCCGCAGATTCTCGAGCTTGCCGGGAACCTTCGGCCGGGTGTCCCGATGGCGACACCGGTTTTCGATGGGGCACATGAAGAAGATATCGTTGAATTGCTGGAACAGGCCGGTCTGGAATCTTCCGGACAGGTGACCCTGCATGACGGACGGACCGGTGAGCGGTTCGATCGGAAGGTAACGGTCGGTTACATCTATATGATGAAATTGCATCATCTTGTGGATGACAAGATCCATGCCCGTTCTATCGGTCCGTACAGTCTTGTTACCCAGCAGCCGCTGGGCGGTAAGGCGCAATTCGGCGGTCAGCGCTTCGGTGAAATGGAAGTGTGGGCGCTCGAAGCTTACGGTGCCGCGTACACGCTTCAGGAAATGCTGACGGTGAAATCGGATGACGTGTCCGGTCGAACCAAGGTCTACGAAGCCATCGTCCGCGGCGACGATACCTTCGAGGCGGGCATACCGGAATCGTTCAATGTGCTTGTGAAAGAATTGAAATCGCTCTGCCTGAACGTCGAGTTGAATCAGGAATCCTGAGTTAGGAATTTTTGCTTCGACGACGTAACTGAATGACTACAGGTTGTCCCGGTGTTCGGGACGGCCGCAGATGCCAGGAGACGGCTGATGAATGAATTGATGAATATCTTCGGACAGGTCAGTACTGCCCAGAGCTTTGACCAGATCCAGATTTCGATTGCGAGCCCCGAGCGTATTCGTTCGTGGTCCTATGGCGAGATCAAAAAGCCGGAGACCATCAATTATCGTACCTTCAAACCGGAACGTGACGGTTTGTTCTGCGCGCGTATTTTCGGTCCGATCAAGGATTACGAATGCCTGTGCGGCAAGTACAAGCGCATGAAGTATCGCGGCATCATCTGCGAAAAATGCGGTGTCGAGGTAACGTTGTCGAAGGTCCGTCGCGAGCGTATGGGCCATATCGAACTTGCCTCGCCGGTTGCGCATATCTGGTTTCTGAAATCACTGCCGAGCCGTATCGCATTGCTCCTAGATATGACGTTGAAGAGCGTCGAGCGAGTTCTGTATTTTGAAAACTACATCGTCACCGAGCCCGGTCTGTCGCCGCTCGAAGAAGGTCAGCTATTGTCCGAAGAGGCGTTTATCGACGCCCAGGACGAATATGGCGAAGATGCCTTCGAAGCGATGATCGGCGCCGAAGCGCTGAAAAAGATGCTTTCGGAAATCGAGCTCGAGCAGGAATGCGAAGAACTGCGCGTCGACATGCGCGAAACCGGTTCGGAGGCGAAGCGCAAGAAATACGTCAAGCGTCTGAAGCTTATTGAATCCTTCATCGAATCCGGCGCCCGCCCGGAATGGATGATCCTTGAAGTCATCCCGGTCATTCCGCCGGAACTTCGCCCGCTGGTGCCGCTGGATGGCGGACGGTTCGCGACGTCGGACCTGAACGATCTGTATCGCCGCGTGATCAACCGGAACAATCGCCTCAAGCGCCTGATAGAGCTGCGCGCGCCCGATATCATCGTGCGTAACGAAAAACGCATGCTCCAGGAATCCGTCGATGCGCTATTCGATAACGGTCGCCGTGGCCGCACCATCACCGGTGCCAACAAGCGGCCGCTCAAATCGCTGAGCGACATGCTCAAGGGCAAGCAGGGCCGGTTCCGTCAGAACCTGCTCGGCAAACGTGTTGATTACTCGGGCCGTTCCGTCATCGTTGTCGGACCGGAACTCAAGCTGCACCAGTGCGGGCTGCCCAAGAAGATGGCGCTGGAACTGTTCAAGCCGTTCATTTATTCGAAGCTCGAACTTTACGGCATGGCCAATACCATCAAGGCCGCCAAACGCATGGTGGAAAAAGAGCGTCCGGAAGTTTGGGATATCCTCGAAGAGGTCATCCGCGAACATCCGGTGATGCTCAACCGTGCGCCGACGCTTCACCGTCTTGGCATCCAGGCATTCGAGCCGGTGCTGGTCGAAGGCAAGGCGATCCAGCTTCACCCGCTGGTCTGCACCGCGTTTAACGCCGACTTCGACGGTGACCAGATGGCGGTCCACGTGCCGCTTTCGCTGGAAGCGCAGCTCGAAGCGCGCGTACTGATGATGTCGACGAACAACATCCTCAGCCCGGCCAACGGCAAGCCGATTATTGTGCCGTCGCAGGATATCGTCCTCGGGCTTTACTATCTCAGCATCGACCGGGACGGAGAGCCTGGCGAAGGCATGGCATTCGGTTCCACGGGCGAAGTCGAGCAGGCGCTTGCCGCCGGCGTGATTTCGCTGCATTCCAAAATCAAGGTGCGGATCGAAACCGTCGACGAAGACGGCAAGCCTTATGTGCGCCGCATGGAAACAACGGCGGGCCGCATGTTCATCATGCACATCCTGCCGAAGAGCCCGGCCGTGCCGCTGGACGTGCTCAACAAGGTTCTGACCAAGAAAGACGTCCAGGACGTGATCGATCTCGTCTATCGTCATTGCGGTCAGAAAGACACCGTGATCTTTGCCGATCGCATGATGGGCCTCGGTTTCTCGAATGCCTGCAAGGCCGGTATCTCGTTCGGTAAGGACGATCTGGTTATTCCGGCAGCTAAGGAAAAACTGATTTCTGACACCCAGGATCAGGTCAAGGAATACGAACAGCAGTATCAGGACGGCCTGATCACGCAGGGCGAAAAATACAACAAGGTCATCGATACCTGGTCGCAGTGCACCGACGATGTCGCCGACGCGATGATGGCCGGCCTCGAGAAGGTCGAACCCGGCGAGCTTGTCAATTCCGTCTACATGATGGCGCATTCCGGTGCGCGTGGTTCTGCTGCCCAGATGAAGCAGCTGGCCGGTATGCGGGGCCTGATGGCGAAGCCGTCGGGTGAAATCATCGAGACACCGATTATCTCGAACTTCAAGGAAGGCCTGTCCGTGCTGGAATACTTCAATTCCTCGCATGGCGCGCGTAAGGGCCTTGCCGATACAGCGCTTAAGACAGCGAACTCCGGGTATCTTACCCGCCGTCTCGTTGATGTTGCGCAGGACTGCACGGTTATCGAGGACGATTGCGGCACGAAGAACTGCCTTACCGTTCGCCCGATGATCGAAGGCGGCGATGTTCTGGAGCCGCTTTCCGAGCGGGTTCTCGGGCGGACCGCCGGCGAAGACATCATCGATCCGACCACAGGTGAAAAGCTTGCCAAGAAAGGCGTGCTGATCGACGAAGCCCTGGCGGAGAAAATTGACGATATCGAACTTGAATCCCTGCTGATCCGCTCGGCGCTGACCTGCGAAACCAAGGTCGGTGTGTGCGCCGCCTGCTACGGCCGCGATCTCGCACGCGGTACGCCGGTAAACATGGGCGAAGCTGTCGGTATTATCGCCGCCCAGTCGATCGGTGAGCCGGGTACCCAGCTCACCATGCGTACGTTCCATATCGGTGGTGCGGCCCAGCGTGGTGCAGAACAGTCGAGCGTGGAAGCGTCCTTCGATGCGACGGTCAAGATCAATAACCGCAACGCGGTGGTCGATCGCAACAACATGCCGGTCGTCATGGCGCGTAACACCGAAATCGTTCTTGTCGACGAGCATGGGCGTGAACGCGCCTCATATCGTGTGCCCTATGGCGCCAGGTTGCTCAAGGATGAAGGCGCGGTTGTCGAACGCGGCGAAAAACTGGCCGAATGGGATCCCTACACCCGTCCGATCATCTCCGAGAAAGAGGGCACGGTGAACTACATGGATCTCGTCGACGGCGTGTCGATGCGGGACATCACCGATGAAGCCACCGGCCTGTCCTACAAAACGGTCGTCGACTGGAAGCAGCAACCCAAGGGCACGGATCTGCGTCCGCGGATCACGCTGCGTGACTCGAAGGGTGAGGTCATCCTGCTGGAGTCCGGTGCGGAAGCCCGGTACTTCCTGTCGGTTGATGCCATCCTCTCGGTTGAAGCCGGATCCGAGGTTCATGCCGGTGACGTGCTTGCGCGTATTCCGCTGGAAGGTTCGAAAACCCGCGATATCACGGGTGGCCTGCCGCGTGTGGCCGAGTTGTTTGAAGCCCGCAAACCCAAGGATTTCGCCATTATCAGCGATACCGAAGGTCGGGTTGAATTCGGCAAGGATTACAAGAACAAGCGGCGTGTGTTTGTTCACCCCGATGCGAAAGACGCCGATCCGGTCGAATATCTGCTGCCCAAGGGCAAGCCGGTGGCCGTTCAGGAAGGCGACGTTGTCGAACGTGGCGATGCGCTGATGGACGGTAACCCAGTACCGCATGATATTCTGCGGGTCATGGGCGTCGAGGCCCTTGCCGATTACCTGATCAAGGAAATCCAGGAGGTCTACCGGCTCCAGGGCGTGAAGATCAACGATAAGCATATCGAGGTGATCGCGCGCCAGATGCTGCAGAAGGTCGAAATCACCGATCCGGGTGAGACGACCTTCCTGACCGGCGAGCTTGTCGATCGCCTCGAATTCGATGAGGTGAATGACAAGGCGGGGGCAGAGAAACTCAAGCTCGCTTCAGCGCTTCCTGTGCTGCAGGGCATCACGAAGGCCTCGCTCCAGACCCAGTCGTTCATTTCGGCCGCGTCTTTCCAGGAAACCACCCGTGTGCTGACCGAGGCGGCAGTGTCCGGCAAGGTCGACAACCTGGTTGGTCTCAAGGAAAACGTGATCGTCGGGCGCCTGATTCCGGCGGGTACCGGCGCTTTCATGAACGAAATGCGGACCATCGCGACGGACCGCGACAACGAGATCGCCGAAATTGCGAAGGCGGCCGAAGCGGCAGCCTTGCCGCCGGCAGAGGAAGATCTCGAGCCTGCCGAACCGACGGAATAGGCCGGAAAAGAACGAAAATATTGCAGTGCGGCATGTTTCCCGACTCAGGTGGAGTGCCGCACTGCAAATATCGGAAATTACGTGAAAAAACCCTGTTGACGGGGTGGGGGCGCAGCACTATATTCCGCGCCTCTTCGGGAAAACATCTCGCTTAGGCGAAATGCGGATCCGGGGATAAAACTGAATATAATCAGCGTGAGTCGTAAACCGGCGTTCCGGTCATTCGTCTTGCTTTCGGTGTGTGATCGGGGAGTTTCCCGGGTTAGACGCTCGCGCAACAGATCAAGGAACGGACCGCGTGCCGACAATTAATCAATTGATCCGCAAGCCGCGCAAGTCAAAGCCTGTGCGCAATAAGGTCCCCGCAATGGAAGCATGTCCGCAGAAACGCGGCGTGTGTACACGGGTTTACACAACGACACCGAAGAAGCCGAACTCGGCGCTGCGTAAAGTGGCACGTGTCCGGCTCACCAACGGTTTCGAAGTGACAAGTTACATTCCGGGTGAGGGCCATAACCTTCAGGAACATTCGGTTGTCATGATCCGTGGCGGCCGTGTGAAGGATTTGCCTGGTGTTCGCTATCACATCATTCGCGGCACGCTCGATACGCAAGGTGTTTCGGACCGTCGCCAGCGGCGTTCGAAATACGGCGCCAAGCGTCCTAAGTAAGGGGAGACTGTCTTATGCCTCGCAGACGCGCAGCGGAAAAACGGGAAGTACTTCCCGACGCAAAGTTCAAAGATGTTGTTCTGACCAAGTTCATCAACAACATTATGATTCACGGCAAAAAGTCGGCCGCGGAGCGCATCGTTTACGGTGCGCTGGAAACCATTTCCAGTCGGTCCAGCCAGGATCCGGTCAAGGTTTTTCACGACGCACTTGAAAATGTGCGCCCGACGGTCGAAGTGCGTTCCCGCCGGGTCGGTGGTGCGACGTATCAGGTCCCGGTTGAGGTTCGTCCCGACCGGCGTCAGGCGCTTGCGATCCGCTGGATTATCGAAGCGGCGCGCAATCGTCATGAAAACACAATGGCCGACCGGCTGTGCAGCGAGCTTCAGGATGCTTCTGAAAATCGCGGTTCCGCAGTCAAGAAGCGCGAAGACACCCATCGTATGGCGGATGCTAATAAAGCGTTCGCTCATTATCGCTGGTAACCCGCGAAAACTAAAAGCGTAGAGATCAGGATAGACCGTAATGGCTCGTACAACGCCCATCGAAAAATATCGCAATATCGGCATCATGGCTCACATCGATGCCGGTAAGACGACGACGACCGAGCGTATCCTTTATTACACGGGGCGGTCCTACAAGATTGGCGAAGTGCATGAAGGCACCGCTACGATGGACTGGATGGAGCAGGAGCAGGAACGCGGCATTACGATTACGTCTGCTGCGACGACCTGCGAATGGGGCGACCACCGGATCAATATTATCGATACCCCCGGCCACGTCGACTTCACGATTGAAGTTGAACGTTCGCTGCGTGTGCTCGATGGCGCGGTTGCGGTGTTCGACTCGGTTGCCGGTGTTGAGCCGCAATCCGAAACCGTTTGGCGTCAGGCCGACAAATACGGTGTTCCGCGTATCTGCTTCGTCAACAAGATGGACCGGACGGGCGCTGATTTTTACCGCTGCGTTGACATGATTATGGACCGGCTGGGTGCGAATGCGGTTGTCATGCAGTTGCCGCTAGGCGCGGAAACGGAATATCTCGGTGTTATCGATCTCGTTAAAAACCAGGCGATTGTCTGGAAAGACGAGAACCTTGGCGCCGAGTTCGAATACACGGACATTCCCGAAGAATATGCCGAGCAGGCGGCTGATTACCGTGGTCGTCTGATCGAAGCGGCAGTTGAATTCGACGATGACGCGATGGAAGCCTATCTCGAAGAGGGTGTCGAGCCTTCTGAGGAGGTGCTGATCAAGTGCCTGCGCGAAGGCACGATCGCGAATGCCATCGTTCCGATTTTCAACGGTACCGCGTTCAAGAACAAGGGCGTCCAGCCGCTTCTCGATGCGGTTGTGAATCTGATGCCGTCGCCGGTTGATGTCGTGGCGATCAAGGGCTTCGGCGCGGACGGAGAGACCGAAATTACCCGGTCGAACCGCGACGACGAGCCCTTTGCGGCGCTGGCCTTCAAGATCATGACCGACCCGTTTGTTGGCACGCTGACATTCGTGCGGCTCTATTCCGGTGTGCTGAAGACCGGTGAGGGGCTGATGAATACGGTCAAGGACAAGCGCGAACGCGTCGGCCGCATGCTGCTTATGCATGCCAACTCGCGCGAAGAAATCAAGGAAGCGCATGCCGGTGACATTGTCGCTCTGGCGGGGCTGAAGGATGTGACGACCGGTGATACGCTCAGCGACCCCGCGCATCCCGTTATCCTTGAACGTATGGAATTCCCCGATCCCGTTATCGAGGTCGCAGTGGAACCCAAGACGGCAAGCGACCAGGAAAAAATGGGCGTCGCCCTGTCGCGCCTCGCACAGGAAGATCCTTCGTTCCGGGTCGCGTCCGATGAAGAAAGCGGCCAGACCATCATCAGCGGGATGGGCGAGCTGCATCTCGAAATTATCGTCGATCGCATGAAGCGTGAATTCAGTGTCGAGGCCAACGTCGGTGCGCCACAGGTGGCCTACCGTGAAACGATTTCCAAGACCATTGACATCGATTACACGCATAAGAAGCAGACCGGCGGTTCGGGGCAGTTCGCGCGTATCAAGATCACGTTCGAGCCGCTTGAAGCCGGCTCCGGTGTCCAGTTTGAATCCACCGTCGTTGGCGGTAATGTGCCGCGCGAATACATTCCCGGTGTCCAGAAGGGTCTTATGAGTGCGTCCAACACGGGTGTTCTTGCCGGTTTCCCGATGACGGATATGAAGATGACGTTGTTCGAT
>Ga0315321_10002709_pt1 | contig 13733 bp, 15 predicted proteins | sample M180m21515metaG_FD_203464 | JGI IMG/M metagenome (GOLD analysis project Ga0315321, IMG submission 203464) | Ammonia-oxidizing marine archaeal communities from Monterey Bay, California, United States - M1 80m 21515 | ecosystem: Environmental > Aquatic > Marine > Intertidal zone | place: USA... | reverse complement strand
GGTGATTGATTTCTTTCACGAATGATAGAAAACTATCATTGATAGCAATTTATCCACATCAGGTAATTTAGATTGGCTGGAGCAACAAGCGAAACGAGGCGAACGAAGTTGCGTGACCTCATCCAATCCCGAGGCTTCGCTTCGCTGGGTGAACTCGCGGACACGCTGCAAGTCAGCGAATCGACGATTCGGCGTGACCTTGATTACCTCGAGAGCGCTGGGACAGCCCGCCGAACGCACGGTGGCGTTTTTTGGACTGGTGGATCGGACACGCTGAGAATTTTCGAAACGCGGCGCGACACCGATTGGTCAGCCAAAGCAGCGATAGGACAGATGGCGGCGGCGTTAGTCGAAGATCACGACACGATTCTGCTGGATGGTGGCAGCACCACCTACGAGCTAGCTCGGCATCTGGTGGGGCGTCCGCTTCAGGTTGTGACCAACAGCCTGCCCGTAGCTCATTTACTATCGAGCAGTGAATCGATTGACCTCGTGATGATTGGCGGCTGCGTTCGCGGTCGAACGGCGGTAGCGATTGGGCCGATGGCTGATTCGATGCTGCATAGCATCAATGTGGGTAAAGCTTTTCTTTCTGTCGCGGGCATCACAGATCGCGGCTACTTCAACAGCAACATGATGTTGGTTGAAAGCGAGAAAGCCATGCTGTCATCAGCGGACCGTGCCATTGTGGTCGCGGACAGTAGCAAGTTCGGCAAGGTGAGCCTCAGCCGATTATGCGGATTACATGAAGTACACGCCGTGGTGACAGATTCCAACCTTGATTCCAAATGGAAAGAGCACCTTGCACTGGCTGGTACGGAAGTAGTGTTAGCTGCACCTTCTGGGGAAGGTAAAGCTGCACACATATTACCGACCGCGCCCGACTGGAACAGTCAATCCGATTAAAGCACTGCAGGCCCGTCCGAGCAGTTACCCCATATACGCATCGAAAAAATCGAAGATGAACCACGCGACCATTGACCGCTCAACAATTGAACAACTCGTTCGCAACGCCATCCGCGCGAATGGCGGCAGCACTCAGGGTGCAGCACCATCGGGATCTCCAAGTGATCCGCCGGGCTGGGTTGGCGGCAAGCCAAACTTACGAGTCAGCATTTCAGCTCGGCACTGTCATCTGACCGATGAGCACGTTGAGATTCTCTTTGGGCGGGGCAGTGTGCTGGAGCCTGAGAAGGATCTTTACCAGGACGGTTTTTACGCTGCGAAACAAACAGTCATGGTGGTCGGCCCGCGTCGTCGCATGTTACCGAGTGTGCGAGTGCTAGGCCCCACACGAGCAGACAGTCAAGTTGAACTGGCTCTCACCGATTCCATTTCACTAGGCATTGATGCCCCGGTGAGGCACAGCGGAAAAATTGACGGTACTCCGGGATGCGTTCTTGTGGGTCCCGCTGGCAGCGTCCAACTGGAACGCGGAGTGATCCGAGCAGCTCGACACGTGCACATGAATCATTCAGACGCCGATCATTATGGTGTCAGCAATGGCGACATGATGCAATTGAAAATCAGCAGCTCTGACTGCAGCGTTATCTTTGACGACGTTCTCGTACGTGCTGACAAAGCAGCCAAGCTGGAGGTCCACATCGATACCGATGAGGGTAACGCCTGCCATTTGGATGCAGCAACAGAAGTGCTTTTGAAAAAAGGTGACTGCAGTTGCAATAACTAAACCACCAATCGGGCCCGTCGTCCGATTGATTATTCCACTGGCCAGACATTGCGTCTGGTCCAACCCCTTCCTTACCCAAGGCAGTTTCTGAGATGGCAAAAATTAGTGAAGCGCTCGGGATGATCGAAACCAAAGGGTTTGTATCCCTGGTTGAAGCATCCGACGCGATGATGAAAGCAGCGAACGTCAAGTTCATCGGCTGGGACAAAGTTGGCGGTGGCTTAGCCAGTGCGTTTGTCACTGGCGATGTCGCAGCAGTCAAGGCAGCAACCGATGCAGGTGCCGCAGCAGCCGGTCGAGTTGGCGAAGTTGTCAGCGTTCAGGTGATTCCTCGCCCTCACGATGACCTTCCCAAAATCCTGAAATTACCCGCAGCTAAAAAGTAAGCTCGCGTTTAAATCCCAAACAAATTCCATATCGCAATAAAGAATACCCAATGAATGATGCTATCGGTTTAATTGAAACCAAGGGCCTGCTTGCACTCGTCGAAGCTACTGACGCGATGGCAAAAGCGGCAAACGTACAGATCGTCAAACGAGTCGATATCGGTGGTGGCCTCGTCACAACCGTTGTCAGTGGTGATGTCGGCAGCGTCCGAGCCGCTGTTGAAGCAGGTGCCAGTGCCGCCTCGCAAGTGGGCGAGTTACTGAGCAGCCACATCATCCCACGTCCTTCCGAAGGACTGGAAAAAGCTTTTTTGGGATAGAGCCGAGCAGTGACATGCAGGGCAAACCCCTGCAACTGACCTTGACGTTGACACCTCACTCGGCCCTCCCATCCCTTCATGGTAAGTCCCCCGTGCTAATTCTTGTTGCCAATCTCGGATCCACGAGTTTCAAGTATCGGTTATTTGATATGACCGACGAGCGTTGCCTGGCGCGCGGTTCAGTAGATCGAATCGGTGCTGAAGCAAGCAACTGCGAAGTTGAAATTGGATCTTGGTCGGAACAAAGGACCATGCCGGTCGCTGATCATGGAGTGGCGGTAGCCGCTTGCCTGGAACAATTAACGAATCCCCAGCATGGAGTCCTCGAGGACGCCTCGCAGGTATCGGCAATTGGGTTCAAGGCTGTTCACGGTGGCCGACGCTCAGGTGTATTCGCTGTCAATGATGATCTTCTTGATGCAATGGGTGAGATGAACGCTGCAGCGCCAGCGCACAATCCACCGTACATCGCTGCCATGAAGGCTTTGCGGGAACGTTTTCCTGAATTGCCACTGGTGGCTGCTTTTGAAACTGACTTTCACCGCACCATTCCAGCGGCCCGTCGAGAATACGGGATTCCCCGGCAATGGGCGGATGAATTTCACATTCGAAAGCATGGATTTCATGGTGCCAGCCACCGCTACATCGCAACACGCTCCGCAATTTTGCTGGGGCGGGAAGATGCCAGGATCATTTCCTGTCATCTGGGAGGTAGCAGTAGCCTGACAGCGATACAAAATGGCAAGAGCGTAATGACCACCATGGGAATGACGCCGCAAACCGGACTGCCGCAAAACAATCGTGTTGGTGACTTTGATCCCTTCGCGCTGCCACTCATTCTGGAACGCACCGGAATGTCTCTGGAGGAGGCCCTTTCACATCTCGCCAGTCATGGCGGTTTGCTGGGTCTGAGTGACAACAGTGGAGACATTCGTGATTTGGAATCGGCAGCAGCCGCAGGTGATGAACAATCGCAGTTGGCTCTGGATGTCTTTGTGCAGGAAATCCGCCGGCACCTGGGTGGCATGATTGTCGCGTTGGGTGGTGTCGATGCCATCGTATTCACAGGTGGCATTGGTGAAAAAGGAGCGGCAATTCGTGCTGGCGTTTGTGCCGACTTGCAGGAGCTTGGGATTGTGATGGACGCCAATGCCAATGATGCAGTTTCCGGTGAGGTCACGATTCATGCTCAAGAAAGCCGCACCCAACTTTGGGTGATCCCAACCAACGAAGAAGTAATTGTCGCACGCCAGTGCGTCGATCTCCTGAAATCGTGATACAGAACCAAACTTCAAAGCGGTCAGATTCATGTTCATAGCACGCGTAACCGGATCGGTGGTCAGCACCCAAAAGGTTGACTCCATGACCGGCCACAAATTGTTGGTCGTCGAGCCCTACCGCCTGGAAAGTAAAAAACGCCAATCACTGGTCACAACCGGACGAACCTTCATCGCTGTTGACACTCTTGGTGCTGGCGAAGACGACTACGTTTTGATTGCCCAAGGCAGCAGCGCTCGCCTCACTCCTGAAACAAAACAACTGCCGATCGATGCGGTCATCATCGGCATTGTGGACACCGTTCATATCGATAAACACACCACCTACTGCCGAACTGAATCCTAAGATTGAGAAGGTCACCCACGGGTGACCCATCAATCGATCATTGAAGCGGATCATCATTCAAGACTGAATACCATGCAATTTGACGAAAACACCATTCGCAATGTCGTTGCCCAAGTGCTAGCAGAAGTTGGCCCCATGCCGCCGGGAAAAGGCGGCTCATCGCATGCCATAGCGGGCGGTCAGCACGGCGTCTTTGGTGATGCAGAATCAGCGGTAAACGCAGCGAGAACTGCTTTTGAACAATTCCGCGAGTGTTCACTGGAAGATCGCAAGAATGTCATCGAAATCATTCGCCGAATCTCCATCGAGCAATGCGAAGAACTTGGCCTGATGGAAATGGCCGAAACTGGCATCGGCCGTCCCGAACACAAAATCGAAAAGCTACGAACTCTGGGCGAACTTTCCCCGGGAGTCGAGTTTCTGGAAACCAAATGTTTCAGTGGTGACCATGGTCTGGCTGTGATTGAGCGTGCTCCTTTCGGTGTGATTGGTGCCATCACCCCCGTTACCCACAGCCTGCCCACCATTACGGGTAATGCGGTAAGCATGTTGGCTGGTGGCAATACAGTTGTTGTCAATCCACACCCCTCAGGAAAGCAGGTTGCTGCCGAGGGCGTCAAACGATTCAACGAGGCGATCGTCAGGGAAATCGGAATCGATAATCTTATTTGCGTCATCGCCGAACCAACGCTCGAATCCGCAGAGGCACTTTTCAAACACCGCCAGGTCGCCCTGATTTGTGTGACCGGTGGACCTGCTGTCGGCCGCGCGGCTCTCAACAGTGGCAAGCGTGCGATCGTAGCGGGTCCGGGGAATCCCCCTGTCGTCGTTGATGAAACGGCAGACCTCGACAACGCTGCCCGCTGCATCATCCAAGGTGCCGCCTATGACAACAACCTGTTGTGCATCGCTGAAAAAGAAGTCTTCGTTGTTGAAAGTGTATTTGACGAGATGATGGCAGCGATGCGTCGTGCTGGTGCTGCCCAACTTTCAGCGGCTCAAATCCAAACATTGACAGGCAAGGCAATTGTTCAAGTTGGTGAAGATCAGCATGACGCAGCCTGCAAGGACTTCATCGGAAAAGATGCCACGGTTCTTGCAGAAGCCGCGGGAGCGAGTGTTCCTCAAGACACCGAATTATTATTTGGCGAAACTGACGAAAACCATCCCTTTGTCAGCGTTGAACAAATGATGCCATTCGTACCCTTTGTTCGGGCCCGTGATGTGGATCATGCAATTTCGCTTGCCAAGCAATATGAACACGGCTTCCGCCATACTGCAATCATTCACTCCCGTAATGTTCGCAACATGACAAAGATGGGGCGAGAACTTGACACGACGTTGTATGTCAAAAATGGTCCTTGCATGGCTGCCCTTGGTCTCGGTGGAGAAGGGTACCTGTCATTCTCGATCGCGGGACCAACCGGAGAAGGCGTGACCACGCCCAATACATTTACCAGAGAACGTCGATGCAGCATGATTGACGAATTACGTGTTGTTTGAACTTAAGGCCTAACGATGCAAACAGCACTAATTCTCGGTTCAACTCGCGCGACCGTAAAGCATGAAAGTCTGGTGGGACAGCGAATGGTCATTGTCCAACCTCTGATGCTGGACGAGACACCTGATGGACCGCCCTTGATTGCCATTGATGCTTTTGGAGCACGCCGTGGTGACCACGTCATGCTCACCAGTGACGGCCTATATGCACGCGACATCACTGACAATGAGAACACACCAGTGCGATGGAGCGTCATGGGGATTTTGGACTGATGAAGATGGAGCAGGATAGACATATCAGACAGGCGAATGCAAACGAGTCGATCAACATTGCGGAGATCGTGCGGCAGGTGCTTGCCCGACTGGATTCCACTGCTGAAACAAAACACTCAACACAGGTAACGAAAACACAAGTTAAGAACTCGACAACTCAGAAACAGACGACCTCTGCTGCCCTGACCGAAAAGATCATTACCAGTCGAACGATTCAGGAACTGAGCAAACAGACCTCTCAAATCTTTGTATCACCAACTGCGATCATCACTCCTTCAGCACGCGACGACGCACGCAGCCGAAATATTGAAATACAACGCACTGTCCAACTGCCAGAGGGACAGCAGCCAGATCAACAGAAAATTGAAATCATCGATTATGCACAACCAGAGCGTGCTCACGCTGTCAAACAACAACTGGCATTGCGGGGCATCACCAATGGAACTGGCAAGATCGTACTCACTGAAACGCCTGCCAAAGAAGTGCATTTTCAGTGTGCAAGAAATAACGAAGTGGCGGTCATGATCGGATCATTCGACGACATACAGCGTTTCTCAGACGAAATCACACCCACCGTCTGGGTACTCGACATGCAACGCCTCACTTTCAGTGCCGTGGTCAACGCCGTGGCACAGATCAGCAAAACACGGAGAGTTGACCGATGAAAATTGCACGCACGATCGGAACAGTCACGCTGTCCAGATCGCATCCTTTGATGAAGGCAGCAAACCTGCGATGCGTCGAATTAGTCGACACAGTGGAACGGATTCATGAAGAGCCACTGGGGGGCGAAACGATCGTCGCCTGGGATTTGTGCGGTACAGGCATTGGTGACTTGGTGGCGTTAGCTGAAGGTCCCGAATCTGCACAACCTTTTCGCCCCGACATCAAACCGCTGGACGCATCCATTGTCGCCCTGCTGGATCACATCGAACTAAATTGAAATCGTAGGCCGGGCAATCCGGCATTCCACCGTGCTGGCCAATTTGGCCCAGCCTACAAAAACCAGGATCAACGAAATGCAAAATCTTCACAAAATCAAACAGGACATGTGCGACATCGGTAGTCGCATTTACAATCGTCAATTCGCAGCAGCAAACGATGGCAACATCACCGTTCGTGTCAGCGAAAATGAAGTGCTCTGCACCCCAACTCTGCAGTGCAAGGGGTACCTGAAACCAGATGATATCGCACTGATCGACATGACTGGAAAGCAGATTTCTGGCCGTAAAAAGCGATCAAGTGAGGCGTTGCTCCACTTGGAAATCTACCGGCAACGAGAAGACATCAAAAGTGTCGTCCACTGTCACCCACCACACGCGACAGCTTTCGCGATTGCACGCGAGCCCATTCCACAGTGCATCCTTCCCGAAGTTGAAGTTTTCCTGGGCGATGTTCCGATCACCAAATACGAAACTCCTGGCGGCCAACATTTTGCCGACACCATCATCCCATTTGTGCACCGCACGAACATTATGATTCTCGCCAATCATGGTACCGTCAGTTATGGCGAAACAGTGGAACAGGCTTACTGGTGGACAGAGATTCTTGACTCTTATTGCCGAATGCTGATGCTGGCCAAACAACTAGGAAATGTATCCTTCTTGGGTGGTCAGAAGTCACAGGAGTTACTCGACCTGAAAGATCAGTGGGGCTACAAGGATCCAAGGAACACATCTGACTACGAAGACTGCGACATCTGCGCCAACGACATTTTCCGAGACTCATGGGCCGAGTCAGGTGTCGAGAGGCGTGCCTTTCCTGCTCCCCCCGCAGTGAAATCACCTGCTCCTGCTCCTGCTGCAGCCGCTGCAGGCAACGAGGCAGCATTAGTCAAAGCGATCACCGACGAGGTGATTCGCCAAATGCAGAAAAGCTGAATACCCCAGCCAAGTCAACCAGTTTGTGTTCAAACCATTCAAAAACCATACAACTTAACAGTCAATATTCCATGAAAGTCTCGATCATTGGTGGCGGTGGCCTTGTCGGCTCCTGTGCCGCCTTCGCCCTGCAGTGCGGAGGAATCGTTCGCGAAATCGCGTTGCTGGATGTCAATCAGGAACTGGCCGTTGGCCAAGCGTTGGATCTGCAGCACGGCAGCCCCAGCGTCGCCGACCAGACCATCAGTGGCGGTGGATACGAACACATCCCCAGCAGTGATGTGATCTGCATCACGGCAGGATTGCGACGCAAACCAGATGAGTCACGGCTTGATCTGATTAATCGCAACACGGATCTCTTCGTCCAGATTCTTAACGACGTCAAAGCAGCTGGTCCCAAGCCATCAGCGATCGTTGTCGTCGTCAGCAATCCCGTTGATATCCTGACTTACGTAGCAGCCCAAAAACTGGGTTTACCTGTCGACCAAGTGATTGGCTTGGGAACACAGCTAGACACCATCCGGTTTTGCGCACTGATCGCCGAGCAAATGGGCTCTCCCCCAACTCAAACCAAGGCATTGATTCTTGGAGAACATGGGGAATCAATGGTACCGATCTGGAGTAGCGCAACGATTGCCGGACTTCCTCTGGACAAACAACCAGGATGGAATCCTGCACTCGCAAATCAACTCTTCACCCGAACTCGCGGTAGCGGCGCCGAAGTTATCAAACGCAAAGGTGGAGCCGGCTTCGCCGTTGGTATCGCTATTCAAGACGTGATTGAATCAATTGCACTCGATCGTCGTCGAGTGCTACCAGTCAGCAGCGTGCAATCCGGATGCTACGGCGTCCGCGATGTTGCCTTGTCTGTGCCAACGGTCATCGGCCGCCAAGGCGTGGTAGACCGTCAAGAAATTGAGTTATGGCCCAAGGAGATGCAAGGCATGAGAGCCAGTGGTGCGGCACTTCGAAAAACGCTTGACGTCGTGTTGAAGCGGGTTAGTTAAACAACTCGCAGCAGACAATCAGCTCAAGATGCTTGAAAGGCCGTGAAGTGGATTCACGGCCTTTTTTGCGTGATATTGTGCATTTGCGATCGCATTTCAGCCTAAGTTTGGCGAATGCCTCAATCGAATGGGAACATGCGAAAGAGACCAGAACAAACCAGTGATCCCTAGTCGAAATCTGCATTGCACTCATTTTTGAGGCAACACTCAGCGTTCGCGTCCCAGTTCGTCCTGCCGACAACCGGTTATTTGACCAGCAACAAGATTTCGGCCATCTGATCTCCACCGGTACTTGGAACAGTGACACCGTTCCTCATTCCCATGAATTCAAGGTTAAGCAGCGTGTCGGCCAGCCGGGCTATTGAGTCATCATCGCTGAGCAATTGAAGCGATGAACTCTCGTGACGTACTGCTGTTGGATCTTGACGCACCGCATTGATTGCTCGCATCACCGGGGCATTCATCGCGAGGCTCATTCCGACCGACTTCACACCTACTCGGTCAGCGATCAGCCCAAGATACAACCGATCCAGATCCTTGGCTGGAGCTTGCAAGTACACCACTGCAGCCCCCTGAGGCTTCTGAAGTGAAGAGTTTTCTATCACCCCTACGGTCTTCTCGGATATTTTCTTCTGACTACTCGCCTTCAAACCTGCCCGCTTCATCGTGGCATTGAATACATCTTGTTCCCTGCCTTCATCGGTCAGCTCAACATTGACGACCAAGATTGCCCCCAGAGTAACGGCAGGTTCGGTAATGGCAGGTTCGGTGATGGCAGGTTCGGCCCCGACCACATCGGGCGAAAGCTCATTTGGCTTGGTGCCTGAATCCGGCATCGCCGCAATTGAATTTCCATCTATCTTTTGGCTCTGAACTCCGTCTTCGATCGGCTTCTCGACGCCTGTTGCTTCGGTCATGCGACCAACGCCAGGGTTACCCGACTGAATGGCTGCAATCGCACTGGCTGGATCAGGCTGCAGTTTGATGTTCTCTGGAATGGCCGGCACGGGTGCATTTGGCTTCGCTTGAGCGATCCGGGGACTTGAATCTCCCGTCTCGCGTTCTTCCTCTGAACGCATCAGAAAAACGGCGAACGCGATGGACGCAGCCAAGCCAACCATGACCGCTGCGATTCGCCACGTCGATGAATTCGATACCGCAGCAGAATTAACAACGGACTGGTTATCGGTGCGCAATAACGGATGCTCGCCAGAAACACCTTCAGAGCGTGCTCGCAGCACGGCTTCGTCGATCACGCGTTGTGCAAATCCGGTATCTAACCGAATGTCGCTGTCAGCAACAGCAACGGCTTTGAGTGCCGACCTCAGCTCTTGAAGCTTTGCCAATTCCTCGGCAATCGCAGGCTCTGTTTTCAAGAGAGTCTCAACACGAGCGAGCTCGTCGGCGGAAAGGACTTCGTCCAAGTAGCCTGTAAGCAGTTGATCGATAAGTGCTGGTGGGAGTGACATTTTGTTAAACCGTGTCGCCGCGATTCTCGGGCAAGCTCCATGTGGAACCCCAACTGCGCAAAACGTACAGCCGAGGCATAATAACTACAATCAGCTATGTCCGTTACAGCTGACAGGAATTGGGATGCTACGGGGTCGCGCAAAGTTCCCGAAAGCGGAAAAAAACTACGTTTTGTGAACAAAACGGGTCATTCCATGCCAAATTTCTGCTTTAAAAACCACAATTTTTCCCACTCGTGATCATTCGCAGCATGGATCAACGTGAAATTCTTCGCCAAAATCGCCAAGTCTACGATGCCATGGCAGCGGCTGACTCCCCCCTCTGCAGGCCCGCCAAGGACGAGGAACTCAGAGACCCCCTGGCGACAGTAGATGCCGCCGGCTGGCTGGGGGAGTCCATCCAAGGCCGAAATCTGCTCTGCCTAGCAGCAGGAGGAGGGCGACAAAGCTCACTCTACGCAGCCGCAGGGGCCAATGTCACCGTCGTTGATATCAGCGGTGCCATGCTTGAACTTGATCGCCGTGTAGCCGCAGAAAGGGGCTATTCGATTCGCCTCTTCGAAACGTCCATGGACCAGCTCCCCATGCTTCGAGATGGTGAGTTCGACATCGTCATTCATCCCGTCAGCACCTGCTACCTGCCCAACATCCAACCCGTGTTCCTGGAGGTCGCACGAGTCCTGCGATCCGAAGGCATCTACGTCAGCCAACACAAGCAACCCACCAGTCTGCAAGCAACAGTCGACCCCGTCGACGGAAACTACCAAATCCAACACCGCTATTACCGCGACGCTCACATCCCGGCTGTCGCCTCTACCAGCATCAATAGTCGTCGATTACGCGAATCTGGTGCGGTCGAATTCCTACATCGCTGGGAAGAAATCATTGGTGGCATGTGCCGGGCTGGATTTGTCATCGAAGATCTAAGCGAACCGATGCACGCCCGAAAAGATGCCCAAGCAGGAACGTTCGCTGATCGAGCCAGCTACATCGCTCCCTACGTGCGTGTCAAAGCAAAAAGAAAGGGGCAACGCACCACCGACAACTCTCTTTGGCTGCCCAAAGCCTAGAGCGATTTCAACCACTACGTGACCGACCAACCAGCCAAACCAACACAATTCCTGCGCCAGCCAAAACGAAGATCAACACTCCCCCTAGCTTCCATTCATTCGCTGCCGGTGCGCTCAGCTTAACGGTGTCAGCCGTTGCGTTGCTGGAGCTTGCGTTGCTGGAGCTTGCGTTGCTGGCCACTGGTTGCGGTTCACGGGAAGCTCCCTGAGCCTCCGCCGTTTGGATGGTAGCACCAGATTGCATGGATGTAGCAGAGGAACCTACGGTCGTTCCCCGAGGAATCTCAACCAACTGAGGAGACAAGTCCGTTTGTGAGTCGACGATTACCACAGTGTCTCCCCCCAAGGCTTCGCTCCAGTTCGCTGCCATCAACAAATCCACCCCAGGGTTCTGTGTCTTTACTGTGCAACTACATTCACCCACCATGTATTGGCACGCGTTCATAACCGTTTGTGACGACAATTCCTTTGCGTCAATCGCATCAAGCATTCGGCCTCTTCCAAAAACTGGAATCAACCACGGTCCAGAGGAAGATGTAGCCAAGCCACCTCCCATGGCTCTCAAAGCTTCCTCATCCTCGTCGTCAAACGCCAGTCGAGCAATTTCGAAATCAACTTTCAGCGGTACATCACAACGCAGGACATCGTCAAGCGATGCCTCAGGATGCTGCTGTAGATACTCATTTGCCCCAAATCGTGGAATGACCCCAGCAGGAATACTTATTTCCGCCATCGCCTGCTGCACCCCGAGACGCACGGTTGCATCAACCTTCTCATTCAGTTCTGCATCCTCACACTCAACCAAAACAAAAACGGCTGAAGCTCCGGCAACTAATTTGTCAGCGACCTTGGAACGCAAAGGAGAACTGAGCCAAGCATCAAGTGTCGAGCTTGTGAAGGCACCTTCCCAACAGAGTTTCCGTTGGCCCTTTCGCTCTGGATAAAAAACCTGCAGGTGGGGTGTTTCAACCGTAGGGTCAAAGTCCTCGAGTTGCCACTGCTGCTGTGGGGACAGTGTCGCAACATCAATGACCTGGACTTCAACATTGGCCGCGTCAGTCGCGCTGACTTCAGTGACACGCTTGATAGCTTGGGCAATCTGCTCGTCTGGCTGCCCATTGAGCATGACAACCATCGTGTAATGATCTACATCCCAGCGTTCCAAAGCGTAACGAAAAACCGGCACTTTACACGCAAACGCGGTGGCAGGAACGATCACCAAACCTGCTAGCAGTAGCAAACACTTTCGAACAGTGAATGAGCGCTTCGATCGTTCCATCAATGATCTCCCAAGCAAACGCTGAGTGCGCCGCGACGCATTGAACTGTCATTCATTGAACTGTCATTCATTGAACTGTCATTCATTGAACTGTCATTCATTGAATGGGGGCAAAAGCATGAATGTGACCAAGATCAGTACTGACAATCAGCATTCCCGCGACGATTGCCAAGCCATGTGCGGTTCCAGCTAAATCCTTTTGCCAAAGCAGCTTCCCATCAACCGCGGAGTAAGCCCGCACACTTCCATTTAGCCCAACGATTACGGCGTCACCTGCCTTCACCATGTCGAATGGCACATCTGATTCGACTTCCCACTGCCACGCATCCTGCAATTGGTTTTGAGTTTTTTGCAGCAGTGGCTTTGCCTGTTCAGCAGTGATCGTTTTCTTTTTCAGGTCATTCTGGATTTTTCGCATCTTGTCCTGAGCTTGCACATTTTGACTGCGGTCGAGGCACTTTAATTTCCCATCAGCTGCCAGCCAGGCAAGATCACCTGCAACTAAAATCCGATTGGTTCCAGTGAACGACGCTACCGATGCATTGGAATCAAGATTGGCAACGCGTATCTGATCATCCTTTTCCTTTTGATGCGGCGGGCCGGCGAAAAGCATGTCATCCTCAGATAGGATGCAGAAGACACCACCTGCCTCGCCGATTTTTCCACGTGGTGTCCCATCCTTACTGTCAAAGGCAAGGGGTGCGGCGCGTCCTTGGGGCACAAACAACTTTTTCGATGATGCCAGAAGTGCGCCCTGCAGCGTCACGTTCGCGAGTTCCCGACGAAACCCCTGCTCACTGTCCACCCCACCAGAAAGTGCATCAACAGAGCACAAGTACGATTTTTCCCATGGCACGAGTGAGCCGGCGAAGACCGCTTGCTTCCCCTCCACCAATACACCCGTACGAACTGGCCACAACGATATCAATTTACGATTGCTGGTGATGTGCTGATTCCCGATTGCGGCTCTCGTACGCCAAATCCGTTCACCCGACGCTTTATCGCAGCAATAGGCGAAACCATCATCCGAGCCGAAGTACAGATTCCCACTCGCAATGGTGGGGGGCAAACGAACCGCTGCCCCCGTAAAGTGAACCCATTTTTCTTTCCCGGTTTTCAAATCAAGTGAGTGAATCGCATCATCAGCTGATGACCCAAAAAAAACCGATTCTCCATCCGAAGTTACATAAAAACACGGATCGAAATTTCTCATCGATTGCAAGCCGCTATTGCCTG
>Ga0315321_10002705_pt1 | contig 13740 bp, 11 predicted proteins | sample M180m21515metaG_FD_203464 | JGI IMG/M metagenome (GOLD analysis project Ga0315321, IMG submission 203464) | Ammonia-oxidizing marine archaeal communities from Monterey Bay, California, United States - M1 80m 21515 | ecosystem: Environmental > Aquatic > Marine > Intertidal zone | place: USA... | reverse complement strand
CCATCGCAAGACTTAACACGCCTTGCGAAATCAAGGTAAAAACATACTGCGGGAAATTTAACCCAAAGAACTTAGCCGGGGGAATGATCGTATTAAAAACCTCCGCGGCATCGCCCAGCGGTCGTGAGATTAAACTAGGATAAACCTCATTAAAAACGGGATAAATTGTAACATATTTTAAATAGACCAAGCCGAACTTGGCAGCTTGCGGGATGATCAAATAAAGGAACATCACCAGACCCGTTGAAGTCAAAAAAGCCCATCGGCGATTCTTCATCACTGATCCCGCTACGAGCCCAGTGAGATGATAAAGAATCGCCGCCATAAAAAAGACTGCGTAAAGTTGCAACACTCCATTAAGCGGAACCTGCCCCTTCCAAATCGAATATCCAGTGAAAGGTATCGTCGCTAGAAAAAGAATCCACTCACGAATGGGGAGCCCAAACAAATAGCCCAACACCTTCGCAAACGGGGTCATGGGAGCCAACCTCTGATAATCAATGACTCCTTCATCAGCCTCTGTGGTGATTCCCGCCGCCGCTTGCCCGGTCCCCAGACCGAATAGGATGAGACCTTGAAGAATCAGTAACGGGATTAAAGGCATACGCCCCACGTCAATAGGATTCTGGATTGCTCTCGCAGTAGTTTCCCGCGCAAGAAAAAAGAAAAAACCGGCCACCAAAATTGTCATCAACAACGCCACCCCAAGACTGGCCGGACGCAGCCGACTCCGCGCGTAACGTTTTAAAATCGGATTAGCCCAAATCATCCACGCCGGTAACGGCTTTAATTTTTTGCGTCCCTTCATACCTCGCGATTTCCTTTCGCAACTCTCACTAAAATCTCCTCGAAGGAAGAGCTCTCCTCTTCGAAAGCACAAACTTTCAGACCCGCGCTCACAAGCTCCACCAACAGTTTTTCCTGCTCTTCCTCTCCTCCCAAAAACTGAAATCCCACCCGCGAACCATCCACCTTCAAGTCGCTCACACCCATCCGGCCCTCCAACCATGATTCCACTTTCTTCGAGTCACCAAATGTCACCACACTTAAATTCCGCTCGGCCCGTCCCAACGCCCTTCTAACCTCGTCCGCCGTTCCGCTCGCCAGCAACTCACCTTGGTTCATGACGCATAACGACGAGCACATTTCCGCCAACTCACTGAGGATATGTGAACTCACCACCACCGTCGCACCATCCGCCGCCAAAGCCTGTAGCGCAATCCGCATCTCGCGACGCGATAGTGGATCAAGTCCGCTAGCTGGCTCATCAAGAATCAGGACCTTGGGCCGGTGCAATAGCGTCTTGGCAAGAACCAGACGCTGCGTCTGCCCACGCGAAAGTTCTTTGCACCAAGCACTTCGCTTCTCATACAAATTCACGATCCTAAGGCACTCTTCCACTCTCTCGCGGCGCGCTTTGGCCCGGCCCATCCGATGAGTATCTGCATGAAAATCTAAAAACTCCCAAAGTTTCAAATCCGATGGTACCGGCGCAAGGTCTGGCATGTAAGCCATTACCCGGCGTGCCTCCTCGGCCGATTCAAATATATCAAAACCCGCCACGTTCACCTCCCCGTAAGTTGGCTCCATCAAAGTCGTGAGGACTTTAAAAGTGCTTGTCTTCCCCGCTCCATTCGGTCCCACTAATCCATAAACGACCCCAGAAGGGATGGTCAGGCTGATGTCATTGACCGCCACAAAGTCTCCGTAATCAACCCGAAGATCTTTGATCTCGATTGCTGGCTCGCTCATCTAAAAAATATCTCCCTCCAAAAGATCAAAGTCTTTAGGAGGAGCCAATTGATAACGCTCCCATTGCTCGGCCACCTCCCGCACCTGATTCTCACGGTATTCATCCAGCACCTTTCGTTGATCCGGAGTCAACACCCCATTAATCGCAGTATCCCTCGCCATACGATTCAAGGGAGCGGTTTCTCCACGATAGTCCTGAGGGTTAACCTCTGGCCGATAGTCTTCGGAACCCCGCGCCATCACCCGGAAAAGCTCGGCCTGCTGTTCATCACTCAGCGCCACGATCTCATCCAGCCGTCCCAGTTTGCGATCCGCTTCCTCCTGCACCGCGTCCACCCTCTTTGCCAAACGCTCTTCTTTAAATTGCTCCAACTCTTCACCTTCCAAAAAACTCTCCATCAAATCGCTCGTTCCCTCGAAGTCACGCCAATCGTTTTCAGTAGCCTGCACGAATTCCACAAAGCCGCTCTGATCACTATTAATCACTTCGGTAATCTTCTCGGCATTTTCCTCACTTCGTTTCTTAAAATACTCACGCAGTTCATTTCTCTCGGCTACCGTTAAAGTATAATTACGCGCCCACTCAGAAACCCGGGCATCGACCCACTTCGCTTCATTCACCTTCCTAACCCGCTCCATCACTGGAGCAACCTGCCGCATCCAGGGTTTCGCACTTCCCAAAATATCATCAAAGCTAACTTCCTTCCCATCCTTGAGATCACGAGCCAACCGGCGAAACTCGGCAGAACCCGAGCCCTCCGCACGTTTCACGTAAGCTTTTAATGCCCTCGCTTCTCTACCGCTCTTAGCGGCCTCCTGCTCGGCAATCTCCAACCGGTCTTGAATCGAGCCCGGATCAGGACGCTGACTCTTTGAAAAGAGATAGCCGCCCGCTAACCCAACAACGAGACCGATCACCAAACCAAGAGATTTTTTCAACTGCACGAAAGACCTCTAGCAGATTATTTCAAAGATACCCCTAGAAAGTATTCGATGAATCAGATTGAGCCCAAAATTCAATTCGCCACCGCACTAAGATGGAGCGTCGCAACGTAAACGAGCTCATCGTCGCCCTCCCCCAAATTATTAATCTCCTTTTCAATCTTCCAGCCTGTTTTTTTGAGGAGATTCTTCAAAGCCACATCGGTAAAGAATCGTAATCGCTGAACCGTCTCTTCCCTCCTGACAATATCCCCTGAAGTATCCTTCAAAGTGTAACGATGTTTTCGCACCAAACTCCCGACCTGCTCTTTGATCTTATGCTGTGTCTCCAACTCTCCAGTTTCACCGGTTGGCAAAACGACATTTCGATCAAAATACCATTCGTTCTGCGGCAGATCTCCTGAGATCTCTGCCCATGGAAAAAACAAAGTCAGATAGAGAGAGTTCGCTTGTTCACTCAACCGCGTGAGCTGTTTTTGTGGATCTAAAAAAAGTTGAAAAGTGAAAGCCGGGATTACGATAGCGGCATACTCGCCCTCATGTTTTTGCCACTCTTCTTCAAGCACCTCCGCATCAGGAAAACTTTCTCGTGAGAGCCTCGCCATCTCAGACGAACATTCAAGCCCCAGCACATCATACCCCGCCCCGACTAAAGGACCCAGTAAGCGCCCCGACCCCGAACCAACATACAAACACTTTCCTTTCTTGGCTCTTAAAAACCTCTCCATCAAAGGCAATTCGCTGGACGCCTCTTCGACCTCCCAAAACAAGTCGTGCCAGGAAGCCTCAAACCCCTTGTAACCCGAATTCATGGTTCCGATTTCCCCTCTGCCACTTCTTTCTTCTTCAAGGCCTTAGTCTCGGGATCATCCTGTTCAATCACGAGCGAATGAATGGTAATTGGCCCTTCAATTTTGTCGTCCTCAGATAAAACAGGACTCAACTTTCCATCCTCGGTTTCAGTAAAAAGAATCATAGTATTGTCGCCGTGCGCTGTCTTGAAATCTTCCATCGTAAAAACATCCGTCAGTAAGGTCGACTTCATCTCAGCGCCCCTCTCAACAAAAGAACTCAGTTCGGAAAATCTCGGTCCACCAAGAAAACAAAACCGTCCACGCATGTGGTTAGCAACTGCTTTTTGGTGATGGGCATCGACATCCGCCGGCGTGATTTGCCAAACATTGGCCTTGCCAAATCGATGCTGGAACTCGCGCGCCGCCAGTGAGTTCACCTCGTTGTTGGGAGTCGCAGCCACCAAGTGACCGAGCCCCGAAAAATCGATTTCCTCCTCGGCATACTCGGAAAGGATGTTGGCCCGCACCGCCTGTAAGCCATCAAGCCTCGCAGCCGATACTTTCTCGAAGCGTGTGTCCAACAAAAGGCAGTGATGCCCCTCATTGACCAAGCCCTTGGCCACTACCCGAATCCAAGGATCAGCTCCCGCAAAAAGCACACCTGTAGGATTGGCATCAGACAGACCAAGACGCCGCGCCAGCGGAGCCGCCAGCAAACCATAGAAGGTCACCGTCCCTAAAATCACAATAAAGACTAGGGGCACCAATTCACCCGCCTCCCCGGCCAAAACGGCATAAGTTTCATTCTCGGGATTCATCTTCGCCGCCCCGGTAATTTGAAGAGCAAAAACCGACGTCACGGCCGCCGCCACGATTCCCCGGGGAGCCAGCAGAGCCAAAAACAGTTGTTCACGGAAGGTCGTACGATCCGAACCAAGATTCGCCAAAAAGACAGAAGCCGGACGAACCACCAAAATCAAGACGAAGAGGAACATCAGCCCCTTTTGCCAAACCATCTGAATCTCCGCTATCCCGATCCGACCAGAGAGCATTAAGAAAAGGAGCGAAATAATGAGCACCCTCAAGTTCTCTTTAAACTCAAGAATATGCCGCACTGACACCTTCTTCTGATTGGCCAGAGCCACCCCTAAAACCGTCACCGTCAGCAGTCCAGCCTCATGCTGAATGGCGTTGGATCCCGCAAAAGCCACTCCAACCAAAGCCAGAAAAAACATACTCTCCAAAAAGTCTGGGATCAGGTGACGCGACATCAGGCTCTCCGTCACCTTCGCCAATCCCCAACCAAGCCCCACACCGACAACAAGCGTCTTCACCAAAGCAATAGCCACACTGTCCCAACCCTGGCCGACTCCACCTTCCTGGATGGTAATGAAAACCAAAACCGCCAGGACTGCTCCGATGGGATCCACTACAATTCCCTCCCACTTGACAATCGAGGCCACCTTTCGACGCGGCCTAATTAAGCGGAGCAAAGGAGCCACCACGGTCGGTCCGGTCACCACTAAAATTGCTCCCAGTAACGCACAAATTTGCCAGTGGTATCCAAGAGTGTAGCGTGCTGCCACCGCAGTGAGGCCAAAAGCCAAGACCACCGCCGTTGTACAAAGTTTTAGCACTGGAGTGCCCGCTTCCTTGAGTTCGGAGAATTTTAAAGTCAGCCCGCCTTCAAAGAGAATGATCGCCACAAAAAAACCAACAAGACTTAACAGCGAACTCTCGTCCTTGAGATAATTATCGATCCGCATTCCGGTAAAGTGCGAGAGCGCAAACCCCAAAATGAGCAAAAGTAAAATTGACGGCAGCTTCATCCGCCAGGCCGACCACTGGGCCACCACCCCAAGGAGTAATAGAAAGGCAAGATAGGCAAGGAGACTCACGTGCGAAGACTGACTTCAATCTCCTTTCCCGCCAAGTCTCGATCTCATTCGAAACCGAACGCCAAATCAGATAAGGTCATTCTTGAATGGCCAGCCCCCGAGCTTCACCCCGCTCGTCGCCAGACGATGTAACCCCACCTTCGTCGGCTCTCGCAATCACGAGACCTAACTTCAGAATGGTGGATTCTCAAAGATGCTACCAAGGCAGCGGAAAGACTGCGTTGAAGGCAAAGACCTTCTCACGGATCTCAGCGAGTTTTTCGTCATCTTCGCGGGCTTCTAAGGCCTCATGGATAAGATCAGCCACCGTTTCGACATCGCTCTCTTTCATCCCACGAGTCGTCACCGCAGGGGTGCCGACCCGAATCCCGCTCGGCTTCATCGGACCAGCTTCGTCAAAAGGAATCGAGTTCTTGTTCACGGTGATGCCCACCTTATCGAGAGTGTCGGAGACGATTGATCCATCGAGACCGACCGGACGAAGATCGACCATGAAAACGTGATTGTCAGTACCTCCAGAAACGATGCGATAACCGTTCTTTTCTAAAGCAGCAGCCATTGCCTGAGCATTCTTAACAACCTGCCCCTGATACTCCTTGAAACCAGGCTTGAGAGCTTCACCAAAGCACACCGCTTTGGCTGCGATGACATGCATCAGCGGCCCACCCTGCACCCCAGGGAAAACGCGACCGTCGATTTTCTTGGCATACTCCGACTTACACAAAATGATACCGCCACGAGGCCCGCGCAGAGACTTGTGAGTGGTGGACGTCACGAAATCAGCATGCGGAACCGGGCTAGGATGAACTCCGGCCGCGACTAGTCCAGCTATGTGCGCCATGTCGACGAACAAATAAGCTCCAACCGCTTTGGCAATTTTGCCCATCCTCTCAAAATCGATTGTTCGCGAATAGGCACTCGCTCCACAAGTAATTAACTTGGGCTGCACCTCCTTCGCCTGCGCTTCGAGGGCATTGTAGTCGATACACTCATCTTCCGCGGCCACTCCGTAATGGGTCACATCGTAAAGCCGGCCCGAAAAGTTGGCCGGATGCCCGTGCGTCAGGTGACCACCGTGCGCAAGATCCATGGTCAAAATTTTGTCACCCGGCTGCAACACTGCAAAGTAAACTGCCGTGTTGGCCTGAGACCCAGAGTGTGGCTGCACGTTGGCATGCTCGGCTCCAAAAATTTCCTTGAGCCGATCGATTGCAAGTTCCTCGACCACATCAACATTTTCGCATCCTCCATACCAACGACGTCCGGGATAACCCTCAGCGTATTTATTGGTCAGAAGCGAACCTTGCGCCTCCATCACAGCAGGACTTGCGAAATTCTCCGAAGCGATCAGCTCAATGTGGCTACGCTGGCGTTTTTCCTCGCCGACAATCGCCTCGAAAACTTCCGGATCCGTCATCGCAAGGCGCGATCCCGACGCTTTACAAAGCCGGCGTTCGTGACGCCCACCCCCGAAATCTGTCTTCAAAAAAACCTCGACGATCTCCAGTGCGACTTCTTCTTCCACTGCTTTCTGACCAAGACAGAGCACATTGGCATCATTGTGAGACCGGGCAATCTCCGCCTGCTCAACATTGCGAATGTTGGCTCCCCGCACATCACGGAAACGATTCGCAGCGAGGCAGACGCCCACTCCGGAGGTGCAGACCAGGATTCCACGATCGACACGCTCCTCATTCACCGCACGGGCCACCTCGTTGGCAAAGTCAGCATAATCAACCGAGTCGGTCCCGTGAGTGCCATAATCGACAAACTCACGGCCTGCTTTTTTCAAAGCCTCCACGATAGCATTTTTCAACTCAACTCCGCCGTGATCGGCCCCGACTGCAATGCGGTAAGAATCTGCACTCATTAGACACCCCTTCCCTGACGCCTACTTGCCGAAATGGCAAGCGCTCACTTGCCAAAAGACTAATCACGAGACCTCTTCCCGATTTTCCATAAAGCCTAAAATCCCGCCCATTGCAGCATTGAGGACTTTCGAGGTCATTTCGTAAGCAGGACGGCCCATCCCGATGGGATCGGGCACATCCCCCCCCACTTTACCATTCATCTCCACAAAATCGCAGGCGAGATGGTATTTTTCCTCATACTCCGGATGCATTATTTCCAACATTTCAAGATGCCCCTCGGTCATGCAAAAAACGGCATCTGCTTCCTCGAGCATCGAGCTATCTACCATGCGGCTCCGGAAGTTCTCCAGCTCGACTCCCTGCTCTTTTAGAACAGTGACCGTTTCCCGACTCGCCGAACTCCCGGGCTGAGCCGCCACTCCTGCCGAAGAAACCTCGATATCCGTTTTTCCGGCTGCCTTGCGAAACACCCCTTCCGCCATTGGGCTCCGACAGGTATTTCCAGTGCACACAAATAAGACCTTCCGAGACATGGAAAGAACGCTAGCGCCTCCCAAGTATCTCTCAATAAGCAATTCACCTGTCATGAAAATCCTCTTCTTTCCCATTAACATCATCCTGGCCGGCCTCTTCTTTGTTTTTGCCTGGTTTCAACGAAACGATATCGATCCGAAGATCTATTCAAGCCCCTCCTTTGATAGCCCAACTCTCGACTCCGCACTCTGGTTCCTATTTTATGCTGTCATTGGATTAGCCTTTCTCCTTCTCATCAAAAAGCGCATCCCAATTTGGTATTTCATTCTCGCCATCATCGCCTGCCTGGCGGAAATGTATCTCTCCGGACCCGGCCTCTGGGAAAACATCTTCGGCAAAAAATCTTTCACCATGACCGGCGAATCGATGTCCGGAACCGACCCGCGCGTCGAACTCACTCGCGAATTCTTTGGAGCAGTCATCGCTCTCACCGGAGTGCTTTTTCAATGGTGGCAGAATAAAAAACTCAGCGCCTGATTGAGGAAATCTCTAAGTTGCAGGAAAGATAATATGCAGCTGGGCATTTGCATAAACCCGAGAGCTCCCCAGGGCCGGATTAAATCCCCACAGGCTTCCAAGCCTCGGAGTATTCTCTCTGCCAGTATTTCTTGGGAGCATCAGTGCCTTTAATTTGAATTCCCTCACGGTAGGAGATATTACCGAGATGGCAGAGCATCGTGCTCTTTTGGGCATCAGAAATTTCCGCATTAAGAGATTCTCCCTTTCGGATGGCATTCACGAAATTCTGGAAGTGTGGGACGTCACTAAGCTTGGGAACATTTTCATGCACAAGCTTCCCAGCATTATCATAAATTCGGTAGCCACCACCGTCGAATGACATAATCCCACCATCGCCATAAACACTCACGAAGGAATGCTTCTCGTGCTTCCGCTGCAGACAACTACTCCCGTGCCAGCTCATCCCAACCTTGCCGAAGTCATAGGTTGCGTCTGCGGTATCGGGCGTCTCTTGATCGTCGTCAAAGTGGTAACGCCCGCCGATGCAGCTGGTCCGATTTGGTGAATCCACCCTCAGTGCCCAGCGAGCAATATCAAGGGCGTGAACTCCATTATTAGCGAGTTCACCACCACCATAAGACCAGTGCCAATGCCAATTGTAATGGATCAAATTATCCTTGTAGGGCCGCACCGGAACTGGTCCCTGCCAAAGCTTGTAATCAAGGTTTTCCGGAACTGCTGCAGGCTTCCCCGTTCCAATCGAATCTCGCTTGTTGTCATACCAGCAACGTGCATATCGAAGTTCCCCAATTGCGCCGGCCTTGAGTTTTTCAATCCCCTCCCGGAAAGCCGGAGCACTCCGCCTTTGATTACCCATCTGCACTTTCCGGTTCGTCCGTTGGGCCGCTGCCACCATGAGCTCGGCCTCCCGTGGATTATGACTCCCAGGCTTTTCGACATAGACATGCTTCCCCGCGTCACACGCAAGAATCGTGGCAGGGGCATGCCAGAAATTTGGGGCTGCGATTGACAGAATATCGACCTCTTTATCTTCAAGGATACGACGGAAGTCGGTGACTGCTTTGGGTGAATTGCCGTTCTGGCGGTCGCCTGTATATTTCGCTCCGGCAGCAAGACGGCTCTGATCGACATCGCAGACATAAGCAATTTCAACACCTTCCAGCTTCGCAAAATTATTGATATGGGCTTTTCCTCTGCTTAGGCCCATCACTCCCACCTTAAGCTTCTGCCCTGGTTGGCTTTCGGCCCGCAAATGACCTGCAAGTGCAGCTGCAGAGGCCGTGCTAATAAATTGGCGGCGATTTTTCATCCCAAAGTTCTAGTGATTAATAGAACTCTTGGCGAGCATTTCGGAAGAACCCCAATCTAAAACCGAAATAGGAAGAAAATTCCACAACTCCATGAAAGAGAACATCGTTAAGATGACTATCTTTAACCTGAATCTTATTTCATGAACATACGACACCATCTCTCAGCGACTCTCTTCCTAGCAGCCACATTTCCGTCCTCAGCGGATGTCACCGTCTCAAAGGTCTTTGGCGACCATATGGTTTTGCAGCAAGGCGCGCCCATCCGCATCTGGGGAAGCGCCGAACCCGGGGAGAGCGTTAGCGTTTCTCTCGGGGGAAAAACCACGAAGACGACCACAACCCAGGAAGGCTCTTGGCGCGTCGACCTCCCATCTCTCACGGCTGACAACAAATCCCACACTATGACCGTGAAGGGTAAAAACACGGTCGAAATTAAAGACGTCCTTCTCGGAGAAGTCTGGATCTGCTCCGGACAATCCAACATGGAGTGGGCGGTTAACCGCTCCCTCAATCCAAAGGAAGAAATTGCAGCAGCAAATCACCCGCAGATTCGCTTCTTCAATGTTCCCGGACACGTCGCAAACCCTCAGCCCCAAAACGATCCCCGGGGTAACTGGCAAGTCTGCTCGCCGAAAACCGTTCCTGGCTTCAGCGCAGTTGGCTATTACTTCGGACGCGAACTCCAAAAGGAACTTAACGTCCCTATCGGACTCGTCGGAACAAACTGGGGCGGCACTCGCATCGAGCCATGGACTCCACCAGTTGGTTTCAAATCGGTTCCCAATCTGAAAGACTATGTAGAGAATCTTGATGCCGTTACCAAGGCTCGTGCCGAAGGGAAGAAAGCAAATCCCAAAGGAGGAGCAGTGCAGATTTACAACGGCATGGTCCACGCTCTCACCCCACTCAGCGTACGTGGCGCCATCTGGTATCAAGGTGAATCCAACGCTGGTGACGGACTCCGCTACGACCACCTCAAGGAAGGACTTGTAAAAGGTTGGCGCTCGGTTTTCGAAAATGAGGACCTTTCCTTTTACTGGGTACAACTTGCTAACTTTCAAAACCCCACAGATAAACCCGAGGGCGGTGGTTGGGGTCCCGTTCGCGAAGGACAACGCCGTGCGTTGCGGCTCCCAAAAACCGGAATGGCTGTCATCATCGACATTGGAAACGCGCGAGACATTCACCCCAAGAATAAGCAGGACGTTGGCAAACGACTCGCACTTTGGGCGCTCGCAAAGGACTACAACAAAAACGTGGTTCCCTCCGGCCCACTTTACAAATCGATGAAAAAAGAAGGATCTAAGATCAGAGTTTCTTTTGACCACGTCGGCTCCGGCCTCACAACCGGGGAGAAGAAAGGCTTGGACCCAATGAAGGAAACTAAGGGTGCTAAATTGGCACGTTTCTCAATTCAGGACAAAGCTGGTAAGTGGCACTGGGCAAAAGCCAAGATCGACGGTGGAGATGTTGTGGTCTGGCACGACGAAGTCAAAGACCCCCAGCACGTCCGTTTCGGTTATGAATCTAACCCCGTCGGCATCAACCTTTACAACAAGGAGGGCCTTCCGGCTTCACCGTTCACTACGGACTAGAAACTTTAGGATACAAACGCCTTCGAGTATATTCGGCGGCGCTTGTGAGTCTCGTGCTCGATATCTTTCCAAAGCGAGAGCACTTGTGAATTCGTCTCGAGTTCGCCGTTGGTTTCCACCCATTTGAAACCAGCAGCGACCGCAGACTGGTGCATCTCTTGCATGACAATCGCGTTCAAACCGGCATTCCGAAGCTCCGGGGTGACCGCGATCAGGTAGAGATCCAACGTATCGCGACTACCTTTAAGCTCCCCGCCCAGCCAAGCTAGAAAAATACGTCTCATCCTGCCGCGCAATTTTTGCATTAGGCCCGACCACGAAGGCATAGCAACCCCTAGCGCCACGATCTTGTTTTCCGCATCGACTACTAATTTCACAAAGCGCGGGTCGATGAAGCCAAAAAACTTTTTGATCAGGGCATCGATTTCGCCGTCTGTCATTGGCGTAAATTCATAGAGATCAGAATAGGCACTATTGACCAGCTGGAAGATTTCGCGACCGAGCGGGCGCAACTCGCGTGCTGATTTCTTCTCAACTAAGCGCAGCCTTTTTTTCTTCAAAGCATATTTAGCAACCCGTCGATATTTCGGGTTGAGCTCAGGAGGCAGCTCAAAGCGGTGCTCGACGTAATCGACTTCCTTAGAGAAGCCACACGACTCAATGGCCGGACCATAATAGGGGAAATTATAAGAAGAAACGACAGTTGGAAGCTGATCAAAACCATCAACGAGCACTGCCGATCGCTCGAAGGTAGTGAGCCCAAAAGGCCCTTCGAGAAGAATCATTTCTTTTTCCGCTGCCCAGTCTTCGACAGCTTTCAGGAGAAGTCGCGCTACTTCCGAATCATCTTCGAAGTCCAGCAGACAGAATCGCGCCGCATTCACGTTACGGAGTTTGTTATCCCGACGATTGATCACTCCTGCGATCCGCCCGACACACTCGCCGTTACGCATGGCAATCCACAGTTGGAGTTCACAATTCTCTAACCCGGGATTGGCCCTAGCATCAAGAGACTTGAGTTCATCGCGGATCAACGGCGGGACCCACAAAGGAGAATTTTGATAAAGATCGAACAGAAATCGCACAAACCGAAGACGATCTCTCCGCGAACCCGAAAGGGCTTTGATCTTTATGAGGCTTTCTTTATCGGGCATCGGCAAACTAGAACCTTGGAACACAGAGCCCCTTAGGACAAGCGGTTTGCCGACAATGGAAGGTCTCAGGACTCTTCCTGAAAAGATTCAGACACTTCATCTCCGGAAAATCAGCTGGAGGCATCCAATAAAAGCCCCAAGGATTTTCCCACTCATTTGTTCTGCCGCAGAGCCTTGCTTCGGGGTGAAATGCATTAAGTCTGCTGAAACGGCAACAGTCGGTCTCAAAGAAATTAAAAAGGGCTATTGAAGGAATACAATATCCCCCCATAAAAAAGAACCACGAAGCAAGCTCTTGAACCCATGGTAAGCCAAATCCCCTTCTTCAACAAAAGCCTAGTCACTAATCTCGTCGCTATTCTCTTTGCGATCACAGGCTACTTTCTTCCCGCTCCTTTTAGTGATCCAGTTCTTAATATCGGATTATTCGCTTTCTCCGGAGCCGTCACAAACTGGCTTGCCATTCACATGCTCTTCGAAAAAGTTCCCGGCTTTTACGGATCAGGCGTTATTCCCGCCCGCTTTGAAGATTTCAAAGAAGGCATACACCGCCTCATCATGAAGCAGTTTTTCACAGCAGAGAACGTGGCCCGCTTCTTCAAAGGGAATCACACCAGCGGCAAAGCCGGAGTGGACCTCTCAACCTTGATAGATTCGGTTGATCTAGACCCAACTTTTGAAGCTCTGAAAAAGGCCGTGATGGATTCTAAATTCGGAGGTGCACTCGCCATGTTTGGCGGGGCCGCTGCCCTCGATCCCATCAAGCCGGACTTTGTCGAGAAAATGAGGACCTCAGTAAAAGAGATCGTTTCATCCAATGACTTCCAGGAGAAACTTCAGGCCCTTGCAACCGGGGGAGAGAACGATCATTCCGAGCTCCTCGACCGCGTCAGCACTATCGTCGAAAAACGTCTTGAAGAACTCACGCCAACCATGGTCAAAGAAATCATCCAGCAAATGATCCGCACTCACTTGGGTTGGCTCGTCGTCTGGGGTGGGGTCTGCGGAGGCCTCATCGGCCTCATTGCAAGCGTCTTTCGCCAAGCCTGGTAGCCTCCGCCCAAAACCCGGAATCTCCAGCCGATGGCCCAACGCTCATTTTAAAATTCTCTGCTACAACTGTGCTAAAACCTCTATCTCCTCGGCGAAATTAGCCCGCGCTTTCAAGAGATACCCGTGGTATTATTTCCCAGTCAGCAGGATCGTAAATCATACTATGCAGTCAATATTTCGAATCCTCCTATCCTCGATTTTCTTTGCGGGTTCAGGAACTGCTCAGAAAATCAGCTTTAATCGCGATGTCCTGCCCATTCTCTCAGATGCTTGCTTCACTTGCCATGGACCCGACTCTGAAACCCGCGAAGCCGACCTAAGGTTAGACCTTGAGAGGGAAGCCAAAGCTAATCGTGA
>Ga0315321_10002704_pt1 | contig 13741 bp, 19 predicted proteins | sample M180m21515metaG_FD_203464 | JGI IMG/M metagenome (GOLD analysis project Ga0315321, IMG submission 203464) | Ammonia-oxidizing marine archaeal communities from Monterey Bay, California, United States - M1 80m 21515 | ecosystem: Environmental > Aquatic > Marine > Intertidal zone | place: USA... | reverse complement strand
ACAATACTTTTTGCTAGTGGACCACAACCACCTCCCCCGGCCTCACTTCCTGGATGTGGATGTCTTTCACTTCCAGGTTCCGTCTTATTTGATTGTGATGCTTGTTCTGTTACAGTTAAAGGACTACAGAATGGTTCCGCTCCAACACAGTATACGGGAAGTATAAGCATTGGAATTTTGTTTGTGCCCCAATAAAAAAATTATAATTCTGTTATAATTTTATCAATAAATGTCTAATTTGATAAGTCAAGGAAACATGTTTGGTAGTATTAATACTCAAACACAACAAAATTATCTTACAGCGGGTGGTGGAACATTTTCTTTAGTTCTACCTGGGTCGAATTCTGTTCCCCTAAAAACAAATAAAGGTTGTATAGATGTAGATATCTGTCCAGATGTAACCCCTGGATCTACTGGTGGTAACGGCCCAGTTGGACCAATAGGACCACCAGGTGCCAGCGGACCACAAGGTATTGCGGGTGGCCCCGGAGGAGCCGGACCAATAGGACCATCTGCTGGTCCACCAGGTCCACCGGGAGCACCAGGCGCTCCTGGGCCCGCTTCAACTATACAAGGACCAGATGGTCCTGCTGGGCCCGTGGGACCTCTTGGACTCACAGGTCCCACGGGCCCAGTGGGACCAACGGGGGCCAATGGAGCACCAGGCCCATTAGGCCCGGCCGGGCCTAATGGGCCTAATGGGCCTACAGGTCCAACAGGACCAGCCGGGGCAGATGGTCCTACAGGTCCAACAGGACCTACTGGTATACCTGGCATTCCAGGAATAGATAGCGTTGTACAAGGACCACAAGGACCAGATGGTCCCACGGGGCCAGCTGGTGTGCCAGGCCCTGCAGGGATACCTGGCATTGCAGGAGTAACTGGCCCAGACGGACCCGTTGGTCCACCTGGATCTATCCTCGCCGGGAATAAATTTTTACCTTTCAGTATTTTAGGTAACGCGGCTGGTAATCCACCCCTCGCAATAGCTACAACCGTTAATGGTTACGCCCCCTCACCTGCTCAACCGACATCTAGTAATTGGTTACCAGGGGGTACTTCAAGCGGTCAAGAATGTTTTTTAGTACCAGGTGGACCGGAAATAGGATTAAATACAAGCTACACTTGCACACAGGTACTTGCCACACACGGAGATCCTTTACTACTCCCAGCATGTTCGTGTCCTATTTTAAACTTCACTAGTCCTACCGCAGCAAGAATAACACACTTGGGTTACGCTTTCAATGGAACATTTAGTTCTCAATCAATAATAGGATCAATTGAAATCAAAGTATATACTTATTGTAAAGTAAATGCGAATGGTACCCCAGATAATCCATCGAGTTCTGCTACTATAACTATTAACGATCCCTTTGGTTTTTCTACTGGTCCCAGCAGCCCATGGCCATGTGGTTGTGAAAGAATTACAACAACTCTACCTATAATAACTTGTACTCAAAATAACATCGCTGTGTCGATTAAAGCAATTAGAACTGGTGGAGGTGCTTCAATTCCTGGTTTTGTGGGATTCATTAGCGTCAGTCCGCTAATAGAAGTACTCACCCCCTAAATAAAACTTTGTTGTTGTTTACTTAATAATATCGCCGGAGGTGTTTGTTCATCTTTATCTGTTTTAGATTTCTCAAATGTCACGATGGTTAGTGCGATGTATCCTATCAATCCGAGAGAACTACCAACAACGGAATACCACCCATGAGATTCTTTTAGAGCTACACATATCTGATTGGGAATCCTTAGCAGCATCATTGTCGCAAGTGAAATAGGCAACCACAGTGCATATGGATTACCACTACTAACAGAATATATCTGGAAAGCCATTCCAGCGAAGGTTATTATCAATGCTATGATGTGAACAATGCCTGATGTTTTTTGAGTTAATTTACTACAAACCATATTTATTTGTGTAGTAAATTAAAATTTAGGGAGTAAACAATCTTCAACCATATGACGACTTATTTCCAAAATGTGAGATTGTTTTGAAACAGTATTGTAAAGACACATTTCACCTTTGTTAATGTAAATTTTTCTTGGGTCTACATTACAATTAACTAAATCTCCCAGACTCCTAATGATAAGACCTCCTTGATGTCTAAAACAGCTCTTACGTAATGGTATGTTACTAGAACCATAACCAAACACCACATCAGCGCCATTCTCTACTAACTTTTTAGCCAAATCGTCGAAGTTAGTGTAATCAAATATTCTTTTGTGTTTGAATTTTAAACATACAACAATTCTTCTAAAAGGTTTTCTGTGACTCTTAACTACTCTGGACAATACATCATTATAGGTATGATTGATATTAACAGGAACAGTATATTCCATAGCATCTAGATTGTTTAATAGTTCTAAATCTGTAAAATTAAACATGCATAAATTTCCATACACCAATGGTCTCAAAACACCAATATTGAACACAAAATCATGTTTAGCTAAAAACTTCTCTGTGTCTTTTAATCCCTTCACACCATGTTGAAGAACAACGTCATTCTTAAAATTAACTACTATTGGAATATGAGGAACTAATCGTTTAAGTGAAAGCAACTGCTCTCCATCACTCTTCAACTTATCACCGGTGAGAAAATCTCTAGAAGAGATAATCCCATCCATATTAAGAAAAATAATATCGCCTAAGTCCAAACAATCTTTAATATCTTCAAAAGGATTACTTATCTTCCCAGAAGAACGATCTTCGAACTTACATGTACCAAGAAATAATAACCTCATTTATTATTATATTATAATAATAACTCAATTATCATGTTTAGTGGGTAAGGATTTGCTTCGTTGCGGTACATTCCCTTTTTTCTTACCACGGTAAACAATCATGGAGTTTCCTCTTTTGATTACTTTGGTTGGTTGTCTTCTTTCAGTGGTATCATCCTCATTTGGTGGTAAAGTTGGTAAATTTTTTTGGTCGTCTGGTGGTAAATTTGGTGGTAATGGTGGATGTGGAGAATGCGCTGTAGTTTCTTCTGTACTAGAAGATACCTGCGACGTGTTTAAATGTTTTGGTTTCGCTATTTTAACTACAGAGTTTAGTGGTTCGGGGGTATATTTCTCCCCGGGGCTGGGGCATATTGTTGCCCTTTTTTGCTTTCTTTTGTATATGAATAATGAGAGGACAATAATCAATGGTAACAACAGCCATAAAAGATGGAGTAGATGTAAATTAGGACCTGGTACGTGTCCTCTGAGATTTGGGGTAGTATTATTTGTTGAATTAATCATAAAATTTACATTCGAAACAACTTCTTTTATTTCTGTAAAAGTTGATGATAAGCTACTAGACGGTGATGATAAGCTACTAGACGGTGATGATAAGCTACTAGACGGTGATGATAAGCTACTAGACGGTGATGATAAGCTACTAGACGGTGATGTAAAGTTCGCGAGTGGTGATGTAAAGTTCGCGAGTGGTGATGTAAAGTTCGCGAGTGGTGATGTAAAGTTCGCGAGTGGTGATGTAAAGTTCGTGAGTGGTGATGTAAAGTTCGTGATATTTGGGTAATTAATTATTTGACTAGTATTACTAACTGTATTATTAGTGGCGTTTTTCGGCGTAGTAAAATTATCAAATAAAATCTGCACATTCTCCTGACAAAGGTATAAAAAAGTTCTTGAGCTGTTCCATAAAATTGTACACATTTGATATTTCCGATATACAATCAAAAATTCAATTTGTTTTTAAATTAATCTAGGAACTTTTCGGTAATTATAATTTATGGTGAGAAATAAATGAATAACACTTTGCTTTACACAGGAATAGGTGTACTATTTGTCAGTATAATAATATTCTTTTTGAAAGATAAACTAAACCATAAAACTAGATTATATTTAAGTGGTTCACTGGGATTAATAGCAATAGGATTAATAATCGCATCTTTACTAGTCACAGTATCTGATTACCATCACAACAAAAAGAACATGAGAATTCATCGTAGATTAGCTCGCGAAGGTATAAATGTTGGTGATGAAGATACACCTGTATATGTTATAGAAAATTTTCTATCACCATCTGAATGCTCAGAAATCATTGAATCGGCTCGAGATAAAATGTCTCCATCGACATTGACTCATTACAACGGTGATAAAGACTTTAGAACGTCAGAAACATGTTATTTTGATAAAAACAATTCAAAACAGAATATGATAGAAGACAAGATTTGTAAATTTATGGAATTACCTTTAAATACCTGCGAGCCATGTCAGATACAGCATTACATGATCGGTAATCAATTCAAGGCACATCACGATTATTTTCACCCGGGTACCGAAGAGTTTGAAAAATTCGCCGGAGATAATGCTAACTATCAAGGTCAACGAACATGGACATTTACCGTTTATTTAAATGACGTGGATAAAGGAGGTGATACTGAATTTGTAACTCTTGGAAAACCAGTCCATCCTGTAGCCGGGAGAGCTGTGGTATGGTACAATCTAAAGGAAGACGGAAGTCCTAACGAAAGAACCATGCATCGTGGTACTCCGGTGGAAAAAGGGGAGAAATACATCATCACTAAATGGTTTCGGGATCGGGTACAAAATGAATTTGTAACGGATATTCCGATGTGAATTGAGAATGGGTAAATCAGCACGCAAAAAAAGAACCAAAAGTATGAGAAAATCTCCGTACACGAGACCACAGCATATTGACAAAATTTTAGACAAGGCTCGAAAAAGAACCAAAGAGCGGAGTGCCATCAGAAGTAGAATGAAAAGAAAAGCCAAGATCGAATTATTCGCACAATCGCTATTCAGTGGAAAAAAGATGACAGAACTTCCGTTTGATTACACGATGAATTCTAAAAAACTAAAGAATTTCATGATAGATATCGATCTTCGATTGCGAGAATTGATCAAAATGGAAGAAATCAAGAACGATTTGAAGAAATTACAAGAAGAAAATCCACCTAAAAACACACAAACAGGAGATTTGGTGTTGGATTTTAGTAATTTGTCGTTGTAAACTCCATATAAATTGTTATTATAAGCATAATAACAATTATTTAATCTTACTACCCCTTTGTGTTGGTGGTAAATATTTCATACCTAATATATCGAAAAGTTGTTTTTCCGATTTCAACCCACCGGGAATGACTCTTTTTCCAGAAGACTTGTTATTTGCTCCTCTCACAAACAAACCTTTTTGACTCAATATAGCCCCACGAGGATACTTCTTACCATCGTATTCACGTAGTTCTTTGGCTTTTTCACGCATTAACCTATTCAAGACATCATTACCAGTAAAATGCATCAAAGCGGCGTTCCAATTCTCGGGTTCCGTAAACATAATATCAATACGAAAGATGAATTTTTTCATACCGGGGCATCTACCCAAACCTTTAAAATCATCCTTGCCTTCCGAAAGAGTGTCAAAAACAACACCCCAATCTTTCAAAAGTTTCACAAATTCTTTCAATGTAAATACCTCACTCTTTATTAATATGTCTACGTCACCCGAATCTTTTGCTCCGCGTCTATAACTACCACCAAAAGCTATTTGGTAACTATTTTTACCGAATTTCTTATCTAGTAAATGTTTAGTCGTATCCTCTAGAGCTTTAGTGAAAGCTCTTGGAATTCTTTTTAGTCGTGTATGGTAATCAATCATCTTTTTCTGATTTTTAGTGAATTTCAACTTTTTACCATTTGGGGATTTGGTTACATAGGAACCAGAATCAAAATAACCAATTTTAGCAGCTTTCCGTAGTTCTGATACATTTTTAAATCCGTAATCTTTGACTAACTTTTTAGCTGTAGCTTCTCCTATATAAGAAACTTTGGATAGTGCACTCACAGCTTTAGAGGTAGTTGTTGGAGCGGCCACTTTTCCTTGTTTAATTTTCTTATCCATCAACTTATCTTTTTTAGCAAGTTTGTACTCTTCAACACTCCCGGTTTCTTGAAATTGTAAAATTTTTTGCGCGACACCTTTTCCAACACCTTTAATTGGAAATTTACCACGACTTTTTTTGATATTTTCTTCCGTGATTTCTATATTTTTTCGAGGAACAAATACATCTGTGATCTCTACGGCTCTTCCTAATTTAGTTCCGAGTTCGTTGAGAGCTCTTACGGCTTTTTGATATGTCATACCATATGGCATGAACTTACCCTTTTTAACATAGTAATCAGCCATAAAAGTAAACTGGCGACATAATTCTTCATTATAATCACACTGTTGCATTTTATTTTATATTTAAAAATTGGTTTTTATTTCAAAAATGAACATATCTATGCATACTTCTAATAATGCTGGCCTAAATCCTTTAGGTTTTGGTTTAAATCAACGTTACATGGGAATGTCTACGGGGAATCTCAATGTTAATCCGACAACTAATACGAATGGTTTGATGCAAACTGGGGGAAATAATACCATGAGTATCTATAGTCAAACTGGTGCTACTAGTCAAACTGGTGCTACAAGAGCTAAAAAATCTACCCCAAATATTGAAAAAGGCAAACCAAAAGATTTGGTTGCAAATTCGGCCCCAATTCACGATTTCCTGGAGGAACACACATTGACTATTAAATATAAGAAGGGTGACGAAATAGTTCCAAGATTAAAGAAAAATCTTAAAGCGGCCAAACTACATAAAAAAATTAAATTTAGATCCGATAAAAAGTTAAAATGGTCTCCTCAGTATCATTTGGATGGTGAGGTCACAGACCTGCGGGGTTACATGAATACCGAACTCTTATATATTAATCTAATCGAGCAATTAGAAGAATGGAGGGAATCTTCAGAGAGTTCAGGTTTCGATGATAAAACAGATTCGGAAGAAGATTCCGACGAGGAAGTAGCTGAGAATAACTCGGGTGACGAGGAAGTAGCTGAGAATAACTCGGGTGACGAGGAAGTAGCTGAGAATAACTCAGATGACGAGGAAGTAGTAGCTAATGAGAATAACTCAGATGACGAGGGAGTAGTAGCTAATGAGAATAACTCAGATGACGAGGGAGATGAATAAATAGTTGTTTCATGATAATATTCTATTATTATGAAATTAAAATTAATAACTGTTGTGGTGATTATAACTAAAAGATGAGTCTGCTTGTTCCCTGGTAAGCTCTTTCATTCGCCTAAAATATTGTCGGCGCCTTCCACGTCGTGTGTCAAATTCGATATTCAACCAGCCATCATTTGGTTGAATTTCGTACACGCAATAAGCTCCCCCGGCTCCAATATTCCAGAAATCTCTGACAGGAAGAGATCCTTGTTCCATATCCTCGATGTATCTTGCGGTTAGTTCAGCTTGCATTTTCTTTATATACATTTAGAACTTAAATTCATTTTGTAATTAATCAGCGGGACAATTTGGTTCGTATTTTCTTGCATAAACTGGACCGTAGCACCATGTAATCTTTTCCCCTGGTAAAATATTTCTTTCGGCTCTTAGTGAATAGGTCATCGTATCACCTATTTTTACCTTTTTTCGGTGTTTGTAATTTAACTTAGTTTCTATATCTAAGTAACAATTCATATCGTCGGAAAATGTAGGCTCGTTGGAGAAAAAAGCATAATATGTGATATTTTTGGGAGATGGCATCTGAAGACTTCCATTAAATAAATCTCCAATTAACCTTTCACTGAGATTTTCTTTTTTCGTGTAAACTGACATCGAGTACATAGAATGCTTGTAAGCTTTGTGTGTATCTATGTCGAATACCATGAACTTATACCATGCAATTCTTTCTCCCTTTTTAATACGCTTACGACACACTAGCTCGGTGCCTAGTGTTTTTGAGTCTTTAACAATAATTTTTGTTTTGGAATTATTGAATAGTTTAACATTTTTGAATTCCAACAAATGATCAAGAATCTTGCCTCTGTTATTGGACATTTATTATCAGAAACACGAGGATTATTTATTTAAAAAATCATTATTATCCCAAAATGGCAGACAGTATAAATTCACTACCAACTGATAAAAATGCACCTACACATCCAGAATTGCAACTTGTAGATTATCTTTTTGAAAAGGACGGATCACAACAAAAAATAGGAGGATTAGTTAGCGAGTTTAAAATGGCGATTTTCGCAAGCGCATTATTTGTGATATTATCTTTACCCCCTGTTGATGATTTATTAATCAAAATTATTCCTGTGACTAACAACGCCGTAGTCAGAATGATTTTGAAAGCAATATTCTTTATGATTACCTTTTACCTTGTTCAAAATTTTTGGTTGATCAAGAAAAAGAATTAATCCGACGATGATTTTCCTCTCAGAAAAAACCACCAAATAGCCCCTGTACTTGCTAAAGATAGCGATGCAGTAATCACTAGTAATAACCAAATCTTGGTATTATCTTCATCATCTTTTATGAATCCGGGAGACCAAAACCATAAAATTATCAAGAAGATCAGAAATGTGACCCCCAAGTATACAAGAGGATTTTTAAGTATTTTTTGAAAGTCAAAACTGTTTGGAGCTTTACCGGCAATAACGTTATTAACTTGATGTTCTAATTCATCATAGTTATTCATTCCGTCCATATAAGGGTCTTGTTGTGTCGTCATATTTTAATGTTATTTAATTCTTATAAATAACATTTACGTGTATGTTTCCCGCGGACTGTAATTATTATTTCTTACTGTACCGCTTCCATTCAGGCGTAGGGTGGAGGGTTTGTCTTGGGAAATTTCGCATTTGAATATTAATCGATACCAATCTACAGCTTGAGGTACACAATCACTAAAAAACAATTCGAAGAGCTTACTACGAACACTTTCTCTAAATATTGAATCTTTGATCATAATTCCACCAGAAGTTGATAAATATTCAAATAATTCATTCATCACTAGAATTTTGTTTTCTATACCGGAAATATCAGCTATATTATTTAGATAATCTCGTATTTTTTGCCTTGCTACGGATTTACTGTCCATTTTTAATTTTATTTTTTCTTAAAAGTCACATTTAATAAATATGGCTAAAAGTAATTGTACAACTATAGCACTTTTAACTTTCTTTGGTATTCTTTTATGCGGAGGGGGTGTTATTATGACTGCTTATGGATTAAAACAAGCGGGAGACGACTCCATTTCTAAAGGTGAAGCTATACCCCTAAACACATTGACTATCTTTGGTTACGCTATGAGTACCGTTGGAGGTATGGTGTTCTTGATCTGTGGTATCCTATGGATCCTTTGCGCTGCTAAACGTAAGTAAATAATTTTGTCTTGTAATTCTTATTATAGAATTACAAGTCCTTGACACTCGACCATAATTGCGCTCTTGTAACTGCTGAATCGGAGTTAGCGACCACTGCTTGAAATTCTTCACCACTAGTAATATTAGGAGGAATACCCCATGTTCCTTGGAGAACACCCAACAGTTGGGTTTCTGACAATTGACGAAGAGCTAGAAATCTATTAAGAACTTCCAGATTGTTTTCCTGCCTAGATAGATCTTTAAGATCACTTTCGGTGAAAGATTCTATGATGGTCATATAAGTTTTGACTAGTTTAGCAACCATTTTAAAATGGTTATTAGCCTTTTCATTGACATCATCCGATTCTGGTTTACCTGAAAACTCTGTTGCAATTTTCATGACTTGTGTTTTTAAATATTCGTGAGCAAATGAAAATTGAGGTTGAGTAGTTATATCCGACCTTTGTACTTTTTGCATTTTTTGTATCATTCATTTGTTTAAACAACTAGCGATCTCTGTGTAAATTTGGTCACCTAATTTCTTGGCGTTCAAACCATGTACTATTTTACCAATAGTCTTGAGAGTATTACTTTCTACTGATCCAAACTCGCCTATTCGTTTCACCAATTCTAAGAAGGAATAGGGATCATCAAAACAATCATCCGCGGGATATACTCGCGGATGATTCCCATTTCTAGGTGATGGAATCCGTTTGTCTTCAATTCTGATACCTAAATGTTTGATTAAATCCACAGGGCGCAAACTCTCCAATGTGTGTTTATCGGAATAGATAATCTCAGTATACTTTCTAGCTTTTCTAGTAAACTTTCTGATGTGTCCAGCCGTTCTAAATTGTGGACAATATTTTGGTTCTCTTGAGAGAAATTGCATCAAATCAAATATAAAAGTCAAGGTTCTTGATTCACAGTGTTGAGCTAAGAGTCCGCTAGACATGGAAACAAGTAGTATAATGATGTCTTGAATTGTACTTGTCGTATATGGTTTGATCAAACCCCTGTGAATGTTTTTATAAACTACGTGCGACTTACCAAAGTCTAGTAACACGACTTTGTAAGGCCCCTGGGATCTCCAGACCCCGTGTTTAGTGAAGTAACTCCTAGGTTTACTACATGGAGTCAACATGATATTCCATGGAAAGATATCGTTATGACAAAATTCAAATTCCTCTAATCCAATTTCGAGGATACCGCAAATTTGAACAAGAATATCTAACAAACCTGTTATGTTAAAATCCGACGTTTTCAAGTATTCAGCCAGACTTATTCCTTCTACAAACTTCCAATATGAAACCTTTTCTTTGATATCGAAATAAACTAGTTCAGAATATTGATCTGAATATTTCATTTCAGGAATTATACACGCCCCAATGAATATTTCATGAATAAATTCTTCCAATTTAGAGTCCTTTACAATCTTTCTGACGACTTCCAACGACTCTGAATGTTGTACAAGCGTTGTTTTGCTTTCCCATATTATTTTCCAATCGGATGCGCTAACAAATTGTTTCTTTTTCCTGGATGAAATTTTAGCACACTTGCTTCTAGAGAGCAATTTCATCTCCATTCTAGAACCCACATCACGCGCAGATATCACATTGTACTTATAAACACCCGTTTTAGATTCGGAATCTATCAATATTTTCTGCCAATAGTCTAATACACCATTTTGTGAGAGATATGTATCATAAAACGTTTTCGCGTTTTCAGCGATTTTTTTACACTTCACAGGATTCGTCCAACACCAGTCCATTACTTCTGATAAATTGGATAGATCTGACTCGACATGTAGATAATGAGTTCCCTCAATTAAAAATCTATGAAACCATAAAGTATATGGCGATTTCACGAGAAGAACTACTACATTCATACCAAGCTCCATAGACAATCTAAATGCACAGGAATGACCCGGAATATGAAGAATATATTTGTATCCACTTTGCTCTACGGAATCTAGTGGTTCTTTGAGACCAATACTGTTTTGAACATCTTCGCTAATTGTATGTAAAACGAATCCTACACCACGTCGAGCGGGACCGGTGCGACGGGTCACGGTGGGTTGAGCTCTTGGTCTTAGATTCCAAGATGTTATTCCCACGTCGAGTCTATCATCTTGTATAGAACAAACTTTGAGTCGTGGATTTGTATCGATTGTAACTCCTTCGCCAGTAGACGATCCTCTGAATACTACTTTGTCTATTTTGGCGTCCCAATCTTGTTCTGGGATCTTACCATAGTCTTTCTGAAGACGATTGAGATACGAAGTATTAAACTTGATACCACGATCTTGAAACGCTATTCTTGCCCAATCGTCCCACGTAGGAATCCCAGAATCAATGAAGTTTTCATGAGCACACATAGAGAATATTGGAAGAATTCCTTTGGTGTCATCAAAGACTTTTTCATTTCCCGCTACAAGAGGTGTGTAAGGATGTCGAAAATCTTGACGGAGAAGCGGGAAATCCCTACGGTTTAAGAAGAATTCCGTATCGGGGACTTTTCGCGATTCACAGAGAGTTTCCAACATATGCTTCAAACATGAGACGTTGGAATCACCTTCAATTTGAGGAAATTCATTTCGAATCAAAAAATTATTACCAATCCATTGATTCTTGTTTCTATTAATTCTGTGCGGATTAAATCTTCGATTCATTCGTGTTTGGGAGGATTCGTATACGCCAAGTATTTCACTATCTGTCATCTCTATTTTTTCACCCCAACTATTAGTGAAGTTACTTTTGCTGAATGGGAGAAATACTTCCAACTTATTATTGCGTATTTTGACAAAGATACCCTTTTTCAAACAATGAAAATAATACTTGAAATTAGCCATTACCGTTCTTGACGATATCCTAGATTTCGGAAGAGACTCCGCCAAATCAGTCGAGTACCCTCCCCAAAGGTTGTTCTCCAATTCTATATTCGTCTTTGCTCCGGATTCACGAATGAGATGTTGTAAAAATTGTTCTTCGTCTCCCACCGTGTAATTTACTTGCTTAAAATTTTTATATCTAGGATTTGTTTGCTCTCGCGAAGAGACACTATCTTCGGATAATTTGAAATATTCTTTTACTTTCAAGTATTTTGATGTAGTTGTCATTCTATTTAATGAATTAGGTACTAAGTCATTAAATTTCAGTTTTAGGGATCTCAATCACACAGGATTGTGTCGGTTTTCTATACGCCATAATCCTTATCGTTATGAGTGCGATAGTCACCAAGGATTGAATTAGCATAAACACAACAGCTATTACTTCAATGTAGTTATTATCTGTCTTGAACACAAAACTATAATAAATCCATTGACAAACAGACCAAGATGCTACGTAACCCAAATATATATTTTCCGCCACTTTATCCTGTCTGATAACGCCAATCACACCTGTTACAGACATAAATGAGAGCAATAAAAACAAGTAATTACACGTAAATCCAAAAAATATTACCAGTAACCATTGCAATACCAACAAACTTTGATACCTCATTTTAGCAGTTTGTATCTTTGTAACTTCATTCTCGATATCGTTAGACATTTGATTATCTAAATCTATGATAACAAAATCAATTTTTCATTGTTGTGAGATCTATTAAGTATATTTTCTTTCGACACATTGGGCATGTTTGTTCTACCGAACCTTCTTGAATCCATTTAATTAGAGCACTTCTAACGAATCTATGCCCACAAACTACACGAATTGTGTAAGGCACACCGTGTTTATTTTTTCCCGGACGTAATCTTGTGTGAGTGATTGGACAAATTGCAGCTTTACCCCATTTTCTATCCCAATAAGCAGGCATTTATATATTAAGTTGTCTCTTCAGATAGTTTTTTACTTGTTATATTCTTTGGATAACAAGTAGTATTATTATTTAGATATCGTCGAAATCGAATGGTTGTTCCTCCTCATCGGAACCAGCTTCTGCTCGTTGATTGCTAGTAGATAATTCACCAAGACATTCTAATCGTCTTACTTCATCTTCTTGGAGGAGTTCAATGATATCAACTTTTTCCACTTGAAAATCGCGACACGCGCAGATAACCCACATCCCGGCTTTCAACCAGCTCTTTTTTCTTTTTCTGATTTTACCACGCAAACGTCCAATGCGAGTTTCTCCGTCGCTGCAAACGATCTCAAATCGGCGATCACCCAAACCTCGTTCGACTTTTCCATATAGTTGACCGTCATCGGCCATCGGTAGAGGTCTTTTAGTTACCTCCCCGGTTTGTTTTCTTGTCTTATTCTTGTTAGCTTGTCTTTTTAGTCCTTTAGGCATAATTCTCTCTTATTCTAAAAAATAAGAGAAAAAAATCAATTTCACATCACGATTCGTGATGCTATCCACAAGAGTGGGAGGTAAACCAAAAACACGATTATCTTTTCCGCCTCTGATAATCTTTCCACTTTTTCACTGGAAATTTCTATGGTATCGTATGGATACGGCACTGTAATATTCATTGAATATCCAGAAACATGATTCCATCTACAATAATGATGGTAACAATCGGTGTTACTCCGAGGATTTTCTCTGGGCGTCAAAACG
>Ga0315321_10002702_pt1 | contig 13743 bp, 13 predicted proteins | sample M180m21515metaG_FD_203464 | JGI IMG/M metagenome (GOLD analysis project Ga0315321, IMG submission 203464) | Ammonia-oxidizing marine archaeal communities from Monterey Bay, California, United States - M1 80m 21515 | ecosystem: Environmental > Aquatic > Marine > Intertidal zone | place: USA... | reverse complement strand
GACGGGATGCTCCGACTGCGCGACGAGATCCACCGGCGCATCGATGTCCAGATCGAAGGGGCTGGTGTTTCTGTCGATCGCATCTATTTTACCGACGTTGTCATTCAGTGACCTGTCCCCGTGAGCCGCCTACAGATCAGTCGAAGCAGCCTTTGCGGCTGCACCGAAGCGGAGAGCCTTCGAGGCGCACATGAGTGACCCCACCTCCATCCTGCTTGCGGGACGCAGCAAGGACTCCCAAGATGCCATGCCGGTCATCGAGGAGTTTCTTCGCGCGGTCGGCAATCGACTTCGGTCTCGCCTCGTCAACCGCACCTCCAGCGACATCCAAGTTGTGCTGCAGGAAGTGGTCATTCAGAGCATCGAAGCCATCAAGCGCATGGAGGAGATGACCACTGAAGGCGTCTTCGGACTCGTGCGCTACGACAGCGCCGGACTCCCCGGAGTGGTGACGCTTCAGCGCGGGCTGCTCACCCGGGTCATCGGAGCCATGCTCGGCGACGCGCAGGAAGTGGACGACGAGGCCGAAGAGCCAGAAGAAGAAGACGGGGCGCGTCCCCTGAGTCCGGTCGAGCAGCGCATCGCCCAGCGAATGTTTCGCGACATGCGGCGCGACATCTTGGAAGCTTGGCCCATGCCGGAGCTTCCGGAGATTGCGCTCGACGGTCAGCCCGGCAACTCCCGCATCATTGACCTTCATGCTGGCGAGGAAGAGGTGGTTTCTGCCGCTTTCTTGGTGGGGATGGAGGACGACGAGTTCGGCAAGATGGTCGTGGGGATCCCCACCCACGTGCTGCGTTCCGCCGGGCAGCCCAAGGACCGTGGCGGCAAGAAAAAAGCGAAGCCTTCCAAGCCGCCCGAGATGAGCCGAGTGATGCCCGTCGAAGTGGAGGTGGTGGCTGAAATGGCCCGCTTGCCCATGCGTGTGCGCGACCTCCACAATCTTCAGTCGGGCGACCTCCTACCGCTCGGCCCAATGGATGCCGCCACCGTCCGAGTCAACGGGCGTGCTCTCCTGCAGGGCGAGCCGGGCCATGCCAACGGTCAGCGCTCCATCCGAATCCGTAAGAAAATCACCTGAGACGCGGCCCCATTGAATCCAGCCTCCATAGCGTGCTATTGAAAGGCGCTCGGCGAGGCCGCGAAAGTGGGCGCCACGGAGGCACGAATGAACCCCAGCCGTGAGCGCGGCGGCGTCGACGACGTCGATTTCCTCGGAGACATCCCGGTCGATGTGGTCATCGAGCTTGGGCGTCGCCGGATGGTGCTCAAAGAAATCGCTTCCCTTGATGTCGATGACGTCGTCGAGCTCGACCAGCCGATGGACCGTCCCCTCGATCTCGTCGTTGGCGGCAAGGTGCTTGCGCGCGGTGAGCTTGTGATGGTGGGCGAGCGCGTTGCGCTGCGGGTCACCGAGCTGGTCGGGCGAGGTCAGGAGCAGTCGTGACGCTCGGGTCGGCGCTGGTCGTGCTGGCATGGATTGGCGCCCAGCCTGCAGCTGGCCAAGCTACCCCGGCTCCCGCTGAGCCCATCATGGACGACGCCGCGGAAGGCAGCGATTCAGCCAAGCCATCAGATCTTGGCGACGATTCTGCTCCCGCCGATGTGCCATCTATAGATCCAGATCTGAAGTCGGTCGAAGAGCGCCTGTTGGGGGATGCACCCGTGGTGCCACCCACCCCAACAGATCGCAGCTCGGAGCCTCTGCTTCTTCCAGACACCCCCAGCTGGATGTGGCCGGTTGGTCTGCTGATGCTGGCTGGCATTGTCGCATTGAAGTGGAAGACCCAGCGAGCGCCGGACCCCGCTGCACGACTTCGCGTCATCCAGCGCGTGATGCTCGGACGAGAGGGGCACTTGGCGTTGGTCGAGGTTGGCGAAGACGACGACAGACGTCGGTTGCTCATTGGCTACGGAGCTGGCGCTCCCCGTCTGGTGGCTGAGCTGGATGTCTCTGAGGTAGCCACTGCCAGCCCGCGCCCAGAGTCCACCAGCGCTGCGCCAGCCGCTCAGCGATGGCAGAGGGCTCTGAACCGCTTGGGGATCACCACGCCTGAGGCTCCGAAGCCCAATGCAGGCCGTCAGGGGGCCGCAGCAGGTAAACGCGACGCAAGCGCTGCAGACACGCCCTCCAGCCGCTCTGAGGCCCGCCTGAGGCCAAGACGGAGCCTTGTGGAGCAGGTCCTGGCGGAGCGAGAGCCGTCAACGGGAGGGGGAGAGGAGCCCACGGAGATATTGCGGGTCCCAGCGCCGTCTTCAAGTCCGCGGCCGGTTGTCAAAGAGGAAGAGCCAAGCGATGATCAAGCGGACCGTGAAACCTACACCTTCCGAGGGCTGATCGGATGACCCGCTACTGGTTGCCCGTCGTGATGACGGTGCTCGTATTGCTGGGCCTGGTGATTCCGGACCTCGCCTGGGCCCAGGGCCTCGTGGACCCCGCCGGTGACACCACCGTCGAGCTGGTCGAAGAGCTGCGCGACATGCCGGTCGCCACGTCGGTCCGCATCATCGTGCTGCTCACCGCGATGTCGTTGATGCCTGCGATGTTGGTGGTGATGACGCCATTCACACGATTCATCATCGTGTTCAGCATGCTGCGTCAGGCGCTTGGGCTCCAGCAAGCGCCCCCCAACCAAGTGCTGGTCGGTCTGGCGCTCTTTATGTCGCTGCTGGTGATGCGTCCCACGGTCGATGCCGTGATGGACAATGCGGTCACGCCCTACATGGCGGGTGAGATTGAGACGGGCGATGCCATCGAGGAGGCGATCGATCCCATGCGCGTCTTCATGTTGCGCAACACCCGCCGCACCGATCTGTCCGCTGTCATGGAAATTGGTCGACTCGAGACTCCCGAGACCCTCGACCAGATTCCCACCGTTGCGGTGGCCAGTGCGTTCATCCTGTCGGAGCTGAAGACCGCTTTCGTTATCGGCGTGAAGGTGTTCCTGCCGTTTTTGGTCATCGACATCATCGTTGCGAACATCTTGCTGGGCATGGGTATGATGGTGCTACCGCCGGTCATCATTTCGCTGCCGTTCAAGATCTTGTTGTTCGTGTTGATGGATGGCTGGAATCTTCTGATTCGATCAATGGCCGCGGGCTTCTGACGCCTTCTTGGCTCCCATCTCTCTCTGGAGATCCAGTGGACATCAGCGAAGCCCTCTTCTGGGGTCAGCAGGCCATCCGAACGGTGGCCACCGTGTCCGGTCCGGTCCTCTTTGCCGCGATGGTCGTTGGTCTGGGAATCAGCCTCTTGCAGGCGGTCACCCAGGTCCAGGAGATGACCTTGGTGTTCGTGCCCAAGATTCTGGTGGTGTTCGTCGTGCTGTCGATTGCGGGGGGCTGGATGCTGGAGCACGCGGTCAACTTCGGGCGGCTGTGCTTCGAAGCCATCCCCGAGACGAACACCTGATTCCCTTGCTCGGTGGCGCTTTCGTGCCCCGCTAGGAGACCGCGCTCGTGCCCACTGTCGCCTGGATCGTGGCCACTGGCCTCATTGCCGCGCGCTTGATGGGAATGTTCATGGCCATGCCGGTCTTCTCGCTGCGAGGGGCGTCGGCGCTGCCCAGGATGATTGGGGTCATTCTCCTCGCGATGATCATGGCACCGGCCGCGCCAGGCATCCCCATTCCGGCGACCTTGGCGGCCATCGTGGGTGGCCTGGTGGGGGAGCTGCTCCTGGGAACCCTCATTGGTGGCACGGTGCGCATCATCTTCGATGCTCTCGCGCTCGCCGGCCAGCTCATCGGCAGTCAGACCGGTCAGGCTGCCGCACTCCAGTTTGATCCCACGCTGAACATCGCTCAGGGTCCACTCGGTCGTCTTGCTGCGATGCTGGCCGCCGTGGTGTTTCTGGGAAACGATCTCCACTTGCAGATGCTGGTGGCTCTGAGCGACTCATTCTATCTGGTGCCACCCGGGGGAGCCGCCGACGTCATCGGGGCTAGTCGGGCGTGGATTGGCCTGGGCGAGGTGATGATTCAGACGGGCTTCAGGCTCGCCAGTCCCATCATCACGCTCGTGTTCCTGATCAACCTGTTCATCGCCGTCGTGACCAAGCTGTCCCCACAGATGAACATCTTTTTCAGCATGGGCTTCATTCTCACCATCTTTGGTGGAGAGCTCATCTTTCTCCTCAGTCTGCCCCACATCATTACGGAACACCAGGAGATGATTCGTGCCGTGATGGACATCCTGCCCACCATTCTCAAAGATGCTGCAACAGTCCGCTAGTTCGGGTGAGGGGGTGTCATGAGCGAAGACGACGACGGCGGACAGGAGCGCACCTTCGATCCCACCGCGAAGCGGGTCAGGGACTTTCGTGAGCGTGGTGAAGTGCCTCGCAGTCAGGAGGTTCTCAACGCAGCTGGGATGGCGGTCGGCTTCGCGGTGCTCTACGCATGGATGGGCACCCTGGCTTGGGGCTTTTCCACCATCTTCAACTTGTCCTATACCGACATCGCCGAACGAGACTTCTCGATGTCCACTGCGCTCGACATTGGCGGGGCTGTGGTGGGTGTGTGCGCGTGGATGCTGCTGCCTCCTCTGGGCTTCATGTGGGTGGGCGCGGCGGTCGTTGGACTCATCCAGGGTCGGCTCGCATTCCCCAAGGACCCCATCAAGTTCAGCCCGGAGAAGCTCAACCCCATCTCGGGCTTCAAAGAGAAGTTCATGTCCGCCAAGCCACTGGTGGACCTTCTAAAGAGCGTGCTGAAACTCGCTCTCATTGGCGGCTGGGTGTTCTCAGAGGTGTGGGATCAGCGCGGACGCCTGCCTGCCCTGGCCACGCAGCATCCCTCTGCCACAGTGGACGGGCTTGAGCACATTGCTTGGCTGGTGCTCCTGCGCGCCCTGCCAGTGGCCTTTCTGGTTGCCGCCATCGACTACGCCTATGAGTGGTATCGCAACTACGAAAAGATGAAGATGACTCGCGAGGAGATCAAAGAAGAGAACAAGTCCCTCGAAGGTGACCCCCACGCCAAGGCGGCGCGAAAGCGACGGCAGCAGGAAATCGCCTACACGCGCACCGTCCAGCGGGTGCAAGAAGCCGACGTTGTCATCACCAACCCCGACCACTATGCCGTGGCCCTTCGCTATCGAAAGGACGAAGCGCCTGCGCCCATCGTCGTCGCGAAGGGGGTGGACATGCTCGCCCAGCGCATCAAGATCGAAGCCCGGAAGCACGACATTCCGCAAGTGGAGAATCGGCTCCTTGCTCGGCGCCTCTACCGAACGGTCAAGGCTGATCAGGCCATTCCGGAGGACCTGTATGGAGTGGTGGCGAAGATCCTCGCGGTGATCTGGCAGAAGCGGGCGAAGAAGCGGGTGTCGGTGTAGCGGCTAAGCTCACATCGCCTGGGTGAGTCGCACGTAGATCTGAGGAAAGTCGGATGGAGCGAGCTCGTCGTGGGACCAGGTGAGGGGACGCGCGACTGTGGCGCCCAGGTGGGTGGGCCGCACGCCGAAGAGGTCACCGGTGAACAGCAGCCCTGCAGTCCAGCCGGTCGCCCGCCACGCACAGCTGGAATCGTTGTCGGGGCAGCTGGCGCCATCCGCCCCGAGTGCCCCCGCTTCCAAGCCTCCCGACAGCTGCACATCGCTGAGCCAGACCAGTGGTCCAGGCACGGACGCGAACCGCACCGCCTGCCACCTCAGCTCGGACTTGAACAACGCCCGACGTTCTCCCACCACCGCCTGCGGAGTGACGGCCTGGAGCGCACTTCCGCCTCCGAGCGGAATCAATCGGTGGAGCACGTCGCCGGTTGCCAGGTCGCCAGACACGCGACCGATGGCGGCCACCCTTCCGCCGATGCCTTGGATCTTGGAAGCCGAGCCTCCGACCCCACTCCACATCTGGTCGGCGCCAGGCACCACGCCGCCACGTCCGCTAATGCGCAAGCGATGACCACTGCGCGGGAAGATGGGGTCTACGGTGGTGTCCCAGGCGACGCCCGCCCACGCGCCCACTGCCAGACTGCCATCCTCCACAGGCCGGAAGCGGGGGTCTAGGAGGGCAGGGCCGGCGCCAAACCAGACGTCGTAGGGGCGGCTGCGGCGGTCCTGGAGCGGGCCGAAGGAATAGTAGGCGCCGACGTCCGCCTCGACGAGGTTGATGGGATCAGTGGCCATCGAGCCGACAAACAGCCAGCGGGTGTTGTACTGCTCTCGAAGATGCACACTCGCGAATGCGGAGATGCGCCGGTTGGTGAGGGCCAGCTCCGACGGGAAGAAGGCCGCGGTGGGGACCCAGCGGGTAGGCCAGCGGTCGTCGGTGCGGGTGTCCTGGAGCAGCGTTCGGTCGGGGTCGACCTGGACCTGCTCCACGTCCTCCGGCAGCGTGATTTGGAGCTGTCCTGGACCGGCAGGCGCTTCCCACACCCGGCGCTGGTCGTCGATGGCGAGCACCACCGGCTCAGCGTCCAGCGTGTGAGTGGACGATGCGCGACCGGACTCCGCGACTTGTGCCGTGGAGCGGGTCAGGGTCGCTTCTCCGGCCTCCTCGTCGACCTCGAGCACCAAGGTCTGGGGAGCTGGCCACCGGCGCCACTGACGGAGCACCGTGGCGTCGAGCTTGGTGGCCTGGGCGGCTTCGTCGAGTGTGAGGCCGTTGATCAGCTCCCACGCGAAGCGCGAGCAGGTGTCTTCGCCATGGCGGAGGTCCACGCGCGCGCAGATGGCGGCACCCGGTGTTGTGGGGTCTAGGAGCTCTCCGAGGTCGTCGGCCACGGGGTCACCGGGCCAGGTCTCCGTGAACACGTCCGAATAGAACGGAAGCCGGCCGTCGTAGAGCAGCGCGTCGATCTCGGGAATCCAGCTCGCCCAGCCAATGGCGTCGCGGACGTCTCCTTCTGGAGCAACCGTCTTGGCGAGCGCTGCCGCTGCAATTTCACGCTCCCAGGGGTCCACGATGGGCAGTCCTGCCTCGAGAATGGCTTGCTGCACGCTCGCTTTGTGGAACTTCCACAGCCCGGTTGACACTCGGAAGGCGCGGTCCGACAAGAAGAGTGTCTGTGGACCGGTGCGCGTCAAGCGACGGCGGGAAGGGGTGTCGACGACCACGAGCTGTGGGGCTCCCGGACCCTGCCACACATCGAGGACAGCCTCGGTGAGACGCTCTTGGCGTTTTCGGCGTTGCGGACCGCGCTCCACTAGGGTGACGTTGCCAACGTCGAGGTCGAGCTTGGTGGCCCGTCCCCCGGGAATGACAGCGAGCGACAGTCGGTCGGCGTCGCCCACCCAGGTCAACGTACCCTCGCCCACAGTGCCATTGAGCACGCCTATTGTGCCCTCAGGAAGGTCAATTTCAACGATCCAGTGCACCACCGCCAGCTTGCCGCCCTCCATGGGCTGGGGATGCCACAGCCCGTTGGCGAAGAGGCCGCGTCCCGGCACCATCCCGCTGGCGTCGTAGCGGCGGGGCATCACGACATTGAAGGACGCGATGCTGTCGATGGCCGAGCCCAGATGCGCGAGGCCGTGCTGGGGGGCTTGGGGGAAGGTGCGCCGAAGCAGCACGTCGTCTTCTGGGACTGGCAGCTCGGGCAGGGGCATGGCCAGGTGGACTTCGTCGCCACGCACGACAACCTGACCGTGGACAGCCTGGAGGTTGTCGGACACCGTGGCCCGAACACCCACTGTCGTCGATGCAACTGCAACCGCGGGAAAGAGCGTGAGAGCAAGCAATCCGCCACCCCCAGATCTGTAGAGGCAACCGGACAGCGTCTCAGTCAACGGGCTCAGTAGAGGTAGCCAATGCCCACATTGACTGTGGACATGGCGCGGTCCTTGGTGGTGACCAAGGTGTGGCTCAGCAGCATCTGCACGTCGCCGCTGCGAAGGCGGGCCCCCGCGCTGATGGTGGCAGGCGCGAAGCCGTCCACGTAGCTGTCTTTGCCCTTGAAGCCTGAGACGGGGCGGATGCCCAGTTCTTGCTGTGTCTCAGAGTCAAGCAGGGGCGCGGCATTGATGCGCATGAAGCCGCCGCTCACCCAAGGCGCGATGCTTGAGGTGCGGTAGGTCGGATTGCGGCCAAACGGGAATTCGTAGCCGAGGGTCCAGCTCATGTCCATGACACCGAGCTCAAGCTCGTCGTTGCCGAGGTAGCCCGCGTAGCCGACCTGCATGGTGAGGTCGGGGAACTGACGGTAGCCTTCGACGATCCCCCAGCGGCCGTAGGCGCCGAAGGTGGACTGCTGCGAAAACGCGAGGTAGCCAGCGTTTGCACCCACCTCAAGGCTCATGGGGAGGCCTTTGCGGACGCTGATACCAGGGACCCAGGCGACGTGAGCAGGGTCGGCGTCGGCGTGGGTGCGCTCCCAGGGAGCTGGGTCGCTGTCGTCGTCACCGTTGGCATCGATGAAGCCGACGGTGGACGTGAGCGCCACGTCAAAGCCCGCAATCCCGGAAGTGCCGGCAGGGGAGCTCGCCTTGTTGGCGATGACGGCGCCCAGCTCGCGCACCACCTGTTCATAGGCTGCGCGGTTGGCGGCCACGTTGGTGAAATTCTCACCTTCGAACGACTGGAGCTGGCTGAGCTGCACGTCGTCGGGCCAACCGGCGTGGGCTGAGGTGCTGAGGACCATCAAGGGGGCCGACATCAGCGCAGCCGATGCGACGAAGCCCGAACGGGCGACCAGAAGAGCGTTGCAGCGGGGCAAGGGCATGGGCCGGGGCTCCAGCGACGGGCGCGGCGATGGTATCCGGTCCGCTGCGGGAAGTACAGCGGGCGGGGGTCAGCTGTCGCTGGCAGCCTTGGACTGCTCAGCGCGCATCCGGGCGATGGCATCAGCGTTGAACTTGCCGTCGTCATCGGCCGAAATCCAGCTGTAGTCGACTTGTTTGCCGTCGACTAAGGCGAACTTCGGGCGCCACTCGGGAGTGCGGGTCCACAGGAAGGCGCCGCCCCAGAGGGTGGCCGCTTCGGCAGCAATGAATCCGAGCGCCCCGGAGAGGACCGCCTGCGCCACACCACCGAGCTGTTCGGTGAGGAGCAGGGCCTGAAGGGCTTCGCGGGCGCCTTCGCCAGCGATTGTGGGGCTGAAGAGTGTGCCCAGGATCTGAATCGTGGAGCCGAATGTGATCGGCCAGAACTCTGCTGTGGTGACCCCAATCGCCAGCGCTGTGAAGAAGTAGACAGCAGCGGTGGTGAAGTGAGTGATGAACTTGGCGGTCAGCGCAGTGAACAGCAGAGTCAGCTTGCCGCGGTAGGCTCCGACGGCCTCGCGGAACTGCCGAAGCAAGCCGAGAACCTTCTGGCTGATCTTCTTCAGCGGGCCGATGTTGAGGATGCGGCTGGCCACCCACTCCACGGCAAGCATGATGTACTCGATGAGCGTGGGCCACACGAGACCCAGGACAACCACGCCGGAGATGCTGCCTGCGATTCCAGCGATGGCGCCAGCAAGCATCGGCGCAGCGTCCGGTCGCCCGGCCGTTGTGACGACGTCGACGATGACCTGGTAGCCGAACGGCAGTGTGAGCAGCATGCCGAGGAAGAGGCCGGTGACACCGATGAATTTCTCAAGCGACTTGGCTGTGATGACGCGCGGCCACTGGTTGGAGTAGCGACCAGCCTCGTAGAGCGTGTAGCCGTCGAGTCCGAGGGTGCTGGGCAGGAAGGTGCCGATGAACCGCCCGATGAGGAAGGCGGTCATGATCTTCTGCCAGAACGGGTAGCGGATGCCCTGGCCAACCAGAAGCAGGTGCCACGCGTAGGCCGAAGCGATGACGCCCACGAACTTCACGGCCATCGCCACGCAGGCGAAGAGGATGAAGGTGTTGGTGTCGACCTTGTCGATGTACTCCGCGATGGCGGCGTAGACGGGCAGCGAGCCCTGACCCTCAACATGGATGGGGTGACGAAGGAGGGCCATCATGCCGACAATGGTGAACAGCACCTTGGCGATGGTGTCCGGAGCGCGTCGCTGGGCGGCTGGCAGCTTGGAGCGACCGGCAAAATAGAGCACGCTTGAGACGAGCAAGAGGCCGATGGCCGCAAAGCCGAGCTTGCCGCCCCACGCCATCATCGACAGCCCGGCGAACGCCGCCCCACCCACCAGAATCAACATCCACGCCATCCGCGCCTCCACCAGTCCGTGACGCGCAACGCGCACCTCCGAGGGCGGAGCGCTGCCGTCTGGCCAGCCGCCCTAACCCCAGTGATTCCGCTGCGGCTACCCGCCAATCGCGGTCATCACACCCTCGAAGTTGGTGCCGCCGTCCAGCAGGGCTTCGTGTCCGTCGGGCTTGGCGTAGACCATGTCTCGGATGGCCTGCTCCAGGGCGTCGTCGGACGCGCCTTCTCGAACAAGGTTGCGCAGAGACGGGGTGTCATCGTGGGCGAGGCAGGTGCGAAGGTGTCCGTCGCACATGAGTCGCAGGCGATTGCATGTGGCGCAGAAGTGTTCGGTGAGGGGACTGATGAAGCCGATCTTCAAGTCGTTTTCGAGGAGCTTCCAGCCCTGCGATGGGCCGTCTTGGCCAGTGCGGCGCTGGGACCGCTCGACCGTGAAGCGGGTGGCCAAGCGCTTTCGTAGCTCGGCACTTGGAATGGACTGGTGCCAGCGGCTCCCAAACGGCATGTACTCGATAAAGCGGAGCTCCATCGCATCGGGCCACTGCGCGAAGTAGTCCACGAGATCAAAGAGCTCGTCCTCGTTTTCGTTGCGCAGTAGCACGGCGTTGAGCTTGATGGGCGTGAGCCCCGCCTCGCGGGCGGCTTCTAGGCCATCCAAAACACGCGCCAAGTTCCCGCCTCGGGTGAGGCGCTTGAACTGCTCGGGCTTGAGGGTGTCCACCGATACATTGACCCGTGTGAGGCCCGCCTTGGCTAGTCGGGGGGCCAGTCGGGCGAGGGTGTGGCCGTTGGTGGTCATGGCGAGGTCGACGATGCCGTCGCAGCTTGCGATCTCGGCGATGAGCGCCTGGATGTCGGCCCGCACAGTGGGCTCACCACCAGTGAGCCGTACCTTGCGAATGCCCATCTGCGCGAAAACCCTCACCAGACGGCCTATCTCCTCGAAGGTGAGGAGGTCGGCGCGGGGCCGCCAGCTCAGGCCTTCGGGCGGCATGCAGTACACGCACCTGTAGTTGCAGCGGTCGGTGACGCTGATGCGCAGGTACGTGTGGGTCCGACCGAGTCGGTCGATGAGAGGCTCGCGGCGCACTGGTGTGTCCGGTCAGAGGGAGAGCTTGATGGCGACCGAGCGGGCCACCTGCATCAGAGCGTCTGCGGCTGCCCCTTCTCCCAACACCACGGGACGACCTTCATCGCCACCTTCTCGCACAGCGCCTTCAAGTGGCAGCTGCGCGAGGAGGGGCACGGCGTAGCGCTCGGCAGTCTTTTGTCCACCGCCCTGACCGAAGGGCCGCATCTTCTGGCCGCCGGGTAGGTCGATCCAGCTCATATTTTCGACGACTCCCAGCACGGGCACGTCGAGCTTGCGGAACATCTCGACCCCCCGGATGGCATCGAGTACCGCGACGTCCTGCGGGGTGGTCACGATCACGCTGCCGGAGAGCTGAACGGCCTGAATCATGGTGAGCTGAGCGTCGCCGGTGCCGGGTGGAAGATCGATGACCAGCACGTCGAGCGGGGCCCAGGCGACGTCCTGAAGAAACTGTCGCACTACGCCCATGACCATTGGGCCGCGCCAGATGATGGGCTGGTCCTGCTCGACCAGAAAGCCGATGGACATGCACTTCACGTTGTACGACTCAAGCGGCAGGATCAGCCGGTCTTCGTTGGCAAAGGGCTTGCCGTTGACCTTCATCATTGTGGGGAGGCTGGGACCGTAGATGTCGGCGTCCATCAGGCCGACCTTGTGACCCAGCTTCGCGAGACCGACCGCCAGGTTGGTGGCTACGGTGGACTTGCCCACGCCGCCTTTGCCAGACGCGACCGCAACGATGTGACGCACACCCTTGAGCGGCTTCTTCTGCACCGGGCCGCCGTGGGCCTGCATCCCTGGGCCGCTCATTCCGGGGATGGGGTCCTTCGTGGGGGTCGCCTTGGCATGATCGTGGCTGTGGCCGTGATCATGAGAGCGCTTCGGAGCCTCGCTCGCCGGCGCACCGATGGCCTGGTCGATGACGACCTTGCCCTGCCAGCCCACCGCCGCCAGCTGACGCTCCAGGTTGGCCGTCATGTTGTCGCGGTCGGCCTGGGAGTGCTCGCGCGTGGTGCGAAGTGTGAAGCGCAGGGTGTCGTCGTCGAGCAACCTCTCTTCGGAAATGAGGCCAGCCAGCCAAACACTTCGGCCACTCCGGGGGTCGCGAACTCGGGTGGCGGCAGGCTCGAGGATGGCGTGAGCGGGGTTGTCGGGGCCAGACATCAGCGTTCCGGGGTCGGGGGCTGCGGAGCTAACCCACTCACCCGACGATGCGTGGGTGAGTGGATGGGCGAGCCTCAGCGCTGCGACCACCGGAGCACCAAGGTGGCCAGCGCCTGGGAAGCTGTGCCTTGGGGCTCGACCCGATTGCCGTTCCAGCCGACGACCCGCTTGCCTCTCAAGAGGTAGACTGTGCGGCCGTCCACGGCGAAGAGGTCTCCCCCCTCCGGCGGGGCGCGGCCGGCACGAGCCTCGCACACCGGGCCGGCCATGAGGTCCGCTGCTGGGGTCCACGCGCCCAGAGTGGTACAGGTGCCGGTAGCGGAGGGGTGGCGGTGGAGTGCGAAAACCTCCAAGATGTCGTCGCCATCTATGTTCTGGCTGACTCCGATGCTGAGAACCTTCGCTTCGGGCCGACGTAGGTCAGGAAATCCGCAGATGAGACGCTCACGGCCGTCTGCTGCCCGTGCCACCCTGCGCTCTCCGGCGGATTCCACCACTTGTTGCACCGGCGCGTAGCGGCCGAGAAGCGGGGGCAGGTCGCCCCAACGGGTGTCGTCGAGGGTCCAGCCGAGCGCGTCGAGAGCGGCTTGCCACGGACCGCGCCGCTCGCTGGGAGGGGCCACGGAGGCCGGTGTATCGGCGGCGAGGCCGACGGCGCCCACCGTGCGAAGGGGAGGGGACTCGCTGGGTTCGTCTATGACGGCCTCAGAGGACACCGGGGGAAGCCGCTCGAGCACGGGCACCGACAGACGGGACGCGCCGGAGACCTCCGCCAGCACGCCCAGAGCAGCGTCTCGGACCGCGGCATCATCGGGCGCGACCACGACCAAGCAGTCTCCCTCCATCGCACCCTCGATGGCGATGAGGGCAGCGCTTGGGTGGCCCTGTTCACGGAGGCGAAGTCGGATGGCCTCGCCAATCCCTGGGCGATGGCGGGGAAGGTCGCGCACCCAAGAGCGCCACTGTGCAGGCGGACAGAATCCATCTCCGCCGATAGCGAGGACAGCAGTCTGCTGGGCGTCCCGGACGGCTTCCTCGAGTGAGTCAGCGTCGGGTGGACAGGTGCGCAGGGGGCCGAGGCCGGACTCCTCGGTAGCGTAGAGGACGAGGATGGACTGGTGCATTGGGGCTCCACCGGGGGACTGGGGGTGCATGCTACCGCTCGCGTCGGGTCTGCTGGGACCACGCCGCCACATCTGCACGACTGTCGAGGTCGTGTGCGGCGTCGACATCGATCGCGATCCGCTGGACTGGAGCTGGCGCGGTAGACCAGAGATGGCGCACTGAGCGACCCTGCTGCGCGATCTGCTCCACCCGCTGGCTCCAGCCGATGGGCACGTGGGCGAGGAGAGGCTGGATTTGCTCGACGGTCTCACCGACAGCGGGTGCGGGTGCATCGAGGAGCCGGCCA
>Ga0315321_10002700_pt1 | contig 13745 bp, 21 predicted proteins | sample M180m21515metaG_FD_203464 | JGI IMG/M metagenome (GOLD analysis project Ga0315321, IMG submission 203464) | Ammonia-oxidizing marine archaeal communities from Monterey Bay, California, United States - M1 80m 21515 | ecosystem: Environmental > Aquatic > Marine > Intertidal zone | place: USA... | reverse complement strand
GGTGCTACTTTTAATGCGACTCCTTATATTCAATATAGCAGATCCTATAAAGATCCTTGGGAAGATTTCTACCTAGAACCACAATATAACAATCAAGACTTCACAGGTCGTACTACACAACAGACAGTAACAGTTAAGAACTATCCTTGGGAATCTTGGTATGATAATAGAGTTCGTACTGATCCAAATGATCCACTATATGATGCCAATGAAGATGGTAATGCCGATAGATGGTGGGAAGATGGTGCTGATATGCAGATTGAAGTGGATGTAGATGGTCCTGATGGTATTCCCGACAGTCCTGGAGAAGTAGCATGGAATAAACCTGTCCGAACTGATATGAAATCAAATCAGAATTTCAACGTAGGTTTATCTGCTACCCTATCCTGGCCTATGGATGGAAAACTACAAGCACTCTGTAAGCAAGCTGCCCAAACTCAAATAGAACAGCAACAACAACTAACTGCCAACAAGAGGCTAGATTTTGAGATAGCGAGACTTAAAAATTGCGGAGAGCTAATGCAGAAGGGTATAATGTTCCATCCCAGAAGTCCGTATGCTGCTATCTGTGCTGATATAATAGTTACAAATCCTGGTGGAACATTACTTCCTCACAAACATAATCTTCCTCAACCTACTTTTTCAAGGCCTTCCGCAACTCCATCACCGCTCGATTCCTCTCGCGTTGTGCCAACATCCTCTCCCGCAGGGACAGTACGGGCTCCTTCTTCCCAAGAAGAGACTTCACTTTACCAATCACCTTCTTCACCGCAGGCTTCACAACCTTCAGGAGAAGGTCAGCAAGCGGCTTTGCTAGGAGGGCCGATGTCGTTGCGACTGCCGCAATACCAGCGGTAGTGGTAATAATTTGAGCACTGGGCAAATACTTATCCACAAAAGGAATAGGTTCCCATAGTGTTACACATATTTGATTCTCTCTATTAGCAGGGTCTGGTTGTAATTCATATTCTTTAACCCTTTCATTTCCTGCCTGATTAAGATCTCCTATTCGTCTTGCATTAGGTGGAGGACAAGGAACATCCTCTGAAGATGTAGGAGGTGTTACGGGAGGTGCTGGAGTCTCTGGTGTAACAGGATCAGGAGGATCACCAGTATCTACTCCTCCTGCCTGTGGTTGATCTCCATAAAAAGTTTGCCAGGTTAATCTATTATATTGATAATCAGGAGGGTTAAAATAAGGCATTCCCCCATCACACAAAACTGTATTACCTTTTGGATCATCATTAACTAACTGCTTATTCTGACTTCTCTGCTTAACATTCTCTTTATGTACTGCCACACACCCAGGCATATTAACAATAGGTTTACCTATATTAACAACCACAGGGGGATCTAAATTCAATGCATTAGGAGGTCGAACAGTCCATACCCGCGCATCAGCCACTCTTATTGAATTAGAAGTAGGAATTTTATTAACATTAACATTACTAATATTAGCATTACCAATATTACCAACTACACCAACACCTACATTAGGTATTATATTACTATGAACATTTACATTACCAATATCAGGAATCATTTTCTAGGTGGAGTATTCTGCCGATAATCTTCTGTTGGTTTTGCTTTTACTACAGGACTAACTCCAGTTGTCTTAGGCCATGCTTCTCTTAAAGCATTCTGAACTTCTTCCCTAACAATCATTCTAAGTTCTGTTACTTCTGCTTGCAGTCTCTTCTCAGGACCTCCTCTGGCACTATCAACAACATTCACACCCCCAACCACAGCACCAGTCCCAACGACTGCCACTGCTGAACCATAGGTAGCAATCTTTTGTAAGTCCATTACTTCTTACAAAGTAACTTCTTACCAACAACAACAGCAGCAATAAGAACTATTACTATACCAGCATTGCTCCATGTAAGTACTGCAGCATCACCAACCTTAACAGGACCTACTTCTAGGTCTGCTGGTTGAGATATAGTCTGCTCAATTTGCAACCCTTCAATCTTAGCACCCTCTGGTGCATTAATTGTAATTTCTTTAGTCATTATTATCCCTCCATTAATGTACCGTGTGCTCTACGAATCTCACGAAGTTCCTCAAGGTTCATATCCTTGGTTCCACCATCATAAGCATGTGCATATCCTTCGGTAATCATTTGCTCGTTGAGGGACACGACTGACTCGCCCACGTATAACCAGCCCAGAAGCCTCCCATACTTACCGACCCCACCAACAAGTTCAGTCCTAATAGTGAGCTCATCATCACCAGCCAAAGTACCTTCCAATTTTTCTTTGAGCCAATTGGTTGCATCGACTCCAAGGGCCTTCTCCTCTAAATTTCTAGTGCGTTTCTCTGGAGTATCTACACCAGCAATCCTAACCCTTTCTTTTTTAAAAAGGTCGAAGCCAAGATCTATTAGCACATCTATCGTATCTCCATCGAGCACCTTCGTTATCTCCGTGACACGAAAGTTGTAACAACTTTTCCTGCTCGGTGGGGTCATAGCTCCCATAGTCAATCTCCAAATCTGCTAGTGCATTATTTATAGAGTCAACAGGGTCAGTTCTAGTTTTCTGCATTTCCCACTCTTTAAACCTCTGAATTGCTTCAGATGCTGTAGGAAAATTAGTCTCTGCACTAACTGGTAATGCTGGAGTCAAAAGAAGGAAAGGAAGAACTAGAAGGATTTTCATCACTCATCTCAATATACGATGTTCTCATTATATAGTAGATGACCCACCCTGTGACAGTTAATAATAGGCCCATGGCATACATAACGCCCCAAACTATCTCTTCCATTTTAATGACCTCGGTATCTATGTGTGTTGTATAGTGAATCGTGACAGAAAAAAATTATAGGTGCCAGCATTAGTATGCTTCCTGCTTGAAGAAACATTACGTGGGCACTAATATAGTGCGCGAATTGTAGTATCATTATACTACAGCACAGAATTGAGATCCTTGAACCAGAATACAATCAATTGAACTGGGATGAGAATGGAGATATGGTACGTCGTGGACTGCTTGATTTCTTGCTTGGAAAGCATCTTCTGCATACTCGCAGATCGTTTGATGATGCCTTGTTTCGTCTAGATATTGAACTGTGTAATGAGACACGATGACTTAGCCGTGGGCTCGCATATTATAACAATATTTATTTTACTTATAGGTATTATTAACTATTATTATGTGTGTTTCATGACAGTGTTAGAGAACCTGAATAACTCCCTTTACATCTGGAATATCCATCATTAACTTCTTCTCTATACCATGCTTAAGAGTCATAGAACTCATAGCACATGTAGAACAAGCACCACCAAGTCTTACCTTAACATATGCACCTTCGGGTAGATAGTCAGTTTCAACATACTCCAACCAGCCACCATCTGCTTCAATATAAGGGAGCAATTCATTAAGAACTTCTATTATATTTTTATCGTTTAATTCCATTTTAGATTTATAAGGTGACGATGGTATATCTTTTGCAAAGTATATAGAACTATAGGGTGGCCATTCCATCATATTAAGTTCATCTTTATACACAATTTACTATGCTTATTTGTTCCTGTGCTCACCTTTATATTCAATAGGCCAAGTATAGTGCAATCCACCACACAAGATAAGTGTAAAGACAAAAGGAAATCCTATACTAGTTCCAAAATCCGCCCATGGATTCCGTCTCTTCTGGTTCCATGCGTCTGCTGGTTGTGGGACCAACAGTATCATCGCTGCCAATACAGGCAGAATAAACTTATTCATTATCTCCCATCCCAGCACTCCATATTTTATTTAACCATTTGAGGAATCTTTTCATTCTATCTCCTTAATATCGTCTTGTAAATCTGGATCACAATCAGCAAACTCTGTTGCCATCTGTCCTCCTATTTCTGCTCCTTGTTCCATACCAAAGACGGTAGCAGCACCAGCGAGCACCCAACCCACATAAGGAATAGAGGCGAGACCAGAACCAGCAATAGCGGAGCCGATGCTACCCCCCACAATCTTTCCGGTTTGTTTTCCACCACCTGCCGCCTCGATACACGCGACTTGGGCGGCAGACAACTTTCCCCGCTCTCCACTCTCCAGGTGGCGAGCCCCATCCATCGTGTATTGTTCTTCACTATGCATTCTTGCTTCTCCGAGTCCAAGAAACCCGGCAGGCTTTTTAATATCCTTTCTTACCCCCATTACTAGAGGGTCATTAGAACGATAGTTAATTCTATATCCTTCCTTACCTGCTTCTACACTATAGGAAGTGTAATCCCCAATAGGAAGATTCAGTTGAGGAAACTCATTTCTGCTTATTAATAATCCAATCATCCCGATGTGCGTTACTCCTACCAGAGTCCCTAAGCTAATTCCAATCCACTTATTCATTGTTTCATACGGTAGGATTTACAGGAGGTTCTCCACCAGGTTTAATAACCAAAGGTGCTTGTTCAATTCGGATAGTTTGAGCAGGTGCTGCTTGAGTTGCCTTCTCAATCAACTTCTCCATATCTGCTTTAGATATAGCACCATTAGGACCACTACCACCACCCTTATCCATCTTCATCGTGCCATCACCCTTCTTAGAAGCAGTCTGAATTCCGAAGCTAGCTAAAACTCCAGTAAAAACTGAAGCTATAAAAGTCGGATCGATTTTCTGTTGTGGCATTCCCGGTATGGCCACATAATTAAGGGTTAATATTCCCCCGGACCACACAAGAACCCCAAGTCTAACGAAAGTAGATATAATAGCAGCTTGTTCGGCAGCATCAGGCAATATAGCATCCTTTATCTTACCGAGAGCACCCTTCTTCTTTTCCTTATCCCCCTTCTGTTCCTGTTCTACTACTTCTTCCTTTACTTCGTCAGGCATAGATGAGAAAAGCAACTCATGTTATTTAGTCATATATCCCTTCTCCACCAAGAATTTCTTTGTTAATGGAGTAGGTGTATATGTTTCCCACATACTACCACCTGCACATACTTCAAGTGCCTTCTGAGTCATGCCTGAAGTATGTCCTGCCATATAGGCTTCCTTTTCCCAAGGAATAGATTTCTTTCTACCTGCATCATTATAAGTATTAGAGGCAAGATCCTGTAAGAACTGAGGAATCTTCTCTTCTGGGAAAATAATAGCAATAAAATTATTTTTAATATCTCCTGCCATACAATCCTGAGCAGTATGCCATCCCTCATGTCTCAATACAGACATTAAAGTCGTGCTACGCTTTGTCATTTCGGCATTCAAGAAAATATCATTACCTTTAGTATAATACACTCCTCTTGTACCAACTAAAAAATAATACTGAGGTGCAACATATACATTAACACCCACTTCATTTAATACCTCTACAAGATCATTAAATTCATTCCCAATAAGTTTATGATCTGTTTTCTGATATTCCTCAACATCTTTAATAGATGCAACTTCTACTACATCCTTAGTGCATTCTCTCATCATCATGCACCCCATTGATCCATTCGTAAAATGATCTTCTACTTGTAAATCATATTCAACAGCAGCAGCAGGAGTGCATCCAGTGATGGAAACTCCTGCCAAGAGAGACAGTAATATTTTTTTCATTTAATCAAAAAGGAAGAGCTGAAGCTGAACCACTAGCGCCACCAAAAGGACCACTAGGAATACCAGATCCTACCTCTGGAACTAATGCGCCACCTCCAACAGGAAGTCCTTCAGATCCACCAGCCAATCCACCAAGTCCACCACCTAAAGCACCTCCAAGAGATCCAGTAACTGCTTCCATAACCTGAGATTTAACTCCATCAATGATGGAATCGCGGTTGACATATACATATACGCCACTAACAACAACGGCACCAGATACAGCGAAAGACGCAACAGCAAGTACATTAACTAATTTTTGCATTTTAATTTAACGAGTGAGTTTATTTATCAGTATAGTATGCCTGATAGTATTTGACAAGCCCATCCGTTCTCATATTTCCCTGCGATACCCAATCATGAACACATTCATATATTGACTTACTACTATACTTTGGTTCTCCATTTTCATTCAACTCAGATCCAAAACGCTTCAAGAGTATTGATAATGATTGTTCTCTAACTTGCATCTTAGGATTAGAGTATCTCCAATCCTCACCAACTTTTAACAAAGAATCTGGATAAGTAACCATCTTTATATCGAAATAATTTGTCTAGCATAATCATAAGCATAATCTACACGGTGTCCTCTAATACCCCACCCCAACCAATAATAAGCAGACTTCATATACTGAGAGATAGTAGACCCATGTCCCTGAAAATCTGGAAGAATTTTTTGAAACTGATTTTCATTTACCATATACCTAAGTTGCCCATCAAGTGAACTAGGATTACACCCATACTTCTTACAAAAGAATCCAAGACCATCATATCGTGACTTAGTAGTCCACTGAATCAATCCATATCCCCCACTATAACATCGCTCATAAGAAACTCTTGCTCCTCCTTCACAAATATTAGAAATAAACATAGACTCTTGCTTAATATTACCCATCAAAGTAGCAAGTGCATACTTATCAGTAATATTTGTTCTCTTCTGCAAATAAGCAAGTGTTTTCTTCTCTGCGGGAGAACAAGTAGGACATTTCCAAGAAGGTTTATAAGGTCGAACCTCTACTGGAACTGAAGCTGTAGCAATAGGAGGAACATAAAACATTTAAATCAAAAACAAAGAAAAATTAAATTTTAAGTAGGATTAGAAGCCGGAACATAAACCGGTTGCATTATTCCTCCACCCTGATCATTATCATCGTCTTCATCATTGCCACCTGTAATTAATTCTACAAGTGCAAAAGCAATAATCAAACCTAAAAATGGAATATATGGAAATAACAAAGCCAGTTGTAAATCTGACATCTAAAAAATACCTGGGACTATTTGACCTGTGGTTATATAGGCACCAATGGCAGCCACCCATCCAATCATCGCTAGTCTACCATTAAGGAGTTCTGCTTCTGGTCCATACTCTTTATCCATTACTTCTATCTGTGGCTCTTTGGCAAACATGTTTTGGCGTCCACCTTCTTCCGTTGTAACTACTGCTGTCGAAGATTGAGTCATTGTTATGTAAAGAAACATTACACAATTATATATCAAATACAAATCTTAGGCAAGTATTTATACCTACTATGTTATGATTTCAATACTCTTTCTCACAAACCTCTTGTTGGCCGTGAGCATTTCCATGCTGATGCTCATAAGTATGTAAGGTTTCAATAAAAACTAAGATTACCATAAGAAGCACAGGGACTATCCACAACTCCCAATAATTCTTCCACCATTCACTCTTCATCACACCAGGCCCACTCACCAGCACGTTCAAAAGGACAACAATCCTCAGTAGGTATTCGTTTGTTACGTGCTGCCCATGCGTCACCTCCTCTAAGGCGAACCTCCTGTAAGCAGGCTTCAAATGGACTCACCTCTTCCTGTGCAATAGCAGGAGAAGCAAGAAAAAATAATAGAATGAAATATTTCATAGTCGTTTTAACATAGAAATGTGGCAGATTCCTATCGCCGCTAATCCTGAACCTGCCAAAGGGGATCACCGCAGCCAGTATTTCTCTGGCACTATATTATAGCATAAAAAAAGGACCCGTAAAGGGTCCTTTGTATGAATTATCTGACTTAAAATCAGAAGCTATACTTAGCACCAATCTTGGCACCCCAGTTGATGATGTCCTCATCGGAGGAATCCTCACCAGTGATACCGGAGAGTTCTCCATAGAATCCAAGTTGCTCAGAAGCAGCTACGGAAACACCAACCTTACCGGAGATTTCAGTCTCAGTTTCGTCAGCAGCATCGCTATGAACGAAGCCAGGGCCAACCTGAGCATAATAACCAATAGTACCTTCGTCAGTAACGCCTTCAAATCCGATATGAAGATCGGTTGTAGCAGTTGTATATTCGCCGTCTGGATACGAAGCATTAGCTTCTACATTAACGTAAGGACCTGCGAAAGCAGCGCCAGCGAATAGAGGAGCAGCTGCAAGAGCTGCGATTACGGGTTTAAACATTTTTCTTTAAAAGTGTCTCGCACAATATACATGCGGATGATAGGAAGGCCGACAACCCTCCATGGATCTTACATATCCCAACTGGCTTACGATCTTTCGGGGCCTTGAGTCATGTTAAGTTATTTATCAAGTGTCACATTTGAGGTGTGACAGTTCTAATCATACATCACCTGATCCATAATGTCAACACTACTCCTGGGGTGGTTGTTCTTGTTGAGCACTAGTATGTGTTATCCTTTGAAGATATGGATCATAATTCATATATTCCTTAATATTAACTGATGCTCCACTGTTTTGCCAGAAATTTAAAAGTGCATCATGAGGTCCCTTATGGAAGATTGTTAAATGCTCCTGATGAATTGACGATGGGAAACTCATATTATAAAGAAACAAAGGAATACTATATGTCTTTCCTGTCTCCAAGATGGTATCCTCAGATACTGCTCTAGGCTTTACTCCATTATCCAACTTCCACTTATTACCACGCATATGATGTCTTAAAACCTTCGCAGCATGATGACGACTAATCAAATAAAATGCAGCAGAGAAATCATTAATAAATTTAAGATGCAATCTCACATGAATATCCCCTGTTGTAATGGTAGTCATCTGAATACAATCCCAATCATAAGGTACTTCAGCAAAAAATTCTTGCCAAGTAAAATTCCAATAACGTGCTATATCTAAATTAACATCATCCTCTGCAATAATACAATAATCATCATCAGTATTAGTATAAAACTCTTTAATGGCTTTAAGATGTGTCATACAACATCCCAATTCATTTTGAGTTACATCATGTGGAATAGGTCCTTTAAGATGGGGAGATACATCATCATCTCTTCCATCATATCCAACAATACGAGTATGCTTTTTTATCTCCCAATATCTAAATTGACTCTCCATATACTCACGCCTTTCAACATCAGCATCAAGATTTAACCAATAGATATGAGGGATTCCTTGTAACTTAAATGCCGCTCTATTCTTGTCCAGCAGTAATTCTTGTCCAGTCATTAGGAATTAAATCTTTAGTGTTGTGATCTTTTGTATAACCAGTTTTACCAAACCATTGAACAGGTGCAATAACCTTCTTATTCTTATTTGAAGATAGCCATGCTCCCCACCAAGAGTATGATGAGTTAGCAATAATAAAATCACTACACATAGACATAAGACAAAGGTCTACCCTATTATCCTCATTCTCAGAAACCATAAATCGATCATCAGAAAATAGATCTTGCTGCTTACACCATTCAGAATCATCAGAAAAAACAATCACATTACGATCATCATCAAACTGTTTTAGTGCTGCTTCATAATATTCAAGAGGAAGATTAAAATGATTTTCACTATTGTTTATATAATCCGTACGACGAACATGTAGTGCAATAGGATTTTCTACACCTTCTACCATCTCTTTGCAAGGATTAGAAATCTCTGGATGAAAAATAAAGTCATCCCGTATTTCATCTTCAATATGCTTAAAGTATTTTTCCGATTGGAAATAACCTTGAAGGCTTACATGATCTGGACAATGGTTAAAAAGTTCCTCATCAAAATGAAAGAACCTCTCTTGAACAACAGGAGCATGTCCATTATTTAGAAATCCAGTTTGTACATTAATGTCAAAAGAATCAAACAGCTCTGTCCTGAGCATGTTTCCAATTCCATCATCTACTGCCGTCTCATAATTAGGAATAATAATATCTGCACCTATCTTTCGTGCAAGACCTTTTAATGAGGCATACTGGAACATCTGATTACAGAGTCTTCCCATGCGCCCTAAGCCATTAAATCCTATCATACTAGTTGCCCTCTGCGTTTATGAAGGTAGTCCTGTCCTTCATAATACTCTACCAACTTCTCCTTGTCAAATGTTTTTATATTATTCCAAAGCTGATAGTTATTATTAAAATTAGGATTACTAAACCATGAATTATGAGTCCTAGAATGTTCTAAATGATACACATACCCATCAATTCTCTGAATACGATTACCTAATGTACTCATACGGAAATAGAATTCATCATCCTCACATCCCCATGATACAAAGTTCTCATTCATCATATAACATTCAATATATTTCTTCCTATTAATAAACTGAGTCCATCCAATAGTAGAGTTAGATAAGGCCTTATTCATATCCAGTGTACTTACACTAAGAGTCTGTATAAACTGCTCATATATTTTCATATTATATTCTGCTCTCCATTGATATATCCCACATTGATATGGATACACCACATCTGCATGATTATCTTTAATTAAACCATATGCCTGGTGGTATGCAGTAGCAGGAAGAATACAATCAGCATCATAATTAGCCACAACTTCAGTGTCTGCTGCAACAATTAAATCATTTAATACTTTACTCTTACAGAAAAGAGATTCATTAGACTCCTCATATAAAGAAGTTAAATTTGTAGTATCCACATACTTTTTAATTTCCGGTAAGGCTCTATGCTTAAAAGTATTACGACCAGATACTTCCTTTACAATTACCTTGGCAGGAACATGCTTAAGCAAATAAGATACGGAGGAAATAATATTTCTTAATCTATCTTCTGTCTCAATTCTAGTTGGAATGAGAAAAGTTAAATCCATCCATGCCATTATACTTCATTTCCAAATGGTGTATATTGAGTATCTACCAATTCATCAGAAAGATGTCCTCTAATCCACGACTCTGGATGCAAATCTTTTAAATTTCTATAACACTCATGTATTTCATAAAAGAATGGGCCAAAGTATGGATGTTGATAGACTACATTATTAGTCCTATTCTTTTGGAGCCATGTTCCCCACCATCCAAAAGTACTATTAGGAATAATAGATCCATTACATAGAGTCATTAAACATAGATCCACCCAAGGCAATAAACTATGTTCCATCTTTCCTCTACCATTCCATACAACAGTATCCGAATACTCTCTTTGTTCTGATAAAAGAAATCTATCTGCCTTAAAGAATTCTTGTTCCTTTACCCAATCTAATTGATCAGTAACCAAAAGAACAGCAACATCATCAGAGAAATTCTCTTTCAACATCTTCTCATACCATTGAATAGAAGGAACCGGATACTTCTCAGGTCTCCCTGTAGTATCTCCTCTTCTCACATGCAAAAAGATAATATTATCACCATACTGACTCATATATTCTTTACATGGTCCGGCAATATCATCAATAAATTCAAAGTCCTCTCTCAGTTCCTTCTCAATATGTTTAAAGTATTTTTCTGACTGCCTATATCCATCAAGATTTATATTATCAGGACAATTTTCAAACAATTCCTCATCAAAATCATGACACGGTTCATCGTGAGTAGGATAAGTTTCAGGAACATATCCAATATTTTTCAAATGAGGAAGTTTAAATCCATCCATCAAAAGATAATCAGCCATATTATTAGTTGGTCTATCTCTTGGTGGAATACACCATTCATACCCATGTTTAGAAGCAAGACCCCTTAAAGTGGCATACTGAAACATCTGATTGGCAAGTCTACCATTAACACCCAATCGGTTATAACCAATCACGGATTAGCCCTTCTCTTCAATTTGCTGAGAAATCCATGCATAAGTTTTACCCATACCTTCCTCAAGACTCATACCATAATCCCACTCAAGTTTTTCCCGAATCAAATCATTATTAGAATTACGACCACGAACTCCTAAGGGTCCATCAATATGTTCCTTTCCTATCGTTTTACCAGCAACCTTAGCAGCAGTATCTACCAACTGATTAATAGTTACCATTTCTTCTGAACCAATATTAATAGGTTCCAAGACATCTGATTCCATCAAACGACGGGTAGCTTCAATACACTCATCAATATAAAGGAAAGAACGAGTCTGCTCACCATCACCCCATACCTCAATGGTTCCCCCATCTTCAGCATAAGCAACCTTGCGGCACATGGCAGCAGGAGACTTCTCCTTACCACCCTCCCAAGTGCTCTCAGGACCGTAGATATTATGGAAACGAGCAATCCTACATGGGATACCATGATTGCGATTAAACGCTAAATACAAACGCTCTGAGAAGAGTTTCTCCCACCCATACTCAGAGTCTGGTCCTGCAGGGTATGCATCAGATTCTTTAAGTCCAGGATTCTCTACTTCCATCTGAGCATACTCAGGATACATGCAAGCACTACTACTATAAAAGATTTTAGTCTTGTTAGTTTCTTTGTTGTTATTCAGTTCAAGTTGAGCCTTAAGGAGATTTAAATTAATAGTGGCAGAATTATACATCACCTCTGAATCATTCTCACCACTAAAGATATATCCAGCACCACCCATATCAGCAGCATACTGATAGATCTCATCAAAAGTATCAATATATCGATCAGGAACAGCATTATAAAAATTACCTGCCTCTCCTTTAAATTCTATACATCGACGAACAAGATGAGCATCTGTTAAATCTCCAGTAATAAATTCATTTGCTTGAGTAGAAGCATACTCTGGTTGCTTAAGGTCTACACCCCGAACCCAATAACCTTCAGAGCGCAATCTCTTAACCATGTGGCTTCCAATAAATCCACCGGCACCAAAAACCAAAGCAGTCTTTTTCATATTCAAATCTCCATTCATGACTATTTTATATAGGTCTCCATTATACATCCATAATGGAAATAAGTCTATCTAATTTTTCTTTATTTACAAACTGACTGTTCCCAACATACAATCCATTCATATGCAAAAAGCATACATTAGGAGTCTCCCTTTCTGTACATAATTTGTATTGTTTAAATGCTGGATGCCTAAGAATATTACCACTAATAATAGGGCGATATTCTATACCTTCTTCTTTAAACTTATACTTAAGAGTCTGAACAAGTGCTACTCCCCTAGCAATTAATGGAAAACAAAAACTACTATTACCCTCCTGATACTCAGGTAGATAATATTTCCATTGCCACCTATCCCCCATCTGAGTGGATTTATCCCACCAATACTTATAATTCTCCTTACGAATCTGTATATTCTTATCCAATCTTTTTATTTGAGAGAGACCTAACACTGCACATATCTCATGATTACGAAGATTAAATCCTTCGGTCATGAATAAAAATGCAGGATCAACATCAGGATTCTCAGCAGCATATTGTTTAAACTTTTCAGGAGATGCTTCACGGGCCATACCATGACTACGCTTCATCCTCATCAATTCATATAGAGCAGTATTGTTAGTGCATACCATACCACCTTCAACAGTGGTTATATGATGACCATAATAAAAACTAAAAGTAGAACCCACAGAATCCTTACTCTTACCTCTTCTCCCGTTAGGACCCTCTACCCCATGCGATTCACATATATCTTCAAGTATAAGGGCATCAGGAAATATCTCACGCACCTTTTCTACATCTGATGACAAACCAATAAGATGAGTAATGAATACAGCTTTAATATCAGGATGCTGTTCTGCAACATACTTCAACTCATCAAGATCAAAAGAATAGTTCTCCAGATTAATATCACAAAAAATTGGTTCTAATCCTGCTTGAATAACAGAGGCAATATTTGTCATCCATGTACATGCAGGAACAAGAACCTTATCCCCATCCTTCAATCCAAAATGCTCCTTCATAGAAGAAACAAGAAGTGTATTAGCAGTACTACCACTAGAAACATAAAGAGAATGCTTAACACCCAACCACTGGGACCACTTCTCTTCAAACTCACGAACCTTAGGTCCATTAGTTAATCTACTACTTGTCAATACAAATGAAGCCATCTTC
>Ga0315321_10002696_pt1 | contig 13756 bp, 14 predicted proteins | sample M180m21515metaG_FD_203464 | JGI IMG/M metagenome (GOLD analysis project Ga0315321, IMG submission 203464) | Ammonia-oxidizing marine archaeal communities from Monterey Bay, California, United States - M1 80m 21515 | ecosystem: Environmental > Aquatic > Marine > Intertidal zone | place: USA... | reverse complement strand
CACCACTGAGCTCGACATCCCGACCGGCACCGCAGTGGTGTTCGGACGAAGCTCGGACACTTCGCTCAACGGCAACGTGGCCGTGGACTACGCCTACTCGGCATTCCAGCTCAACAACTCGGGCAACGACGAGCTGAGCGCGATGTACTTCGACCCCGAAGATGCCAACACCGACACCGAGGACGACTCGACAGCCGTGTTGGTCGACTACGTCGGCTACAACAACTCCACATGGGACCAGAACACCGGCTACTCGCTGCAGCTCGATAACGACACCACCACTGGCTACCCCGCCGACGGCGATGTCCCAGACAACGAGGACGCGGCGGCTTGGTGCAACCCCACGATCCAGTGGGACAGTGGGGACTACGGCTCGCCCGGTGCCGACAACGAGGACTGCTCCCCCTGAGCCTGCGCGTCGGAAGGTGCACCCGCGACAGACCGCTGGCGCACCGACTCGACCGCAGCCACAGCGTGAACCATCGACACCCCCGCGCCCAAGAGCTCCTGCGCACATGCTGCAAGGGTCGCCCCGGTGGTGACCACATCATCGACCAACAGCACGGAGCGAGGCAGCGGCTGCCCATCCAGGGGCACCGCTGCTGCCCGGTACGACTGAGAGGCCAGGAAGCGCCGCCCCTGAACGCTCTGCCCCCGCTGACCATCCCACTCCACCCGCGTGACCAGCCGACGGAGCGGTCGCTGGAGCTGGCGAGCCACCTCGGTGGCGAGGATGTGAGCCGAGTCGACGCCTCGTGCGCGCGACGAAGGGACGGGCACCACCGCCTCTACAGCTGGAGTACGACGGTGGAGTCGAACCCCGAGGTGTCGGCCGACCGTGGCAAGTTGACCGGGCAGGGCCCGCGTCTTTGCCTGCAAAAGACAGCGCCCCAGCGGTCCTCGGTACGCACCGACAGTCCACAGGGTGCGGACGCCCTCGATGGGACTCAGCAGCCGGGGCAGGTCGCGGAGAGTATGCGCGCAGGACGCACACAAGGGCAGCGCCAGCCCACGCGATGGAGGACATCCACACGCCGCGCATCCTTCCGGCAGGATGAGGTCCAGTCCGAGCTCCAGCCACTTCATGCCAGCGTCTTCACGCGATGGGACAGCTGTGCCCAGTCTCGTCTGGTCTCAAGACCGCAGTGAATGTCACGTACTGTCGCTCAGTGGTGGTACTTGCCGCCCCAGAGCAGAGTCGACGCACGGTAGAGCTGCTCCACCAGAAAGACCCGCGCAAGCTCGTGGTTGGTCACCATCGAGGACACAGCCAGACAGCGCCAGGCCGCATCTCGGACCGCGGCCCCATGGCCATAGGGCCCCCCAATGGCAAACACGAGGCGCCCGGTGCCCGCTTTGGCTGCAGCATCAATCCAGCCCGCGAAGCCCTCGCTCGTGGGGGACTGGCCCCGCTCATCCAGCGCAATCAGCCGGTCACGGGAGCGGACCTTGGCGAGGATACGCGCGGCCTCGTCGGATCGCACGGCGTCGATGTCACCTCGGAACTTGGCTGTCGGCAGGAGCACCTCTTCCAAGGGCATCTTGGCCCGCAGCCGCTTCGTGTAGTCGGCGACCGCGGAGTCCGCCCAGCTCGACTTTCCCCGCCCGACCCGCAGCAGGACCGCTTTCACTCCTCGTCCGACTCGGTCTCACGCGGAAACAGTCCCTCTTCGGTGAGGCCGACATCGTGCATGCTGATGCGCGGGGCGTCCATCCAGAGGCCGTCGAGGTCGTAGTAGCCGCGCCACGGGTCATCGAAGACATGCACCAAGACGTCGCCCATGTCGACCAGCGCCCAGCGCCCGGATTCGAGCCCCTCCACGCCAAGGGGACGCCCGCGTCCGGCACGCTTGTGAGCACCGAGCAGCTGGTTGGCAATGGCTCGCACCTGGCGGTCGGTGATGGCAGTACAGAGCACCAACACATCGCAGTAGGAGGTGCGGCCGCGCACGTCGATGACCACAATATGTTCGGCTTTCACCTCGCTGACGGTGGTGACAGCAAGCCGCACCAGCGAGACGAGAATGTCGTCGAGCGGCCCAAAGTCAGGCACTTCTTCCAGCTCATCGCCGGTATCGAGCTCGTCGGCCACTTCGACATCGTCGGCCGAGAACTCCCGATCTGACTCGGCCGATTCCACCTCCTCCTGCTCGTGCTGGGGGGGCAGGTCAGAATTGGTCGTCAGTTCACTCATGGGGTCCTCGATGGAGTCGTGTCGCCATCGGCACGCTCAGAGTCAGTAGAGGGGGCAGCATCGGGCAGGCTGGACGGAGTTGCCCGTCTGCGAGCGCCCTTTGGCGGCGTGATGCCCTGGTCGAGGCCGATGCCCGACCGGGTAAGCTGGAGGTCGATGGTGCGGGAGCGGCCCCGCTGAGTGAGCTCGCCGGACACCTCTGCTTGGAGGCGGACGGCTGTGCCTTCGTCGATCCAGACCAGTCCGGACAGTGAGTCCAGCGAGTCGTTGTGACGCGGCACGTGGGCCTTTCCCCGGCGCTTTCCCGCCTTCGTGGTCTCGACAGGCGTCTTTTCGGGCGCGAGCGACACTCGGTAGCGGCGCACGGGCCGACCTTCGAACAGCTCTTGGCCGGCTTCTTCGAGCACCACTCGGTCGCCGAAGGGCTCGAGAGCTTGCTCCCAGGCGTTCCAGGACTGGCGGAGATCGAGGCGGTAGGGCTCCGCATCCTCGCGGGGTTCCCAACGGTCTCGGCTTCGGAGTGTCCATGGCCGCCCATTGACGGCCACGACAGCACTCTGGACCCTTGCATCGACCACCCGCCGGAACTCAAAGGTGTCCCAGTCCTGCCAGCGAATCTCGATGGCTTCGTCGGTGCGGTCGATGTCCCCGCCGCCGCGCACAACGCGATGCTTGATGCTGGCGAGGAAGCGATGCGGCCCCAGACGGTCGACAGACTCGAACTGAATATCGTGGGATGCCTTCGCAAGATCGTCTGCTGGTGGCCCTTCAGGGGTGCAAGCAATCCAGCCGCACCCGAGCAACACCAGCCATCGGGAAGTCAAGCGGGCTCCTCGGCCAGCGGCACAGGAATGGCGGGGAGCTCAGACAGCTTCTGCCAGACCGCGCGAACCAGTCCGTCGATACCGTGACGGGTGGGAGCGGAGATGACATGCACCAGCTTTCCGGGAACCGCCGCCTGCACTTCGGCAACGACTTCCTCCCGAATCTCAGGTGGGACAGTGTCGATCTTTGTGAGGACGACCACCTCCGGACGATCGAGCAGTGCAGCGTCGAAGCGCTCTAGCTCGCCGCGGATGTCATGATAGCGCTTGGCAGGCGACTCCGCTTCGTCAGGACCCAGGCTGATGAGATGCAACAGCAGTCGGTTGCGGGACACATGCCGTAAGAAGCGGTGGCCGAGGCCAACGCCATCAGCCGCACCCCGAATGAGACCAGGGATGTCGGCCACCACGAAGGTGCCTTGGAGTCCCATGTCGACCACGCCAAGGTTGGGGACCAGTGTGGTGAAGGGGTAATCGGCGACTCGCGGGCGCGCCGACGAGATGCATCGAATGAGGGTGGACTTACCGGCATTGGGGAAGCCGAGCAGCCCCACGTCGGCCATCAGCAGCAGCTCAAGGCGAACCATAAGCTCTTCGCCTGGCACCCCAGGAGTCGCCTCGCGGGGCGCCCGGTTGGTGCTCGTCTTGAAGCGCATGTTGCCCTTGCCGCCAGCACCACCCCTCGCCACAACGACAGACGCTTCGTCGACGATGAGGTCGGCGATGAGCTCACCAGTAGCGTCGTTGAGAAGGCGAGTACCCACAGGTACTTCGAGCACTGCATCCGCAGCGCCGGCCCCGGTCTTCTGCCGAATGCCACCCCGCTCGCCATTGGAGGCAAACACCTGGGTGCGTCCGCGAAGCTCCATCAGGGAGTTGCGTCGCGTGGTCGCGCAAATCACGACGTCTCCGCCGCGTCCACCGTCACCGCCGTCGGGTCCCCCGAAGGGCACGTACTTTTCACGACGAAACGACACTGCGCCGTCTCCGCCGCTGCCGCTCACTACCCGAATTCGGGCTTCATCTACAAACCGCATGGTCGTTTCGGGCCTCGATCTGGGTCAAGTGCCCGGCCCCCGTCGCGGTGCTGAAACGCAGAACGGGACCAGGCGGGGCAAAACGTGCACCCCACATGCTCCCGATGCGCGCTCAGCTCGCTCCCAGCTCAAGCCAGGGCGGAGCTCAGGCTTCGGCCGGATAGACCGACACCCGACGACGGTTGCGGCGGCGCTCGTAGCGCACCACACCTTCGCGAAGGGCAAAGAGGGTGTAGTCGCGGCCCAGTCCAACACCCTCACCGGGGTGAAAGCGGGTGCCAGTCTGGCGAACCAGGATGCTTCCGGCGGGGACGACCTGGCCGTCGTGGCGCTTCAGCCCGTAGTAATTCGGGTTGGAGTCGCGCCCGTTCCGTGTACTGCCCTGACCTTTTTTATGAGCCATGGTGTCTGTCTCCTCAAGCCTTGACGGTCTTGATGGCGAGGGTGGTCTCGGAGGGACGGAAGCCCCGGCGAACCCGCGAGCGATGCCGACGGATGTACTTAAAGGTCTCGCGCTTGGCGCCCTTTTGATGGGACACAACCTCAGCGAGGACGCTGGCACCTTCGACGATGGGAGCGCCTATGCGGGCTCCGGCTTCGCCACCAGCGACGAGAAGGACGTCGCTCAGATCGACTTCAGCACCGACGGCGGCATCCAGCCGCTTGACGGTGATGGTGTCGCCCTCGGACACCTTGTACTGCTGGCCTCCGGTTCGGACCACGGCGTACATCATGGACTCCAACTGCGTCCAGCTGAACTGGACCTTGACCGGCTCAGAGGCCGGCGAATGCGGGAACCGACACAAGGTCGGCTGAATCAAGCCCGGCAAAGCCGGGAAAAGCGTGCTCACTGCCGAGGCAATGAATGGAGAAGAGGCGGTAGAGCAGACGCAGCCTTGGCGAGGTCGGCATCGAATGAAGCGACGCACACACACCAGGGACTGCGCTCGTCGGGGGTCTACCTCTTCCGAGCGGAGCGCATGTACGCGGTCCGGGCCATGACGTCAAGTGGCCGGATCGGCCATCTGGCGCCTACGCGCGACGTCCAAGCTGCATCCGAAGCGCATCGAGGCGCTGGTGGACGGTGTCGGTGTCGAGGTCCTGGTAACGCTGCGGAAGCATCCGACGGTTGGTCGACTCGAAGACCGCGAGCATCTCCATGAACTCCAGCATGCGGGTGTCCCGGCTCGGGATGACGTCTCCGACGGCCTTGGCGAGGTCTTCCGCCCGGATGGTCTCGCTCTCGGCATCGGCAGCATGGCTGCCAGCAGCCAGCAGGACACTCTCCAGCTCCGCACCCGAGTAGCCCTCGGTGCCGGTCGCAGCCGCATCGAGGTCAGCGTCTTCGGCCAGCGTGAGTCCATTCTTGCGAGTGAGCGCTTCCAGCACGGCACGCCGCTCGGCGTTGTCTTCCGGGAAGAAGAATGGAATCTTCAGGTCGAAGCGCCCCGGACGCTTGAGGTCCGCATCGAGCTTGTCTGGACGGTTGGTCATCATCAGCACCACGATGCGGCCGCGGTGTCCCGTGTCGCTCATGAACTCTTTGAGGCGCGCGATCACCCGGCTTGAGGTGCCGCCGTCGCCGTCGGTCGCCGAGCCCATGGAGCGGTCTGCTTCGTCGACGATGAGCAGCACGTAGCCAAGCCCCTCAACGACCTGGAGGATCTTTTCGAGGTTGCCCTCTGTCGACCCCACCCACTTCTCGCGGAAGTTCTTGAATTTGAGGCAGGTCAGGCCACTTTCGGCGGCAAACGCCTCGGCCATGAAGGTCTTGCCGGTGCCCATCGGTCCCACGAAGATGATGCCCATCGGGACCCGGTTGCGATGACCATTCTTGATGGCCCGCGCGACCCGCATGAGATCTTCCTTGAGGCGCTCCAGTCCACCGACATGGCTAAAGTCGTGGTTCGGGTCGACGAACTCCACAAGCCCGTGACACTCCTGCTCGATGATGGACTTCTTGCGCCGGCTGACAGTGCGAAACGTGATGGTGGCCTTCGAGCGCCGGGCCCGCCGGAACAAGCTGCGCACCTGCACGAGACTCAGACCCGCAGTCACCTTCGCGAGCGCATCGGCGCTCATCTCCATCTCGATACCGTCGTGGTCGAGGCTTTGGATGTAGCCGAGCCGTTCCTCTTCGGAGGGCAAGGGCACCTGAATGGCCGCCAGCTGGGGACTCGCCACCAGGCGCCGGTGCACGTCGGAGAGGTTTTCAGTGCACAGCACCACGACGTTGTCACTGTCGAGGAATGCAGGGTCGCTCGACCAGCGCTGAAGCGCGACGAGGTTGGACTTGTCCCGATCCCCCATGAAGCTCAGATCGCCCATGGGCACAATCATCTCGATGTAGTCGAGAATGATTGCGGCACCCGCAGAGTCCTCGCCGCCCGTGATGACCTCTTCGAAGGTACTGAGAACATCGTCAGCCGCTTGGACGAGGCTGGAGCGAGGGGCCCTCCCAAGGGTGCGTCGACGCTCGTTGACAACCTCCAGAAAGCGCTGACGCATGCCGGCCACCGGGAACTCAATGCCCTCGGACACGTTGTAGTAGGCGACCAGCTCCTTGGCGCGGCTCAGGAAGCGCTCAAGGAACTCGCGCAAGGTGACGTAGGTGACCTGACCGCCCCCATCTTCCCAGGGGTAGACGTCGCGCACGTTGCCGTTGACCAAGAACATGCTGGCCTCACCAGCGAGGTAGCGCTCACGAAGGTCGGCGGCCCATCCGGGGAGTCCAGGGCCGTCTTCCGACACCGCTTCGCCGGGAGCCGCCCCACGCTGGAGCCGCTGAACCGCACGCTCGGCGTCGCGGAGGGAACGACCGACCAGTCCGGCAGCGACCTTTCCTGCGTCGGCTTCGGTGTCGCCCAGGCGCGCTTCGACGAAAGCCCGGATGCTCCGGAAGTCTGCACCAGGGACCGCCACGCCAGCCACACGACTTGCCCCGCGCACCCGGGGATCGACCGAATCTGCGTCTGCGGCGGTCAGCACCAGCAGCCCATCGCCATCCACGACCCCTGCAGGCGGGTCGTAGACGAGGTCGTAGACGCGACCGCGTACTAGCTCGGCGTCGGCGCTCCCCTCCCCTGCGGGAGCCAGTCGCTCCACCCCGTGGATGACCACCGCCACCCGGAAAGACCGATCCGCCAGGAGGTCTTTGAGCAAAGGCAGGACACCGCGAGGTACCGAGGGCCAAGCACCCAGTGGGTCGAGTCCGCGAGCCTTGCGCCGGAGGTCGACCCGCGAACGCAGATCGGCCTCGGCCACAGGGCTGGAAAACTCAAGAATCGCGGCCTCGACGTCGTAGACCACAGCCGGGCGGGTGTGTCCGAGGAAGGAACGCAGGAGCTCCCGGGGCTCCAACCAGCGGGGTCCCTCGCCGTCGTCGAACGACTGAAGATCGTCGATGGCGCCGTGGACGAGGAAGATCGACGCGGCACCCGCTTGGTAGCGGGTGCGCAGCTCGTCGGCCCAGGAGGGCAAGGTCAGCTCAGACATCAATGGGCTCCGGAGGCGTGGGCTCGGCGGGGAGCGGAGGCGCGAGTTCGTGAAGGTCGGTGGGCTCTGGAGGCAGCAGGTCCGCCGGCGCATGGGGGTCCAGGGCCAGCAGCTCGGCCGTGTACGGGCCCGAGCTGGCGGACAAGCGGCTGCTCAGCGCGGCGACCTGCATCAGCGACATCCCGCTGGTGAGCCGAGCCAACACGCCGTCATCGACGCCCGACAGAGCCACACCACGCTCCCCCCGTAGCGCCGCAACGCACAGCTCGGGAGTGGGCGGGCCGACCTCGACGCGACACAAGCGCGGGTGGGACGCCAGCGCGGGAGCCAGCCCCCGGGGATCATCGACAAGCAACACCGCGGCGTTGTTGGTGTCCCGAATCGCAGGACTATCGAGCCAGCGACGCACGGTGGCGACGCGTGCCCGGGTGGTGGGGTCGTCGGTGGCAGACAGCAGCAAGTCGGCGTGTTCGAGCACGACTCCGCAAGGATGCGCAGGCGTCAGGAGCAGGCGTCCGAGGGTGGGCAGCAGCACCTCGGCCCCACCGTCGATGACCGAGGAGACATCCCGAGTGCCCGGCCTGGCCCAGGTGAGAGCGCCGCGGACCACATCCCGCCCCGCCCGTCCCACAACCTGTCCGCGAGCCGCGCCGTCGATGTGAAACAGCAGGTCGCGCGACCGCCCGAACAGGTCAATCACGGCCTCGGCGAGGGTTCCAAAGCGGGGTCCTTTGACGCCTGACACCCACTGGAAGTCGGCGATGGCCCCATGGAGGAGGAAGATGTTGGCACGCCCCTCCAGGTAGGCCGTTCGCAGAGCGACCTCCCAGGGAGCCGTGGGCATGGAATGCATAGGACCTCCAGTGTCCGATCGGGCGGTACGTCAGCGCGTGGATGGGTCTTGCGATCCCCTGGGATTGATCGCCAGATCTCGTAGCCGATGGGCCACCGACTGCTCCAGCTCCGAGAGGCGGTCCTCCAAGTCCACCACATCACCGTCGGGACCTACGAGATCCTCCAGTTCATCCTCCAGACGCTCCACCCGCCCATCGTCCTGGTCGAGGCGATCGAGCCGTTCGGCAAGGGTTCCGGCGAGTACAGACAGCCTCCCCACCCGCTTGCTGCCTTCGAGCCGACCGATGCGGAGCTCGTGTTCGTCCAGCGCATCGCGCGCAGTCGCCAGTGCAGTGACGGGAGCAAAGCTCGCCTCCAGCTCGGCAAAGCGGGCCTCCAACCTCGTCAGACGCACTAACAGACGAAGCGAGGTGGTATCGACCGGAGCTCGCGGTCCCCAAGATGCCCCCTCCACAGGCCGAACCGACACATATCGAATCGCCTCGGAACCAAGTCCGGGCGGCAGCGGCTTGTCCTCCCCGAGCACCAGATGCACCCACGGAGCAGCCCCAGCAGAGTGCGCCTTTACCCGGTGCTCCCACAAGACAGCAGGACCACGAAGTGACGCGTGAATACGTACCATCACGAGATCCTGGACGTCTTGGACGGCCACCACAACGACCAGGAGTGCGGTCATGGGGGAGCACCACCAGCACCCACCCGAGAAGCGGCCAGCGCAATGGCAGCTTCCGCAGCAGCGACCCTAACAAAGGGGTCTGCGTCAGCGTCTTCTAGCAAGGCGTCGACCAAAGGCGCGAGTCCCACGACCTGCAGCCGACCAATCTGCTCCACCGCCGCGCGCTGCACATTGACCTCGGGGTCCACAACGGCAGTCGCCAAGAGCTTTTCGATGCGGAGTTCCGACACGCTTCGCCCTCCGGCACGGGCAGAGATGGTCCACAGCCCCGCCAGCGAGACCGCAACAGCGCGCACATCACGATTGTCGCTCAACAATGCCAGCTCAAACAACTTCGTCTTCCCGCCACCTTGTCGAGCGGCGACGGTGAGCTCGGCGATGACCCCTTCGGGAGTGCCGTCGAGCTGGGCAGCCCTGGCCAGGAGGACATCGGCCGTCGCGGGCGCATCCGCGAGCAGAAGAACCGTCTCCAAGCGGACCAGAGGGTCGTCGTCGTCGAGATTTTCACTAAAGACGTCGAGCCCCGCGGAGTCGCCATGGACCAGCAGCGCCTTGGCGTAGGCGGGACGCAACAGCTCGTCGGCCTGGACCAGCCCCAGCTTCAGCGCGTCGATCATTTCCGGCGAGGAGTGGACCGCAAGGTCTCCGAGGAAGGGTGCGTCGAGGGCGACAGCCCCTTCTGCGACAGCCTGTGCCACCTTCTTGGCAGCATCCTTGTCGCCCCACTCCGCGGACGTAAGCGCACATGGAGCAGCCTTCCACAGAGGCGCACGCTGCCAACCGGCCTGGGTGACCTCCCGCACCGAGGCGGGCACCGGCACCGGCAGGTAGCGGGCCGCGCGACAGCGGGTGTAGGGCTCGACCTCGGGACGACCTGCAAGCTCGGCCAACAAGCCTACGGACTCGGACTCGTCGAGCCGAACGCTCAGAGCCTCGACCACTCGGGCTTGCACCCAAGGGTCGGGATCCCAGACGCCAGCGGTCGCCCACACTCCGCCCCCTGCTCCCACATCGGCGCGCACCAACACCGACAGGGCTTCGCCCCGCAGCTCCGGTTCAAGCGCTTGTGCGTAGGCGGACAGCACCGCCTTCGCACCAGCTGGCATGCCCGCTCGCACCATCGACGGCCCGCCCGTCAGGGGTGAGGCGCCCGCTGGCACCCGATGGCCAAGGCAGCCAGTGCCCACCGCGAAGATGGTCAGAGTCGACAGGGTCCGAACGAGCCACCTGTTCACAAGCCACCTCACAGAAGGGAGTCGTCGCGTGCGCATCGAGCGCAGTCCCCCAGACAACCAACCCACGGGAGAGTGCCCGTGGGGTTGGGGGAGGGGCCAGAGGTCCGCGGAAAGACTCGTGAAGGCTGCCCCGTCAGCCGCCCAGGTTGCGGCGGGACTCGACCACTCGCAGCCCTTCTTGGGCCCGGTAGTACTGGGGTGTCTGACGCCTGGAGTCTTCGTCGATCACGTCGCCGAAGGCGGACTCTGCAGCGTCCAGGTCGCCACCATCGAGCGCCCCGAAGCCCCGCTGGATATCCTTGACCAGCCGCTTCTGAAGCTTCTTACCCTCGTCGGACCGCACAAACTCCGCGGCCGCCGACTGGAGGCGACGCGCCATCTGGGCCAGATCGGTGTTCTCCGGCAGCTTCTTCATGAGGCCAAGGACGGCGTCGTAGGCTTCGGCGATGTCGCGTTCGCCATCGATGGCCTTCTGTCCGTTGACCAGCGCAGAGCGAACCTCCTTGCGAAGCGACCGCTCGGTGATGTCGCGGCTGGTGAGATCTCGCGCCAGCACATCAAAGGCGACCAGCTCACAGGCGAGGTAGCCCCGCCAGCGCGCCTCGGGGTGACCGTTATCGATCTTGTGGATCTTGTAGTACTTGCTCGCCGCCTCGAGGTAGCGCCCCTGACCTGCATGCTGCGCCCCATGGGCCAACAGGCGGTCCACTTCGGCTTCGGTGCCAACGGTGGGGGTGTAGACCTCGCCCACCCCAGGCGGAGTCGGCACGTTGGTCGGCAGGCCGCCGTACTTCCAGAAGAGCAGGCCACCCACGACGACAGCGCCGCCGAGCGCCACGATGAGGAACCCGGCTACCGCCACGAGCACGGTGAGGCCACCGCGACTGGAGCGTGGGAGGGGGGGCGAAGAGACCGCGCGAATCCGGGCGGGCGGCGCTTGAGGCGGCGGCGCAACCGGAGTGGGCATCGGCGCTGCCACAGGCGCCGGGGCCAGGGCTGCCACAGGCGCCGGAGCGGGCATGACCGGATGAGGAGCGACCGGCGGGGGGGCCAGCACCGGTGGGGGAATATCGAAGACCGGGGCGGGGGCCGCTGCCGTACCGCCCATCTCAAACCGGAACTCAGTGGCCCCGATCCGGATCCGGTCGCCAGAGGCAAGCTGCTGGCTGCCGGCGACACGCAGCTCATTGGCGTAGGTGCCGTTGGCGCTACCGCGATCGATCAGCCAGAAGCCGTCGGCCCGCATTTCAATCGCCGCGTGGTCGCGACTCGCGGCGGGATCAAAGAGCACCACATCGCGCACTTCGGAGCGTCCGAGCGACAACGGAGCGCTGGTCACCGGATAAGCGGCGGCCAGTCGATGGCCCGCAAGCACAACGAGGCGCCCGGGCGCAGACTCCAGAAGATCGGCTTCGGGAGCCCGCACGGTCTCGTCGTCTTCCGGCACCGGACCACGCGACCCATGGAATCGAAAGGTGAGCTGGAAGGGGTCGATGACCACTTCGTCTCCGCTGCCCACCACATGGCGGTCCACCCGACGACCTCGAACGAAGCTGCCATTGCCGCTGCCGAGGTCTTCATACCGAACCTGGGACTCGTTCACGATGATCCGGGCATGGCGCCGACTCACACCGATATCGGCAAGCACCAAGTCGTTGTCCTCGGCCCGACCCATATGGGTGACTCCGGGGGAGAGAAACAGCCGCTGTTCCGGATTCCCGGCACGACGAACCACGAGCTCCACTTGCCGGTTCGACACGTCTCGCTGTCCTCCTGGCGTCGGTCCCTCGAATGGTCATTCCTACCGGGATGGAGAGTGCCCCATCGCCCAGTCGGCCTTTCGAGCGGTCCGCGCCGTGATTCGTATTCGCTACTTGCGCAGAAGCTGCGGGCGAAAAGTGGCGAGTTGCCTGCTTGCCTGCCCGCGGCCGGACCGGGCTATCCAGACAGAAGCGCCACCGCAATGCCGGCGACAGCCAGCACAAGCACCACGGCGCCGATCGCTACCCGCGCCCTGCTCATAGACCCCCTGCTCCCCGCCGGCGCCGGCATCGATACCGTCGGCTCGATCGAGAAGGCGGGCTCGCTTCCACCCGCACTGGTCGCCGGCATGACATCGGTGGGCCCTTCCTCCACCACGGGCGGAACCGCAGAGTCGCGGACGACAGGGGAGGGAGCAGGTTCACTGTTGAGGCGCACCTCAAAACGATGGTCGCCCACCTTCAACACCGCGCCAGGCGACAGGGTCTTGGGGCGCTGGAGGCGCTTGCCGTTGACGAACGCCCCGTTGCGGCTGCCGTTGTCCTGCACCCACACTGCAGAATTGTGGAGAAACACCCGCGCGTGGGAGCGCGAAACGCCCGGGTCTGGAAGGGCCACCTCACAGGTGGCGTCTCTACCGATGTCGAGCCCGTCCGCAGTCACCTCGAAGACCTGACCAGCCAGGGCTCCTTCGATCACCACGAGTTGCGGGTTGCGGTCCATCCAAATGCCTCACATGTCCCCGCCCTGTACTCCGCCTGTGCACCGCCGTCACCCGCGATAGACCCTCCACACACCCGCCCAAACCGGTGCTTGCTGCGACTTGACATCAAGGACAAGGGCTCGGTACGATCCCCCCGATTCACCGTAGACCTCAGGCGAGTGCACGTGTCGGTCCCCACTTGCTCGGCAGCGCAACCCGAGCCCTCGTCGGATGTCCTTTCCCTCGGCCAGCGCCCAGTCACCTTCGGCTTCGGCACCGAAACAGGCGCCGCGGCAAGACCGACGACCGGTCCCTGCGCTACCGTCGCCCACGCTTTAGTCGCCGCTGGCCTACGCCCTTCGCTCGTGCGAGAGGCGACGTCAATACGACGCATCCTCGCGTGGTCGGCCGACCCCGTGCCTCGTCCCCCCGTCATCGTCGGAGACCCCCAGCCATGACCACCGACAGCTCCACCGATCGCCTCGACGCACTCCAACAGGAGTTCGCCACCATCCTCGAGTCTCGGCTTGGCGACTTGTCGCGCACCTTGCAGCGCAGCGAGGTCACCACCCGTCGAATCGTAGCAACAGAGATGGAGATCAAGCGCCACGAGTCCGACGCCAGCCGCATGGAGTCCGAGCTCGACCGCCTGCGCGACTCCGCTGCCGAGATCGCGGGCCGCCGTATCTCCATCGAGTCTGAGCATGCCGAGCTTCTCCACAGACAGACGGACGAACAGGCCGCGCTCGAACTCCTCGAGGCCGAGGTACGCAGCGCAGACGGCGAAAACGCCACTGCCCGCCGCCGGCTCGCGCAGCTTGAAGAGGAGGCCAGCGCCCTGCGCCAGGACAACGCCGACCTCAAGACCAAGCTGCGCACCATCGAGGAGAACATCGCGCGCATGAAGGCACTGCGCGAAGAGATCATGAGCAGCATCAGCGAGGGGACCTCGCAGCTCAAGCGCCTGTCTGGCACC
>Ga0315321_10002695_pt1 | contig 13756 bp, 10 predicted proteins | sample M180m21515metaG_FD_203464 | JGI IMG/M metagenome (GOLD analysis project Ga0315321, IMG submission 203464) | Ammonia-oxidizing marine archaeal communities from Monterey Bay, California, United States - M1 80m 21515 | ecosystem: Environmental > Aquatic > Marine > Intertidal zone | place: USA... | reverse complement strand
TTTCTTCTTCTTTGCCCCTAGCCTAAGTTTGGCATTAATGAAAAAGCCAAACCAAGCCCCCCTGTCGTTTACGCCAAAATCCACCGATCGGCAAAACTTCATGTTTCGCAGTTTGAAAAGAATGCGGAAAGTTCTGAAAATCGAAAGGGGAGATTTGCTTTTGGATATTCCCCACACGTGATTGATCCAGGGAATAGGACGGAGTATTTCCGCAATATTCTCAAAGACGACTACATGGAGTTGGCATTCAGGCCACTGCCGGCGAATGGCCCGCAATGAAGGAACGACTAAAACGGAGTCCCCAATCTGTTTGAATTGGATCGCCAATACTTTCTTTGGTCTTGGATAGGTCGGCATAAAGGTTTTTTACAAATAGGCTTAACTTCTGCTAAATATATTATTTCCTTACGGATTGTGAAATACTATCTTTAAATGACATCGGTTTTACCAATTTCAGTTTGCATCATTGCTGGTGAAGAAGCGCATAGAATAGGGGAGACCCTTGATGGTTTGAGCAATTGGGTGGAGGAAATCATAGTAGTCATCAACGCAGACACTAAAGATGAAACCGAGCGTATTGCAGCAAAACATGGGGCGAAAACTTTCATTGAACCATGGAAAGGTCATATCGACCAAAAGAACTCTGCTGCACAGAAGGCAAGTTTTGAATGGATCTTGAGTTTAGACGCAGACGAAATTGTATCAAAAGATCTTAAAAATGAAATTCTGAAACTTTTCTCAAGCGGAAACATATCTTTTGACGCTTATTGCTTCCCTCGATGCACGATGTACTTCGAGAAATGGATCCGGCATGGAGATTGGTATCCTGACCGCCAGACCAGGCTCTGGAGGAAAGGGACCGCCCGCTGGGGCGGAACAAACCCCCACGACAGATTGATTCCGGATAACACCGTTGGTCGCCTTGATTCCGAACTTTTGCACAAAAGCATGGAGTCCACTGATCACCAGGTCCAGAAGTACCTTTTCTACGCCAAGGTATTTGCCGCCGAAAGAGAGAAGGCAGGAAAAAAGGCAAGACTGGCTGACTTGATCTGCCGACCTTTTCTTAGGTTCATTCGTGGTTATTTCCTCAGACTTGGATTCTTGGACGGTTGGAGGGGTTATGTGATTGCCCAAATGGCAGCCTACTACACTTTCCTTAGGTATCTGAAAGCTTACCTTTCTCAAAATGATCTTACCTAGGTTTCTCTACAGGGCTTACAGGGCGAAACTCCGTGACGAACGAAGCGAGATCTCCCTGATAACCCAGCATGTAAATAAAGGGGACTTTGCTGTAGACGTGGGTGCCAACAAGGGTTCTTTTCTGTATTGGCTCCGAAGATCAGTTGGCAAAACTGGTAAAGTCATTGCCTTCGAGCCACAACCGGAACTCTGCAAATACCTAAAGAGAATCTGCATGTCATTGAAATGGGAAAATGTGGAAATAAAGCAAGCAGCCGCATCAGACGCAAATGGAACTTCCACTCTTTTCGTGCCCTCGAACCAACCTTCCCCGGCAGCATCACTGATCGAACCGAGTGGCAATGTGAAAGAACTTCACGCGGTAGAATGCGAGACGGTAACTCTGGATTCCGTTCTTGGTCAAAAAGGAAAGGTCAATTTCATCAAAATTGACGTCGAGGGTTTCGAAAAAAGCGTTTTCGGCGGGGCAGCGTCAATCCTTGCGAAATGGAAACCCGATTTGCTTTTTGAATGCGAATGCCGGCACATTGGGAAGGACAATGTGGCAGGGGTCACTGAACCGCTCCTGCAACTTGGATATGATGGGCAATTCATCAGTCCTGATGGATTGAAGCCGATCAGTGTATTTGACCCCAAAAACCATCAGGGAACCCACTGGGACTCGAAGGAATACTGTAACAATTTCTTTTTCAGCAGCAAAAGCCGCTAGGCTCCGATGGGGTTGGATTCGAGTAACTCCGTCGCTTTGTCCCAATCATCCAACGAGTCCAAATTGACCGCCGGGTGTGAAGTGGGAAAAGGTAAGCAGGTATTTCCATAAATCGACTTGTGACGCAAAAAGGAACTGATTCTCGTAACGTAGAACTGACCGCTTCGTGAAAATGCCTTTGGTGCGTCTTGCCTTCTCGAGCTAAGGGTTCCGCTGGAAAGAAAAGGGACTAGATTACCATCTTCGATCTTCATCAAAAATGCAGGTGAATAATGATCGGGAACAGGTTCAACGGAAACGATAGAGTCGATTTTCTCGTCATCGAACAAGATATTGAGGGCATTGCTCAGGTCCGAATGTCGACGAAACGGAGAAGTTGGCTGAAGAAGAACCAAGAACTCAGGTAAACGATTTTCCGTTTCCAAAAAGTCAACGACATGGAGTAGCACGTCAATCATGGCAGTCTCATCCAAGCATAATTCCTTGGGACGCAAAAATGGCATTTCCGCACCCAAGGCCAAGCTCGCCTGCATAAGACCCTCAATATCAGATGATACGAAGACGGAATCGACTGCAGGATTCTCCATCCCAAACTTAATTGCATGTACGGCCAATGGCTTCCCGCCAAGAATCCGCATGTTTTTCCCGGGAATCCCCTTGGATCCTGACCGAGCTACGACTAATCCGAGTACTCGAGTTTTATTTGATGACATAATTCGCTTGCCGAAGTATTGTTGGGGTATGTGTGCGAAGATAGTCGAAGCCATATCATCACACGACGATCACATAGAGCCAGATTTTCGATATTCTCAAGAATTAAATGAATATATAACAACGGAATGGAATTAAAAACAATTTTCATCATTGTAGACTCGGGAACTGCAATCAGAAACTTGCTCAGGACCTCAGTCCTCAAGATTCTTAAGGATCAAAAAAACCTGCGAATTATAATTTTCAGTCCGATCACGGACAAGGAGTTCCGCGAGGAAATGGAGGAGGATCACGTGATCATTGAGCAAAACCCCGTTCACAAATCGAATGTCTTGTTCAATACGCTCGATTCTCTGGAGAAAGATATTTGGGCAATCCGCAATGACATCTTTACTTTTACCCAAAAAAGAAAAAGGAAATTCGGTTATTCGCTCAAAAAAGCGTTTCTCTGGCTTTGCCTTAAGTTTTCCCGGAAAAGCCCGGAAGGCATTCAGGGGTGGCTTCGAAAACGAAAACTGGCAAGCCTCCCTCGTCTCGGTACGAATTACTTTGAAAAGTACAAACCAGATCTGGTGTTTTACGCCACCCTCTACTCAAGGAACTTATGCTTGGAGCACGGAGCAAAGCAAAGACGAATTCCATCAGTAGCCTTCGTATTGAGTTGGGACAATCCGACTAGCAAGGGACCTTTCCCCGTCCACCCCGACCGCGTTATCGTTTGGAACGATATCCTGAAGAAGGAACTCATCGAGTACCACGGATACAAGGAAAGCGAACTGTTTGTGTCCGGGATTCCCCAGTTCGACATTTACTCTCAACGGGAAAAATATCTCAGCAAAAAGGAGTTTTTCGACAAATGGAAATTAGACCACGGATGCAAACTCATCACCTATACGACAGGTACTCCCGGCACATCTCCATTCGATCACGAAGTAGTTGACATGCTAATCAAATCGATGAATGAGGGCGAGTTCTCTCAACCAGTTCAATTGCTCATAAGGTTGCATCCCAAAGACCGTAAATCGGACTACGAAAAGTTCCAGGGATTACCATCAGTGACATTGCAATCTCCTGGACGAAAAGCCAAAACGAACGACTCCTGGAATCCATCCCAGGAGGACATGTACGGACTCGCCGAACTCATGCTCTACTCCGACGTAGTGATCAACGTTGCCTCCACCATAACCATTGATGCATCCGCCTTCGACACGCCTGTCGTGAACATCGCATACGACGGGTACGGCACCCGGAAGCATGCGGATTCCTGCCTGCGGTACTATGATTACCAGCATTATGTTTCGATCGTGAATTCAGGAGGAGTCAAAATAGCTAGCAGTAATGCCGAAGCAGTGAGATTCACCAATAATTACTTGCAAGACCCAAGACTTGACGCCGGAGGCCGCAAGAAGATAATACAAGAGCAATGCTACAAAATGGATGGTGCCTCGGGGCAGCGAATCGCAGAATATTTGCTCTCGGTTTGAGTCGATCCCACGAAAGCCAAAACAATCCTTTCCAAAAGCCAATTGACGGCTCGTTATTACGGGTTTCTTGAAAATCAAAAAAGAAAACAAGTGCCTTGATTCGGGCAGGCAGGAAACCTCAAAGATACATTGAGACTTTCCTGATTATCCGAAGGGAATTCAGTAGGAAAGTTTTTTAACCGAACTCAATTCAGCATTTGCAATCAACTCTGCAATTTTTGGACCAGCGCTTCCATTTCCATACAAATGAGATGATTCAAATTTCCCTCTTTCGATTTGGGACATGACGGCCCCCTTTATCTCGGTCAAATCATGTGGAGAGTGAATGACATTGGGCCCATATTCTCTTCCGCCCTGCCGAGTGCCAACATTGACAACCGGAACCCCCATAAACGAGCATTCCCTGACCCCTACGCTGGAGTTGCCAATCAATGCCTTTGAATTAATCAAAAGCTTGAGGAAATCATGCCCTTGCATGTTTTTGAAGAAATGAAAACTTTTCGCATCTCCCCTTTCCCTGAAAACTCTTATGGCCTTGGAGACTTGATCCGAGCCCGCATCGATATTTGGCCAAAAGCATAACACCGGTAAGGCCAACTCCTTGACGGCATTCAAAGTAATCATCATTTGCTCCCTTCCATTCAATGATTCATTGGTAACCGGATGCTGCATGACGACAAGGTACCCTTTGTCAAGTTCTAGGCAATCGCCTACGCCACCATATTTTTCGAAAAAGTTAAAATCAAGGTTCGGCAGATCCATGACTTCTTTCGCTATGTCAATGGATGGGCAACCGGTCACATGAACTTTATCGGGAATCTCGCCCATACGAATCACTCTTTCGCGAGCCAAATTGGTCGAAACCAAATGCAAGTCTGCCAATTTGGTAATCGAGTGACGGACTTTTTCATCAATCGACCCCGTCACTTCGCCCCCCTGTATGTGCACGAGCGGAATATGCATGTAAGCAGCGGCAACCGCAGTAGCCATCGTCTCGAAGCGATCGGCTATGGTTACGACTACATCAGGGTTAAGGTTGTCGAAAACAGTGGCAAGTTCGATGAGCCCCAAGCCCGTGGTCTTCGCTGAAGTCAACTTGCTCAACCCATCCACTACATTAAAAACTTTAGCTGAAATATCCAAGCCATCTTGCCTGACGTAGTCCAAGATATTTCCGTACATATCAAGGAGGCTCGAGCCAGCCAGAACCAACTGAACTTCAACTTCCGAAATATCTTTGAGAGCCAACAAGGCCGACCTGATCCTCGAATAACTCGGTCGAGCAGTTACGACTATGCAGACTTTGCGTTTGCTCATTCGAAATCCTCCAAGCTGAAAAATTGCCCCTTTTCGATAGGTCGGATTATCTTCTGCCCCAAAAACGATTCGTAATTTTGGGCAGGAATACCTATCAGGGGCTTCCTTGACGAAATCATGTCCAACGTGAGTGCAGTCCCTGAACTCAAATCTTTCGATGCACAAAGACTTTGCCCGAACGTCCTCCGAAGATCCTTGGCAGAAGCAGCATAATCATCTTTTCCCGCAGAATTCGCTTTCATTTCATGAACCATCCTTACTCCAGCAACCAAATCAGTTAATTGGGGAATATCCAAAGAAGATGAAACATCTGGACCAAACATTTTCTTTGACAGGACGGCATGCACCTCGATGAAATTCGCACCGATCGTCGCAGCCGAGAGGGAAGGAAAAACTGTTCCGGAATGATCGGACAAACCGATTGGGCAATCGTATTTCTTCATGAAATCCGCAATAATGTTAAGCCCGATTTTGTCTGGTGGACAAGGATATGCTGTCGTGCATTGAAAAAGAACATGGGGTAATTGACTGTCCCTAATTCGCCTCAAGGATGCATCTATTTCATTGAGGGTGCTCATTCCGGATGAAAGAAATATTGGTTTCCCGGTCTTAATCACGTGATCCAGCAAAAGATAGTTCGTGATCTCACCAGAAGGTATCTTCCACGCCGGCATCCCGATATCGTCCAAAAGGCGCACGGCGGCGATGGAAAATGGCGAACTCAGAAACAACAATCCTCGATCTTCTGCGTGAGATTTGAGCTCGATCCATTGCTCTTTGGAAAACTCCATTCGCTTCCAGTAATCATGCCTTGTCTCATCCTGTGTGCTGAATTTGACCCTCCACTCCTCAAACTCCGAACTTTCTTCGTCGGCAATGTGCGTTTGAAACTTCACGGCATCCACTCCAGCATCCGCCACGGCATCGATATATGAATGGGCAAGCCCAAGACTGCCTTCGTGAGCTTGGGCAACCTCACCGATCACAAAAGGGCAACTGCCGCTCAGAGCGCGATTAAGCTTAATAAGGTCGCTCATTTGCTTTTCAGGCTGGGAATCAAACCGTAGGCAGCCTGCTCAACCTCGCCAATGTCTACCCCCCAGTTAACTCGAACTCGATTTGAAGGGGATGATTCGAGTATGATCTTGGGGGAATTGAAAATCGGACCTGTGCTCGCCGGGTCCGTGGGGCCAAAGAGTGCCAAAACCGGCGTCCCCAGACAATTTGCGAGATGCATTGAGCCAGAGTCATTGCATAGCAAAAGGTCGATTTCCTTTAAGGATTTCATGAGTTCAACCAATGTAGTTTTGCCGCTGCGGTCGATGCAAAAAGCAGATTGCAAGGCATTTTTGATTTTTCCGCATGCCTTTTTTTCTGAAATCGTTCCAAACAGTTCAATTGAAATGTTTTCTTTCGACAATCCTGCCAAAAGTCTGCTGCAAATTTCAATCCAACTTTCCACAGGCAGCCTCTTAGCTGGCGTGTTTGAAGAACCAGGAGCGACTCCGATCCGAACTTTGCGGGAAGGAGTGTTGCCAACGGATTCCTCTGCAGACAAAGGGGAGAGGTCAAGCCCCGAACGAAGGCCGAAATTCCCGAGAAGATCACCCCAAATTTTGGTCTGATGCAACGCAGCACTGTCCTTCGGTATTACCCAAGTCGCGTTAAGGAACGGCCTTCGGTTTTTCCTGATCATTCCGAACCGTAATTTCGCTCCGACGAGAAATGCCTCCAAATCTCCTCTCAAAGAGTTTGTAAGGACAAGCATCCCATCCGGATAGTCCTTACGCCACTTCAGGAAACTACAAAAATAACCCAATCCTTTTGCGTCAGGCAAGGCAGTGACGTTTTCGCAAATCTTCAAGGACTCGAGGAACGCAACATATTGTTTTTTGCAAAGGAGTGTCACGGATGCATCCGGACGCCCTGAACGAATCGCTCGAATCAAGGGAAGAGCCATAACTATGTCCCCGAGCCAGTTCGGCATCCTGATCCACAGCTTCGTTTTACGAACTGGGATGCATTCATCAAATTTCGACTTTTTTGTTTCCTGTAAATGAAAAAACTCGTGAGGCATGTCATTGGTCTTCCATTTCCCGTGCAACCACAACCACTCGGAGAGGCCGCCCATAGATGCTTTTAGATCTCCCTCAAGGATACCGTGTGCGGCAACGGAAAAACCCTTCTGGCTCGGGGGTACAGTCTTAAGTTCCAATTGTGATTGAAAAAATGCAGTCCGCCGAGGAAAGGCATAGATGCATTGGGCATCGGGGGTTCTTCCTAGCAAATCAGGCAAGGGTGAAATCGAGCAGAGTCGGTCAAGGAAAACTCCCCTTGCTCCCTTCTTGCCGGCATTTTGGTCAAACAAAACAATCAGCCAGTTTCCGTCACGCAGATGATCTCTTGCCTTGAACAAGCCCGCTTTACGGGCAAATATCTTGAGACCAGACTTCACTCTGGCCCGGTTGATCCAACGGTCAAGCACGGGGTTCCGGTTCGGTCGATAAATCGCACCAAGCCGCTTTCCCCTTTGCGGGCGGAAATACGGGGAAGTGACTAAGGTCTCGAAAAGGGAGATGTGTGGCAATAGGACGATCATTGGTCTGGCATCTCTTCTGTATTCCTCAAGCTGACCTTCGACTTTCTTTGAATAGAGCATTGTTCTCTTGAGTTTGTCTTTCGACAAGAAGGGATAAGTCAGTGAGAAAAACCCCATTTCGAACATCCTTGCCGAAGATTTCCGGGCGACAGATTTGATTTTTGCGTGACCCCAGTAGGGAAAGGAATGCTTCAGGTTGGAGAATAGCAATCGTCGGCGAGCACTTGGGATCGAAACGAAGACAAAGCCAAGAAGTTCAGTGGCAAACTCGAGAATCGAGTAAGGCAACAGGGAGAAAATAAATCCCATCGACTTGATAAGGAGACCCGTCAGCATCGGTAGTGAGATGTAAACAGGAAAGTTTCCTTGGTGTAAATATCAGATAACTTCAATACAAGGGGGGGGCATTGGTTCGTTTTTTTGCAAACGAGGAAAAACACTCTCCTCATGAAGGCAGTGCCTCAAGAGCCTCGTCAATCTTTCCGATGACTTCCTCCGCGTTAATCAGGGACATGGCATCAGGATGATGAACCCGTTGGTGGAAATCTTTTGCTTTTGAGCTAGGCAAATACTTGTTGAAGGCTTCATCGTATTTGCTCACGCAATAGGCTTGCTCCAGATAAGGTCCCGACAAAGAAGGATTTGCCACCGCGTAAAGACCTGCCACCGGAGTCCCCAAGGCTCTTGCCACGTGGACGCAACCGGTGTCCGGGGCAACAAGCAAGTTGATGACGCTTATGAGGCCAGTCCATTGCGGAAGGGTGGTTTTGCCGGTCAAGTTCATGATCTTTCCGGGGAAACAAGAAGCGAGTTTGGCATTGAAGGAGACTTCTTCGCTACCGTCTCCCCCGAGAAGGCAAACGATGATGCCCCTGTCGACAAGATGCTCGATAATTCCCCTGTACCCCTCTTCGGACCACCTTCTTTCGTCCTTGCTGGGAGTTGTTGCAATACCAACGCGAGGAAAACCTTCCGGCAGTTCCCGATTAGCCCAATCGACATCCATACAGGCAAAAGCTCCTGCCCATGAAACCTCATGATCGACAACCCCAATTTTTTGGGCAAACGCCAGATAAGCATCAACGAAATGCTGATCTTCACAAGGGATTGATTCGTCTATAAAGAATCGATGGAAATCCTTACCCCTTCTTCGGTCAAAACCTATTTTGCGCTTAGCTGAAATCTGCATGCTTACCAAGTGGGCGGAGAAACTGGCTTGCAGAAGCAATAGGGTATCGAAGCTCAACCCCCGAAGAGTCTTTCGGTTATTCGATATTGCGCCCAATGATTTCGGTTTCTCTACAATCACCCACTTGACTCGCTGTATCGGGCCGAGCAAGTCAACCGTTGGTTGTGTCGTGACCCATGTTATCTCGGCATCAGGGAAAGCCTTGAGCAGGGCATTGACGAGCGGCACCACGAGCACGACGTCACCGAGGGCGGATAATCGCAACAAGCCGATCTTCTTCATATTTCAACTGATTTTTCAGTATTCACATTGAATGGTTGAACATTGTCCGAAAGATGAATACTTAAATTCCTTTTGCAGAACGAGGCTTAAGTTGCTAAACCAATGGCTTTCAAGTAGCGAACAAATCATCATGATCGACATAACTCACTTAAGACAGGAAGTTACCGAACTCAAGACGGCAATTACGCGCAAGAAGTTTGAATGCGATTTGGACTCGATTGTCGAACTCGATCGGAAGAGAAGGGATTGCATTGCCAGAGCCGAGAAGGCGAGGGGAGGGCAAAAGGCCGCCAACGACGAAATGTCGAAGCTGCAAAAGGGATCACCCGAATTCCTTGAAAAGGTGGCTCGAATGAAAGAAGTCGCCGCCGAAGTGAAGGAACTTGAAGCAGTCGCCAAACAGGCGGACGACCGCTTTCAGGAGGCCTTTCTTTCCATTCCCAACATCCCCCACGAATCCGTGCCGGATGGAGACTCGGAGACCGACAACCAAGTCGTCTCCACTTGGGGGGAAGTAAAGGGTGATTTCCCTCACGCCATCCCTCATTACGATATTCCCTGGTTCGGCAAGATGGTCGACTTCCCACGCGGCGTAAAGGTTGCCGGAGCCGGCTTCCCTTTTTATGTAGGCGAAATGTCTCAGCTCGTCCGAGCCCTGATCAACTTTTTCCTGGAAGAAGCTGGAGGCAACGGTTACCAGGAAGTGCACTCTCCGATCGTGGTAAATGCGGCGAGTGCCACGGCGACCGGTCAACTGCCTGACAAGGAAGGCCAGATGTACGTCGATACGAATGAGGACATCTACCTGATTCCAACGGCTGAAGTACCCGTAACGAATTTTTTCCGCGATGAAATTATTCCGCCCGAGGATCTGCCTCTCAAGCGGGTTGCCTATACCCCCTGTTTCCGAAGGGAAGCGGGAAGCTGGGGCAAGGATGTTCGTGGGCTCAACCGCCTGCACCAATTCGACAAGGTCGAGCTAGTCAAATGGGTGCACCCGGATCACAGCTTTGAAGAACTCGAATCGCTCAGGATTGACGCCGAAGGGTTGCTTCAAAAGCTCGAGCTTCCCTACCGGGTCTTGTTGATTTGCTCTGGGGACATCGGCTTTCCCCACTCCAAGCAGTTTGACCTCGAGGTATGGGCGGCAGGCCAAGAAAGATGGCTTGAGGTCTCCAGTTGCAGTAATTTTACGGACTTCCAAGCCCGCAGGGCGAACATCCGTTTTCGTGGGCCCGATGGCAAACCGCAACCCGTCCACACCCTTAACGGTTCGGCTTTGGCTATCCCACGTGTCCTGGCTGGCATTCTTGAGAATCATTTGCAAGCAGATGGTCGAGTGAAAGTCCCGGAATGCTTGCGAAAATGGTTCCCCAAGGAATTCATTGGGCCCTGAGGAGCCCTTTTGCCAAGTGACCGAACAGTTGCCTTCTGGGCCTGAATTACATGCCCTCTCCAATAAGCTACTCGCGAGTTTCCCATTGGAATGTTGGCAGGGCAGGGCCAGTCGCGCCATAAAAGAATCGGAAGGTGGGAAAATTGCCGTAGCCTGTTCGGGTGGCGCTGATTCAACCTTTGCCCTCTTATTGATTCATGCAGCATTCCCTCAATGTCGCGAAAACATTCATGTTCTTCATTACAACCATAGGCTAAGGGCTGATTCGGATGAAGATGAGGATTTCGTCGCCAAATTGGCTCAGCGTCTCGATTTGACCTGCTCGACCTGCCGCTCCGGGGGGCCGAACCCAAAAGTTGACGAAGGAACCCTCAGGAACGAGAGATTAAGCTCATTCATCGATTTTTGCCAACGGAGCAAAACTGACCTCATTGTCCAAGGTCATAACCAGGATGACGTTGCCGAAACCATCATCTGGAGACTTTCGCGGGGCTCAAGCCCACAGGGGCTTTGTGCTCCCCGCCCCGTCCACAAACATGGCGAGGTTCATATCGTTCGGCCATTCATCAGCATTAGCCGTGAGGATATCCGTTCCGGTCTTGCTGAGATCAAGATGCCTTGGCGGGAAGACTGCACCAACCAGTCCTTAGATTATCTTCGTAACCGTATTCGAATGAATGGCCTCAGATTGCTTAAAGACGATGTCGACAGGAACTTGCTCCGAGGCATGAGCCGGAGCAGGGAGTTGCTAGAAGAGCAGGAAGATGCCATGGAAGAGTGGGTCAGGCTCTCTCAAAGTAACTGCGTCAGGAACGGGGGCATCGATGCCATCGAGTTAAGCAAGATTCCCGTCGCGATAAGGAGAAGAATTATCTACAATTGGCTTTCTGGCGAATCGCCCGCCGCTGCAATTAGCTCTAACCAAATGGAGCAAATCCTCGAATGCATCGATTCTGGCGAAAAACTGGTTTTATCCCTCTCTCCCAATACCAAAATCGAAAGTCGCGAAGGGCTTATCGTCTTGAAAAATGACAAGCGGAGAGCTCCAGGCTGGCCTCTTTGCTCATTCCCGCAAAACCAACCGTTGTGCCTGCCTGATAAGAATTTCGTCCGGTTCACTACTTTAAAAACAACCCCTAGCCTGACCAACCGAATTCTTTCCGGCCAAGTTGACACATCACGGGAAGCCTTCGTCACGACGCAAGGAAGCCCGCCTCTTGTTTTCTTTGCTCGGACCCGACTTCCGGGCGATGCTTACAGACCTATCGGGGCACCCGGAAGGAAAAAAGTGAAAAACTGGATGATCGACAGAAAGCTCGATACTTCCCTAAGGGACTCGATACCATTGATAATGAATTCAGCGGGAGAAATAATTTGGATCCCCGGGCTTCCTCCGGCCGAAAGCCATCGTGTTGAAGCTAGTGAGAAGATGGTAATCCATTTGACTTACGAACACTCTGCTACATATTTGTAGGTTGTGGAAAACAAGCCCCCGACTCCCCCCGAGGAACCAACGCGAAGCTTCCAGCCCAAGATCCTTCTTATCTGGCTGGCAATACTGGCTGCAATCGTTGGATTGGTGGTTTCCCAATCCGGAAATCAAAAAACTACCGCAGGCAGTCTTAGTACAATAGATCAGCTGATCAAGGCAGCGGAGGAAGACCGCATTGACCTCGCTACAATTCAAAGCAATCCCAAAGGGGGCGAAGAATGGTATCTGATTAGGGGTGAATTCACCAAGGATTCCAAGCCGATGGATTTCGTAGTAGAAGGAAGGGTAACCGAATCAGAGTACAAGGAACTCAGGAATAGTCTGGGTGATCGCCTCACCGAATCCCCCTCCAGCACGATCTGGACAGATCTGCTCTTCAGCCTGCTTCCATTCCTATTAATTATTGGATTGCTTTATTTTCTTTTCGTCCGCCAGCTTAGAATGGCAGGGAAGGGCGCATTGAACTTCGGGAAAAGCAAAGCCAAAATGCTCACCCGCGAGAACGAAAAAATCTTATTCTCTGATGTCGCAGGTTGCGACGAAGCAAAGGAAGAAGTTTCGGAAATCGTCGATTTCCTAAGAGAACCTAAGCGTTTTCGTAAAATTGGGGGCAAAATACCTAAAGGAGTACTCATGGTGGGGCCGCCAGGCACTGGCAAAACTCTTTTGGCCAAAGCGGTAGCCGGGGAAGCGGATGTACCCTTTTTCAGCATAAGCGGATCGGATTTCGTCGAGATGTTCGTCGGAGTAGGGGCTGCCCGTGTAAGGGACATGTTTGAGCAAGGAAGGAAAAGCGCTCCCTGCCTTATATTCATAGACGAGATCGATGCCGTTGGCCGTCAGCGGGGAGCTGGACTTGGCGGAGGAAACGACGAGCGGGAGCAAACGCTCAACTCTCTTCTGGTGGAGATGGACGGCTTTGATGGACACGAGGGCGTAATTATTATCGCAGCAACAAATAGGCCCGACGTTTTGGACAATGCTCTTTTGCGCCCGGGCCGGTTCGACCGACAAGTCATGATCGACTTACCGGACCTCGAAGGCAGAGAAGCTATCCTCAAGGTTCATGCCAAGAAAATTAAGCTCAGCGAAGACGTCGAGCTCCATTCGCTCGCCCGGGCCACCGTCGGATTTTCCGGTGCAGACTTGGCTAATCTCCTCAACGAAGGCGCGCTCATAGCCGCCCGAAGAAGAAAAAAGGTAGCGGAAAGAATCGATCTGGATGACGCTCGTGAAAAGATTTCCTTCGGCAGAGAAAGAAGAAGAGTAATGGATGATGAAGATCGTAAAATCATTGCTTATCACGAGGCTGGACATGCAATTGTCCAAGCCGGGGTGGACGACGGTCTTTTGCCAATCCACAAAGTTACGATT
>Ga0315321_10002693_pt1 | contig 13759 bp, 10 predicted proteins | sample M180m21515metaG_FD_203464 | JGI IMG/M metagenome (GOLD analysis project Ga0315321, IMG submission 203464) | Ammonia-oxidizing marine archaeal communities from Monterey Bay, California, United States - M1 80m 21515 | ecosystem: Environmental > Aquatic > Marine > Intertidal zone | place: USA... | reverse complement strand
GACCCTGTCGGCACGAAGACCATTCCTCGCTCCCTATCGATACTCATTCCAGACCAAGAATTAGCTCCACCAGCTTCCTCATGAGAGCCTTCAGGCCAGGTATCCGCTCCGAACTCACCAGGCTGAGGAATCGTATAAAAAGTCCACGCCATTTCGCCTGTCCTCACATTAAACGCGCGAATATGACCTGGCGCAGCACCGGCGTTCTCCGATACTCTCGTGCAAACGATAAGCAAATCTTCGAACAGCACTCCAGGCGTCGTGGAATTAATATGAAGATTTTTCGATCGTTCACCCAACCCTTCCTTCAATGACGCCCTGCCACTATCGCCAAACGATGAAACCGCTTCTCCTGTTTTCGAGTTGATGCAAATAAGCCAATGACTCAAAGTAACGAATACACGATTATCATCATCGTTCTCCCAAAGGACAACCCCTCGATTCTGGTTCATTCCAAACTCGATGTCTTCGCTGGCTAAAAACGCTTTAGGATCGAATTCCCAAATCACCGTGCCGGTCGAGGCATTGAGAGCGAATAGTTTCAATTGAGGCGATGTCCCATACAAGACCCCCATTCTCAATGATTGGATTGCACTGAATTTGAGTTCGTTTATCCACCTCCCCGGCTCGATAAACCCAAGCCACTTCCAGCTCAATTACATTTTCCGGCGTGATTTAGTTACTTTCAGAATATTGATTTCGGTCATCGCTACCTTGATAAGAAGGCCACTCACGGTCGACAGACGAATTAGGCCTACAAGCTGAAAAAGTGAATACCGACAAGAATAGAAATACAATTACATAGGTTCTCATAAAATGGGCAAACTTGATTCAAGCCCCCAATGCAGGCACTCGAAAATCTAGATCAGAAATCAGTATCAGGCTCCGCTAAATCGAGCTCCTTGATCCAAATATTACGATAGCGCACATCGTGCCCCTCCGCTTGAAGCTTCAACCCTCCCGGACGATCAGTGATTCCGAAACCATCTTCATTCCCGCCATCAAGGCCGGAATTCGGCCCACCCCAAACCTTATTGATAGTCTGGTTCACATGGACCTTCTCTCCATTGAAATAAACCGTCGCTAGTGGTTTCTCACTTAACTTGCCATCCTTGAACCGAGCCGCCCGAAACTGAATATCGTAAGCATTCCATTTACCAAGGCCATTGTATGCATGGTACGGAGACTCCGTTTCATTGATCACCGCAGCCATGCCATGTTTGGTTTCATCTCCATCAAGAATCTGAATCTCGTAGCGATTCTGCAAATACACTCCACTATTTCCACCTTCGGTCGTTATTAGGAATTCAACATGAACGCGCTGATCGCCAAACTTTTTTCGAGTTACTATATCCGCAGCCCCGTACAACCCGCCGGCCGCGGATGGATCATTAGCGCTGATCGCCGAACCCCCATCAACCGGATCACTCACAACTTCCCATTTCACCGGCATCGTCGCTTTCAAACGCGGCCCCTCCCAATAAGCCCAATTCCCGTCGAGCTTCGATTTGGATCCATCGAGGTAGACCACAGCTCCCGTTTCGGGATCGGCTCCAACGCCGATACTGGATTCAGGTGATGAGACCGAGCATCCTGCAAGAAAAGCAATACTTATTAACATCCATAAGGGTAAAGAAATCGATTGGAGCTTCATAGAACGAAACTCACTAGGGGAATCACCGCCAAGGCACAAGTCCCGAATACGTTCACCGAAACGACCAACCCCGATTAGATACGCCCCAAACAATCCTCTTCACCTACAGCTTCCATTCAATTAGGACGTCTCATATAATCCAATACATTTCCCGAAAAGCCAGTAGATGCGTCGCATAGTGACAAAATTCCTATTTCCCAGTTCGGCTTTCCGAAAGAAACAAATTTCCGGCAACATAAATCCCTGCACCGAACAAAGCTGCCCCAGAAAGAACTCGAAACATGAAAACATACCCCATCGTTTCCGCCAAATAGCCACTTATTCCTGCCCCGACAAGCATGCCAAGCATACGCGTAGCCGTGTAATAGGATAGTACCGTAGATCGCTGGTCCTCTTTGACCAAACTCGAAAGATACACGATCGCAGAGACTTCGATTCCTCCCCAGCAGATCCCATGTAGCAATAGAGGAATCCAAAGGAAATTCGGATCTCCAATACAGGATGTCATGAATACACGCAGCGGCTGAGCAAGAAACGATATCGAGAGAATCAATTGGGGACTCGCACGATCAATCGCCTTACCCATTAGCGGGAGAGACACTAAAGCCACCAAACCCATAACGCCCAAGAGCATCCCAATAAAGCGAGTGCTGCTCCCAAGGTCGCGAGCGTAGGCGGTGAAGAATCCGTGCACTGACGGCTCTGCAAGCGCGATAAAGAAAAACGCGATTAGAAAACGCTTAATAATTGGATTCAGCTCGCTAACTCGCAACGGCGCTATCGCATCGACTCGCGCGGAAGGATCAGGCAATCCGCGAACCAAAGCAACCGACAACAACATTGTTACGGAAGCAACACGCGCCACAACACCAATATCGTTGAAAATAAATGGCGACACCATTGTTCCTAAAATGAATCCGAGGGATCCAAATGCTCGGTAAACCCCAAACTTACTACCGCGGTTTTTAGGCCCAAATGCATTGACCGCGATCGTCGGCATCATTCCAGCGATCATCGGCATAAACGTCGCGCGCCCCAGTGAATAAAGGAAAAACTCAGTCGGCGTTTCGCATATCGCGAAATAATGAAGCAAACCCGCAAAAGCGAAAGCTCCGCAAATTACGACTTTCTTATGCCATCGATTCCTATCGGCAAGTCGTGCCCAGAAAAGGGAACTCACGATAAAAAAGCCACTACCCGACCCGAGAATAACGCCAATCATCGTTTCGCCGACACCCATGTCCTTCATCCGCACCGATTCGAAAGCGAACAAGACGCCCATAGAAGCGATTTGAAGCATGCAAGACAAACGCAATGTCCATATGGTATTCATCAATCGAACGACGCCGAAAGACAACTACATCGCGGCATCACGATTACTCGGATCGAAAATCGACTAATTAGCAAAGCAAATACAAACTTGGATCCTAGACGCCATTCGCTCAAATCTACTTCCCGGCCGCTTCCACCAATTCCAAATGTCTCAGATAATCCGATACATTTCCCGGGAAAATCGAAAGCCCGTCTTTTCGCACTTCCAACACTTTCTTCGCCAGCGGATCCACGAAAGCGCGATTATGAGAAACGATCATATACGCCCCCGTGTATTCTTGAAGCGCTCGTTGAAGCGCATCTTGCGAACGCATGTCCAAGTGATTGGTAGGTTCATCGAGAATAAGAAAGTTCGCCGCCCTAGCCAGCATCTTCGCCAAGGCCAAACGATTGCGCTCTCCACCCGAAAGCACGCTCACGCTTTTGAAGACATCGTCGCCGCGAAACAGGAAGGTCCCAAGAATCGAGCGGATATTGGTCGCGTTCTTCCCTTCCGCCGCTTCCTCCATTGTCGCTAGTACATTGAGGTTCTTGTCTAATTCATCCGCCTGATGCTGACCGAAGTAAGAAATGTGAGTACTGTGACCGATCTCTCGCTCGCCTGACTGAAACGGCTCCACCCCTGCTATCACTTTCGCAATCGTTGTCTTGCCCGCTCCATTCACGCCCACGACCACGATTCGGTCGCCGCGTTCAATACGGAGATTCGCATCGCGAATAACCTGCAGGTCATCATAGGACTTCGAAAGATCCGTCAGGTTGATCACCGTCTGCCCGCTCCGCGGTGGAGGAGTGAACGAAAAAGAAACACTGTCCTCTTCCTTCTCAATTTGAATACGCTCAATCTTATCCAACGCCTTGATTCGACTCTGCGCTTGCTTGGCCTTCGATGCCTTAGCCCGAAATCGGTTAATGAACTGCTCCGCTTGCTGGATCTCCTTCTGCTGACTTTTATAAGCCTTCATCTGAAGCTCCTTGCGCTCGGCGCTTTGCTTTTCGAATACGCTATAGTTTCCACTATAGACATGCAGCGATCCCATCGACAATTCGAACGTCCGATTGGTGATTTCATCCAAAAATCCGCGGTCGTGGGAAATCATCAGCAAGGAACCTTCATAACGAAGAAGAAAATCCTCCAACCACTTTTGGGAAGTCACATCAAGGTGATTAGTCGGCTCGTCCAATAACAGCAAAGACGGATTCGCCAACAGCAGTTTCGCTAAGGCAATACGCATCTGCCACCCGCCGCTAAATTCTTCGGTCTTCCGATCCATGTCGGAACTGGAAAACCCGAGCCCCAACAAAACCGACTCGATCCGAGACGGCAGTTTACCCGCATCAAGATCTTCCAAGCGATGCTCCCAAGCGCCAATGAGTTCGAGCGTTTCATAAAACTCATCCGATGAAGTATCCATCTCATCGAGACGAGCCTCCGCTTCTTCGACCTTCGCCTGAAGGCCCAACACATCGGCAAACGCCGTTTCGGTTTCCTTGAACAAAGTCCGACCATGCATTTCGATACCATCCTGAGGCAAGTAGCCGAAAGTAACGTAATTCGCCTTATCGACCTTGCCTCCATCAATTTCCTCGAGGCCGATCAACACCTTTAGCAAAGTACTTTTGCCCGCCCCATTACTGCCGACCAATCCAATCCGATCCTTCGCCCCAATCGTAGCGCTAACATCTCTGTAGAGATAGCGTTCTCCGTACTGGAGTTTAATATTTTGCAAAGCGATCATAGGAAGCGGACAGTTGGCCCCGATAGCGGGCGAATTAAGAAAAACTGCCACTTGTGTTCAGGACCAGGCAACCCGTCAATGCCGGAAATAGTTCTTCGCAATTTTAAAGTTCCGCTGAAAAGATGCCTCCCATGCTAATCTCCCTTCGAATTTCGAACTCGAAAAGTCGCGATCACTCTCGGGCTTCACCCGTTTCTTGAGCAACCAGAGTCCCCCCAAAGCGATACGCCTTCCCCACAGGCATATTTTTTCGGGAATAAACGACCAACCAAAACCTTCTTCCTTATATCGAACTATCGTTCTGCTTAACTTCCTAAAGAAAAATCAAACACGCTCGCGTTAGATTTTCGGATAATAGACGACGATGTGGGATGAGGACGTTCTTACGGAAGGCGATGTATTCTATCTTCCAGGTGCCCATACGGCGATCGTAGAAGATGACCTTAAATGCATTATGTTCGGCCCCGACGAAATGCACGAAAAAGAGCTGGATCACGCCATGAAGAAAATGGCTAAAATGAGCGAATAGATTCTCTTACCAACACTGGGCTCTTTAAACACAGAGTTATTGGAAACAATCGCCTAACGCGGCGTGGGTCCTGCCAAACTCAACCCAATCCGTAGGATCGGCACTTGCTCCGAGCCGCAATAGCAGATCAAACAGAAACCAGTCCAACCATATTAGTATCGCAGCTACAATAAAACAAAATTCTGGGTCAAGAGACCTCGAACCACAAACGAGGCAGTTCGTAGCTGCGCAATAGACTCGCGGGGACCTCAACCGAATCGCTCTTCCCTACTTCGAGCTTATCAAGTGATTAGGGAAATCTTGCACCTTCGTACAGGCCACCTGCTCCATCACTTGTTGAAGCTGCCGCTTAATCATCGTGATCGTATGCAAGCCACCTTTCTTGCCCAGTGCGCCCACGCCATACATGAAAGACCGTCCCATGAATGCAAATTGAGCGCCACTCGCCAAGGCGCATGCGACATCTGGCCCTTCTCGAAGGCCGCTATCAATCATGACCGTTATCTTGTCGCCGAATTTTTCCGCCAAATGCGGCAGCGCCTTGATCGTCGATTGTCCTGCATCCAACGAACGGCCTCCGTGGTTTGACGAGATAATACCGTCTACTCCGAGGTCCACTACCTTTTGACAGTCTTCCTCGTTCACGATCCCCTTTACCACAAGCTTGCCCTTCCACTTGTCGCGAATCGCCCTTATCCGACCCTCTGTGAGACGGCCTGAAAATGTTTTATTCATAAAAAGTCCCAGGTGCTTCATATCAAGCCCCTTGGGGATATAAGGCTTCATCGTTTTAAACTCAGGGGCCCCGGCAGCGAGCTGGGAAAACGACCATGTAGGATGTGTCGTCATCTGCCCAATATTGCGAAGCGTCATACGGGGAGGAATCGAGAGTCCGTTGCGAATCTCCAACGGTCGATACGCGAACGTTGGCGTATCCGCCAAAATAACCAAAACGGGCATGCCTGCTTCTTCGGCCCGTTTGAGAAGCTTATCGCGCAATTCCTCCTCAGCTGGATGGTACAGCTGAAACCACGCCTTCCCCTCCGTAAGTTCCGCCACCTTTTCAATACTCGCCGTACCGACTGTACTCAGAACAAATGGAATATTTTGTGCGTTAGCGGCTGCGGCTAGAATTTCGCACGACTTCGGCCACATCAGTCCTTGAAGCCCCACCGGAGCAATTCCAAACGGAGCATCGTAGGTATGACCGAAAAGTTCCGTTTTAAGACAGGAGCCTGGATAATCGCGAATATAATACGGCTCTAACTTTATCTCACGGATATCTTCGGTATTCCGCCGTTTATTCACGTTCGAATTGCACCCTCCTTCCAGATAGTCGAACGCGAAGCCCGGCATACGGCGACGCGCTCGTTCTCGAAGGAAATCCATGGATGGAAGGTTTGAATCGAAAAAATCAGTCATTGAAAATTATTAGGTTAAACACAGATAGTCATCAAAAAATCGATACATGCCAAATAGGGAGACGTACACTGAATTAGAGACCTTCCTGCATAAATATCTCTTTCCATATGCCAATCCTTTTTATTCATTACGTCGCCGTATAGTCATCTAGAACCTACTCCAATCGCTTTTAAATCTGTAGGAGCGGGTTTATCCCGCGATTTATCTTTCTCTCCTTTGTAAACCGGCACGTTCGCGGAGTAAACCTAATCCTACACCGACCTATTTTACAATCTCTAAGAACCCAAAAATTTCTCAAATCGAGCCACCGCATCATCGAATCGATCGCCGTCAGACGGTTTAAACACCTCGGATTCAAATGACTTCTCAACCAACGTTCGCGCCTCACTCAAGCTCTCCAGGGCTCCCGCCGCGATGATCTGGACCGCTATATTTCCGATCGCCGTAGCTTCAGCGGGCCCAGTCACCACGGGGACCCCCAAAACATCCGCAGTCAATTGATTCAGCAAACGATTCCGCGCACCGCCGCTCAACATGTACAGACCCCGCAAAGGCTCCGGCGAATAAGCCCCGAGCCTCCGAAATACATAGCGATACTTCAGAGCCAAACTATCGAATATACAGCGAACGAATGCTGCATCGCTCTCAGGCTCTGCTTGACCCGTCCGCTGGCAAAACGCGGCGATACTAGCGGGCATATCCTCAGGAGCAGCAAACTCTGGCGAATCCGGGTCGATCAACGATTGCATTCTCGGCGACGCCTCCGCCATGGCCACTATCTCATCATACTCGTAGAGGCGGCCGATCGCGGCCCAGCGCCGCCGACATTCCTCGATCAACCACATCCCACAAATATTTTTTAAAAACCGAACCGTTCCATTGTATCCGATCTCATTCGAAAATCCATCTCCCAAAGCTTCTTTACCCAGTCGAGGTTCCTTTAACTCCAACCCAATCAGAGACCAAGTCCCGGAACTCATGATTGCATAATCTGATCGATTGCCTGGCAAAGCGACAAACGCGCTCGCCGTATCATGCCCCGCAACCGCCACTAACGATACCTCGCCGAGCTTCGTTTCCTTTTGAATCTCCGGCTTGATCCCACCCACAACAGTACCAGGCTCTACAACCGGCATGAACAATCCCGGCAGCAAATCCAACGATTCAAGCAAAACCTCCGACCATGCCCCTGTCTTAGGATTTAGAAGCTGACTCGTGCTGGCGATCGTCCGTTCCTGATGTATGCTCCCCGAAAGCCAGTAGCTTATCAGGTCCGGAATAAACAAAATCCGACGAGCCGATCGAATCGCTCCAACATTGCCACTAATTTCCGAATACAACTGATAAATCGTGTTAAAAAAAAGAAACTGAATCCCGGTCTCCGCATATATAGCCTCTCGCGAAACGCGCTTCTGAACCTCAGTTTGCATTCCGTCAGTTCTCGAATCGCGATAGTGAAACGGATTCCCCAACATCGCTCCATTCGAATCGATCGAAGCATAATCAACTCCCCAAGAATCCACCCCGACACTCTCAATCCGATCGCCATACAAACGCGACGCCTCCTTCAGACCTTCCTTTATCGAATTGAAAATACCCAAAATGTCCCAATGCAGACTGCCATTGATCCTCGTGGTCGAAGTCGGAAAACGATTAACAACCTCCAAGGTCAGAGATTGAGAATCCGCTTTCAAAATCCCTGCCATCACTCGACCGCTCGTAGCGCCCAAATCGATAGCCAAATAAACACTGCTTTGCTTCATCCTACTTATTTTAGTCTCAACATTTCAAATGCAGAAACCACGCCGCACTGCGACGTAGCTACGCGAGGGACTCGCGTGGATTCTACAACTACCTCAAGAACCCTTCATGCAGTCCACCATCGACCGGTATCACATGGCCTGTCGTCTTGCTCAGAGAATTCGTCAAAAGCAAATAGATCGCTTCCGCTTGATCCAATGGAGTGATCGCCGATTTCGTAAGCGTTCGCTGCGCGTAGAAGTTTGCCAGCTTATCGCGCAATGAATCATCGCTCTCTGAATCGCTGTATTCGATTTCGTATTTCGCTAGCGAAGCAATCACGCGATCCCGAGGAAACATGGTACTCCCCTTAACTACGGTCGCAGGAGCAACTGCATTGACACGCGTCAAAGGCGACAACTCGACCGCCAGTTCACGTACCAGGTGATTTGCAGCCGCCTTGCTCGTATCATAAGCGATACTTCCTTTTTTAGACACCACCGCATTCGCGCTCGTCGTGATCACTACATTGCTTCGCAAACCTTGCTTGGCGAAAATCTTCTCGAAAGCGGTTTTGGCCGACAGGTACCCACCCTTGACATTGATGTCGAAGGTCAATGAAAACGCATCGTCAGAAATATCGCCCGTCACGCTCGGCGGCACGAATATTCCCGCAGTCACGACTACTGAATCGACTCCACCGTAAGCCAGGATCGCCTCATCTAACATCGCTGAAATCGAAGCTCGATCCGTAATATTCGCACTCAAGCCAATCGCCGGACCACAGGTCGATATCCCCGTACCGGAAATCCCAATACCCTCGCCGACAATGCCAGTAATTTCCTTAGCCGTCGCCAATGCCGCATCTTCCTTAAGATCGACACTAACGATGTGAGCCCCTTCGCCGCAGATCCGGTGACACACTTCTTTGCCGATACCATTGCCCGCTCCGATCACCACGACTACCTGCCGGGCCAATGCTTGCTCGGGAGGCATGCGCTTCAACTTTGCCTCCTCCATCAGCCAATACTCGATATCGAACGCTTCCTGCTCCGGAAGCGCTCGATAACGATCCACCGTCTCCGCTCCACGCATCACTTCAATCGCGCAATTGTAGAACTCTGCCGTCACTCGCGACTCGCTCTTGCTCTTGCCCCAGGCAATCATCCCGACTCCCGGAATCAAAACCACGGTTGGCACAGCTTGTCGCAAAGCAGGCGAAGCCGGACGCTTGCAGCGCTCGTAGTACGCTGCGTAATCCGCAACGTAACGATCCAGCCCATCCGACAACAACCCTTTCAAGTCCTCGATCGCATCCGCGAACGAACCGCTACTATCGGGATCCCATTCGACGTACAACGGCTTGATCTTAGTGCGTAAAAAGTGATCCGGACAACTCGTACCCAAATCCGAGAGACGCTTCGCATCCAAGCTGTTAACGAACTCAAGAATTCGCTCACCCGACTGAACCGTTCCGATTAAACGCATTTCCTCGCTCACCTTTCCGCGCAGCCATGGCAGAATTTCAACTAAAGCTTCGCGTTTCTTCTCCTCCGAAAGCGATTCACTTTTCTGACCGCCAAAGATGGTCTTGCCCGCTTCCCGCTCCTCAATGAAACGCGCCGCCTTTTCAATCAACGTCAAAGTCAAATCATAGCATTCCTTGTCATCGTCAGCCCAATTGATGATTCCATGCTGACCCATCATGATCCCCTTGGCTTGCGGGTTTGCTGCGATGACATCGCGCATGATCAACCCCAGATCGAATCCTGGACGTTGCCACTCGGTCCAGATCACTTCGTCGCCGTAGATCTGCTTCGTGAGCGCTTCGCCATTCTCAGCTGCAGCAATCGCAATAACCGCATTCGGGTGCATATGATCGACATGATTAAACGGCACGTAGGCATGAAGCGGCGTATCGATGGACGAAGGACGTGGATTCAAGTTAAACGTGCAGTGCTTATACATCTGCACCATCGAGTCCTCCACTTCCGTCTTAACCCCACTATCCGGAGCCTCACGGTAGAGTTTTTCCAAAGCCAATACTTGATCTTGATAGAGCGAAGAGAAATTCTCGTTCTTCGAAGTACGCAAATCTCCGCCAGAGCCCTTCACCCACATCACCTCGACGGACTCGCCGGTCATCGGATCAACCTCGAAACACTTCGAAGACGTATTGCCTCCTCCGGTATTCGTAATCCGCAAATCGTCTCCCAGGATATTCGAACGGTACACAAGCCGCTTCAAAGGAGACATATCCTTCACCTTCTCATCATCCCAAAGGTAGTTCACGTGTCGGTAGTCGCTCGGAGCGAAGTTTTTCGTTTCTGTATTCATTATTTTAAGATTATCAAATTTTCGTTTTTTAAAATCGTTTGTCCCAGATCAGGTAGCGCCCGATCTCCAAGCGGCCATATTCACAACCCAAGCATAGTCACTACCTCTACGCATAAGCCGCTCCGGATTGAATCCCCAAATCCTTGCGGCGTTGAGCGCGTTCCGTTGCGATCGATTCACCATACCCCGATGCTCGGTAAGCATTGAGAGGGTTTGCCTCGACGCCATTTTTAGAACGCCAATCACCAAGAAGTCGGTCCACATTCGTATTGAAAGCTGTCTTCAAAACATTCTCCGCATCGACGATCGCTCCGGAGCGCTGATGTCGTTTGAGCGCATCTCTATCAACCAACGCCGCCTTCAACCACAAATCTTGAGCCGTCATAACCGTCTGTAACATCGCCTCGATCTTCGGCTTCAGATTGTGAGACTGATCCACCATGTAAGCGATATCCGGGTACCCCTCTTCCTCTTCCGCGTAACAATGTATCTCATTGAATATTCGAAAAACCTGATACGGATCGATCGAGCCCAATGTCAGATCGTCATCCGCATACCGGCGATCATTAAAATGAAACCCACCCAACATGCCTTCATCCAAAAGCCAGGCCACGATCTGCTCGATATTCTGAGACGCGTAGTGATGCCCCGTATCAACCAGTACTTTCGCCTGTGGTCCCGCGTCCTTGCACAGCAAATACGACATACCCCAATCAGCGACATCGGTGTGATAAAACGCCGGTTCGAATGGCTTGTACTCTACAAGCATTACTTGCGATTCGTCCAAACGCTCGTGACAAGCCCTCAACCCTTCCTGAAAGCGTCGCTTCCGATCGCGAATGCTATCCTGCCCCGGATAGTTGGTGCCATCTGCAAACCAGAGCGTGAACAAATCGCTGCCTACATCCTTGCCCAGTTGAATGCAATCAAGACTGTGCTTCACCGCTTGTTGACGAATAGCGCCATCCGGATTGCCAAACGATCCGAGCTTGTACTCCTGATCTTGAAAAAGGTTCGCGTTGATCGATCCAATTTCCACTCCGTGTTTTGTAGCGATCGACGCGACACTGGCCCCATCCTGGTTTTCACTAAAATCCCAAAGCACATGCACCGCCACTGCCGGACAACAAGCGGTCAATCGATTCACCATTCCCGCATCCGCAAACTTGTCAGCCGTGTCGATCGCCGAACCGTCCTGCAAGAATTTTCCGAACCGCGTCCCCGTATCCGCGAAACCCCAAGATGGCAGTTCGATTTTTAAAGAGTCCAACGATGCAATAGCCTGTTCAATCATGCAAACAACATTAGCATATTTCTTTGGAAAAATCCATCGACAGACTGATTCTTTATATACAGATTCTGACACAGTGATCACCGACTCATTTTCCTATCTTCCTCAATCCGAGGACCCGTCTGCCTGGAACGTCCGGGTACTCGGCGCTGGACAGGCGAACATTGAAGCCAATCAAGACTATCCCGCTAGCGAGCATCCTAGCGACTACGCTCTCGATTGGGAGAAAGGACGCACGCTACCGGCGTTCCAAGTGCTGTACATAACACGGGGATCCGGACTGATAGAGACATCTCAAACGCCTGCCACAAAGTTAGAGGCCCCTTTCATTTTCCTCCTATTTCCGGAAACGTGGCACCGCTACCGTCCCTCGCCCGAAACCGGATGGCAGGAACATTGGATAGGATTCGACGGCCCCATTCCCCAGAACCTTCTCGAAACGGGAGTAATCGACTCCAAGCGACCTTTTTTCGAAATAGGTCATCACGACGCCATTCTAGCCCTCTTTCAATTGATTCTCGATGAAGTCAAAAACGAGGCCCTCGGGTTTAGGCGAATCGCGGCCGCCTCTATTTTACAGATTCTGGCGCTAGCGACAAGCCTCCCCCTACGCCAAGAAGAAGAGAATCAACCGATGCGAGCCGTCATTCGCCAAGCTTCGTTTCTGCTCCGCGAACGAACTGACTCCAACCTATCCGTCCAAACCCTCGCCGACGAACTGAACGTCGGCTACACCTACTTTCGACGCCTATTTAAAAAGTACACCGGTTTCAGCCCCAAACAATACCATACGCAACTCCGCTTCGAACGGGTAAAGCGCTTGCTCAGCGAAACCGATCTCTCCATCAGCGAAATAGCCAACCTTCTCAACTTCGACTCTACATTTCACCTCTCTCAATGGTTCAAAAAACTATCAGGAACCCCACCATCTACCTGGAGACAAGCCAGTCGATAAGAGCTCGGCAATGAAACGTTTTTGAAAAGGAGGTAACTGAGCAAACAGAAATGGGATTGGTCCTCCGTTATCTCTGGTTTGTCCTGTTCCATTTCTCAAGATTCCGACCGACGTTCAGTCCTTTTGAAATAAAGATGTATCGGATCCTTAAAACTTTACCACACTCGAGTGCAGCTGGACGGCCAACCACGTCGGCGGACAAGACAAGCTACAAGCTCACTTCGACGACGATATAGGGTTCACTCAAGATGAAATGGAAAAGCCCGAAGCGTTCTTCGCTCGATTCGATGTCGACAAAGACAATCGGATCACTCGCGAAGAACTACCGCAAAGCCAAGCCCGAGAAGTCTTCAAATGGGTCTATCGCACTAGAGACGACCAATGGGATCCCGATGAATTCAAAATCCTACTACGCCCTGCTGGCGACAGTCGCAATATCATGGTCGCTATCAAAACGGGCGGAGATGGTCTACTCAATGAAACTGATTGCCTTGCATGGGAACGCAGTAACCCCCCATACGTCGCCACGCCTCTCATCAGTCGCGAACGCGTCTACCTCGTAAAATCGCTTGGCGTCATCACTTGCTTGAATTCATCCACAGGAGCTCCGTATTTCGAAGGCGAACGCACTGGAGTTAAAGGCGAATACTACGCCTCGCCCGTCAAGGTCGGCAACCGAATTTTCATCACCTCCAACCTCGGAATAGTCATTATCCTGCGCGATATCGAAACCTTCGAGATTCTCGCCAAAAACAACCTT
>Ga0315321_10002691_pt1 | contig 13767 bp, 9 predicted proteins | sample M180m21515metaG_FD_203464 | JGI IMG/M metagenome (GOLD analysis project Ga0315321, IMG submission 203464) | Ammonia-oxidizing marine archaeal communities from Monterey Bay, California, United States - M1 80m 21515 | ecosystem: Environmental > Aquatic > Marine > Intertidal zone | place: USA... | reverse complement strand
GGTCCCCATGTCGGCTTTTGAGCTGGAGCCGCTGCTGGCGCCGTTCCGCCTCGACCCTCTGTTCGGCAAGGCAGCGGTGGGTGTTCAGATCGTCGACATCGACTCGGGAGATGAGGTCTGGTCCGCAGGCGGCGATGACCTGCTTGTTCCAGCGTCGGTCATGAAGGTCGTCACCTCTGCCGCTGCGCTGCGCACCCTCGGCCCCACTTACCGGTTCTCCACGGAGTTTCTGCGAGATGGCGAGGTCGACGAAGACGGTGTTCTGGAGGGGGACCTCTACATTCGGGGCACCGGCGATCCGAGTCTCGTCGTGGAGAAGCTCTGGAAGATGTTTCAGGACCTTCAGGTTGAAGGCATCGTGGAGATCGATGGCGATGTGATCTTTGATGACACGTGGTTCGACCGGGATCATTTAATTGCGGGCTGGCGCAAGAAGGTCGATATGGCGGCCGGTCCGGCGTACTTCGCGCCTGTGAGTGCCATCTCGCTCAACTACAACACCGTGTCCATCGTCGTGGCCCCGGGACCCCGCTCCGATGAGCCAGCGCGTGTGCAGCTGGAAACCCCCGCCGCGTCCATCGTGATTGAGAGCGAGGTCAACACTGTTCGACAGGGGCGGCGGTCCTGGATCCAGATCGAGCGGGAGGTCGACCCCAAGACCCATGTCGTCACCTTCAAGCTCGAGGGCGACATCCCGCTCGAGCACGACACCGAGCGACACTACCGCTCTGTGGGCAATCCTGTCGCGTGGACCATGTCCGCCACTCACAAGATGTTTGAGCGCACCGGTGTGCGGATGAACGGTCGCTTCAAGCTCGACGAGACGCCCGACGACGCCGAGCTTGTGGTGCGCCACTACTCCCAGCCGCTCCACGAGCTGCTCAATCACACCAACAAATATTCCAGCAACTTCATGGCCGAACATGTGCTCAAGGCGATGGGCGCCGAGGTGAAGGGCAAGCCCGGCACCACGGCCAAGGGGCTTGAGGTGATCCAGGAGTACTTCACCGAGCTGGGCATCGCCGAGGGTACCTACTCCTTGGTCAATGGCTCCGGCCTCAGCCGCGATGCCCGTCTGGCGCCAAGTCAGGTAAATGCCGTGATGATGGACATGTACCACCATACTCAGGTGTCGCCGGAGTTCCGGGCCAGCCTCGCTGTAGGCGGTGTCGATGGAACCCTGCGACGCCGATTCACGGACAATCCCGGTGCGGTGCGCGGCAAGACCGGCAGCCTCAATGGGGTGTATTGCCTCACGTCGTACATCGACGCGGCCGATGGGGACACCTACGCGATGACCTTCTTCGCGAATGACCTGCGACGGTCACGCCCCGCGCGCGCCCTGCAGGACCAGATCGGAGAAGCGATTCTGGGATGGACCGGCAAGATGCCCGTCGAAGAGTCCCGCTGAACAGCGAGGTCGAGGCATGACGGGGCGGGCAAGAGGGTCTAAATGCAGACACTTGGTTTTCTCTCTCAATTTCATGGCTTTGCAGCCGACATCGCCCAGAACACCGCTGTCAGGAGAATGAATGAGTCGGCCGATGGGCATGTCGAGCAGCCGTCCTGGCATTGCGGGATGTCCGTTGACCGGCGATGGAATAGCCGGAAGGCCGAGTGTGCCCAAGCCGATGTCATGTCGGCTGGGCTTGGTCAGGCAGGGGAACCTGTCTCCGGTGAGCATGTCCTACCTCCAACGGGGTGAGACGCCTGCCCCTTCAAGGGCTGCATGCCGCGTTCGTGCCATTCTGGATTCTCCAGTGGGCCGGACAACTCCCCTGATTTCGGGCAGATCGACAGTCGAGAGGAAGCCGATGAACGCATTGCGGTGGAGCCTGGTAGGGGCGAGCGCCCTGGCCGCCATGGTCGCGAGCCAACCCGCGACGGCACAGGACGCGCCTCCTGTGGACGGTGCCGGCGAGGAGGTCGCGGGAGACCCGGCCGATTTCAACCGATCCCTCCGCACCGTCGAGGAAGACGTGCATGCGCTGAAGGAGCAGGTCTTCCGTTCGAAGGCCACCCTCCAGCTGCTTCAAGAGATTGTGGTCCAAGGCTCCGCTTCTGGTGCTCGGTCCACCATCTGGCACGAAAACAAGCTGGGCAAGGGCTACACCGTGGAGTCCATCCGGTACTTCCTCGACGGTCAGCCCAAGTTCGCCAAGGTCGACACCGAGGCGGGGCTCGATGAACTTCAGCAAGTCAAGGTCTTCGAGGGTGCTGTGCCTCCGGGCTCTCACCAGTTGGTGGTCAACATGCGCCTCCGTGGCAGCGGGTATGGGATCTTCAGCTACGTGAAGGAGGTTCAGCTCACCGTGCAGGCGACTACGACCTTCACAGCCGAAGAAGGCAAGAGCTGTGCTGTGCGGGCCATTCTCGATGAGCGGAAGGGCATGGGCCGATCGTTCACCGAGCGCCCGGCAGTGCAGTTCGAGACGCAGTGTGTGCGCCTTTCCGGCGCTGCGGCTGGCAACTGAGTCCCCTGGTCCACGGTCCGACCGGAGTGCGAAGGAGCACGCAGATGAACGACCGCACACAAGGCCAAGGCGCGAGCCGGCGGTTCATTGATTCCACGAGCCTGGGTGGTGTGCTGGGGCAAGTGGCATCCGCCGCGCGGTCCTGCCGGGCGCTCATGCTTGCCGCTGGCGTGGTTGCGGGAGGAGCCTGGATGGTCGCTCCTTCGCCTGCTGAGGCTGCATCTCGGGGAGTCGCGGATGGCCTGGTGCAGGCATCGGAAGGCGTAGTCGAGATCGAAGCCCGCATGAACCGACTCTCTCGCGAGTACGGTGAACGTCGGGGCCTCATTGGCGCCGACGAAGCCGTGCGCCGCTACGAAGATGGTGTCTTCTCCTTCTTGGTGGAAGACTACGAGCGCGCGGCTCTGAGCTTCTACACGCTCGTCGAGTCCGAAGCCCTCACGACGCGGACGCTCCACGAAGACTCCGAGTGGTACCTCGCGGAATGTCTGTTCGAGCTCCAGAATTGGAAGACAGCGCTCGCGGCCTACGAGGCCATCATCGGCGATGGGGCCTCCCATCCGTACCTGGGCGAGGCCGTCCGCCGCACCCTCGAAATCTACGGCATTCTTCGCGACAACGAACGCTTCTACGACGTTTACCGCACCTATGTGCTCTCCGGGCGGGTGCAGGCCACCGACGGCGTGAAGTACACCGTCGCCAAGTCGTTTTACCGCCAGGGCGAGTGGGGTCGCGCGAAGGCCATGTTCACGGAGCTTCCGGCCACCAGCGCGTGGTTCCCTCAGGCTCGCTACTTCACGGGAACCATCCTCGCCGCGGAAGGTGAGTTCGAAGCCGCAGTGGGCGAGTTCTCCCGCGTGGAGGCTGTCAAGGGCGGCGACAGGCGGCTCACGGAGCTCACCCTGCTGGCCATCGGTCGCATTCACTACGAGCTTGGCAACTACCGTCAGGCAGTCGAGGCCTACCAGCGGGTTCCCAGCTCCTCGCGCTACTTCGCCGACCAGCTCTACGAAATCACTTGGACCTACATCAAGCAGAAGGCGTGGCAGGAGGCCATCGACAGCGTCGAGATCTTCACTGTCGCCTTTCCAGACCATCCCTACACGGTCCGTATGAAGCTGGTGGAAGGCCATCTTCACCGCAAGTCCGAGCAGTTCGAGCGGGCTCTGGCCACCTACGAGGGCGTGGTCGACGAGTACGGCCCCGTGCGTGACCAGCTCATTGCGCTCGAAGGTGACCGCGAAAGTCCCTCGGTGTTCTTTGAGCGGCTGGTGCGCGATGACACCCTTGAGGTCGAGGGCGTCACGCTGCCGGACTACGCCATCGAGCTGCTGGTGGCCCATGACGGGCTTCGCCGCGCAGTCGCTGCAAGGAAGGAGCTGGTGAGTCAGTCCGATACTCTGGTGTCCTCGGACGTCATCGTGGCGGATGTCGCCAGTGTGTTGCGGAACTCCCGCGAACAGGTCGGTCCCTTTGCTCGCGGGCGTGCCGGACTTCAGCGGGTTCGCGATGATGCGCTCGCACTGCGCATCCGTCTCCTTGAGGTCGAGCTCGACCACGTGGAGAGCGGGGCCTCCTCAGCACTCAAGCAGGAAGTCGCCCAAAAGCGTTTGGAGCTCGGTGTTCTCGTTGGTGAGGCGCAGGCCATGCAAGGCGAGGCGTCCAGCCGGAGCAACGTCTACCAAGCCTACGCCGACCAGGTCGCAGCCGTGCAGCTCGAAGCGGGTCGGGTGTCTCTCGTCGCCATTGAAGCCCGCGCTGAGCTGTCGGCCGTCGAGCGCCAGTTCAAGGACCGTGCTCCAAGCATGGACTCCGATGCACGTGAGTTTGTCGACGCTCGGATTGCTGAGCAGCGGAAGCTACTCTCTGACGCCGAGCGCGAGCTTGCCGCCCAGACCTCCGACGCCAAGCGTCGTACACTGCTGTCCACCGTCCCCGCCGCCCGCAACAGCGCAAACATGGCCGTGGCTGGAGGCATTGCCGCTTCGCTCGACGAGCTGCACCGCGATGTGCGGATGCTCCGATCGAAGAACCCCTCCGCCGAAGCTGCGAGCTTCAGCAAGGTCGACGAGCTGTGGCTCCGTATCGAGGACGCCGACGCGCGGGCCGTCGACACCCAGGGGGTTGTCGACCGGGTCGAGACCGCCGAGGTGGCCATTCTCAAGCGCAAGCTCGATGAGCAAGAGGGCGAAGTGTCACGCCTGCATGGTGCGGTCGGACGGGTCACCACCGACACCGACACGATCGCAATCGACATCACCCGAGCGAGCCTGCACGAGCTGCAAGGCAAGCTCTACGAGACCATTCTCGAGGCGGACATGGGCATCGTCGACGTCTACTGGCTGCGGAAGACCGAGGTGGTCGACCGCAAGACCGAGCTGAAGTCGGAGCGTGCGGACCGCATCTCTGAACTTGAGGCGCGCTTCGCCCTCATTCGCCAGAAGCTGGAGGAGTGACATGAGCCTCTTGCTCTCACTCGGGGTGTTGGGTCTGCTTGGCGGCAGCTTGGTCCTTGCCGACGACTCCCGAATCGTGGCTCCCTCCGGTGTCGACGCCGGGGAGCTGGCCGCATTTGAAGACACGGTGAGTCGGTTTACGTCGAGGATGAACGAGTACCGTGACGAAGCGCGTGCGATGGTCCACCGTCGCGAAGCGGAGGAGCGTTCTCAGCTCAACAAGTCCTACGACGCTGTGCTGGGCCAGCTCACCGAAGACGACGACGCGCTTCGAGCCACCGCCATCCGCCGGTTCGAGGCCTTCCTCACACGCTACCCGGAAGCCACTCACTCCGCCCACGTCATGTTCCGTCTGTCCGAGCTGTATTTCGAGAAGTCCGAAGAGCAATTCCAGCTCGCTGACCTCGCGTTCCAGGATGCCCTCGAAGTCCTCGATGAGGGTGGAGACTTGGAAGACATCCCCGAGGAGCCCCTCAAGGACTACTCCGCGTCCATCGGTCTTCACGGCCAGATCATCGACCGCTTCCCGGAGTACGAATACCTCGCCGGCTCCTACTACATGATGGGCTACATGCTGCGCGAGCCGTCGTCCGCACAATACGATGAAGAGGGCGCCCAGGAGTGGTTCCGCCGCATCGTGGGCGAGTTCCCTGACAGTGAGTTCTCCCCTCGTGCCCACCTTAGGCTTGGCGACTACCACTTCGACTACAACGAGCTCGACGCCTCGATTCCGCACTACCAGCGGGTGGTGGAGCTGGAAGGCGTCAACGGCGCGCTCTACGACGATGGCCTCTACAAGCTGGCGTGGACCTACTATCGGATGTCCGACTACGACCGGGCGCTTACGCTCCTGATCAAGCTGCTGGACTGGTCCGAGGAAGTGTTCGAGCCCAAGTCCGGCAACGAGTCTGCGACCGTGCCGGAGGCCATCGAATATATCGCCATCTCCCTGTCTGACCTTGCCCACGATCGGGAGCGCTCCCCCCTCGAGGTGGCCCAACAGTTCTTCGGTCAGTCTGGACAGCGAGACTACGAAGCCCGCATCTACACGCAGCTGGCCGACGTCTTGTCCAAGCAGGCCAACTACGACGAAGCGATTGCGCTCTACGAGCACATCCAGCAGCGATGGCCCTACGACCCGGACAACCCCAAGTTCCAGCACAAGGTGGCCAGTCTTCACGTCACCAAGCTGCCGGGGGATGAAGCCGCCTCAAATGCCGCCATCATACGTCTCAACGAGACGTACAACGACAACAGCCCTTGGTGGCGTGCCAACCGCAACAACCCCGATGCACTGGCCGTCGCCCGCGGCTTTATCGAAGAGTCGCTGGTCTCGGTTGCAGTCAACGCCCACAGCGTCGCTCAGACCACGGGTGCCCGCGAGGACTACGCGAAGGCCGCCGACCTCTACGGCGCCTACCTGCAGGAGTTCCCCTTCGCGTCGGACTACTACGAAATCCAGTGGTACTACGCTCAGGTGCTCCAGCAGTCCGGGGACTACGCTTCTGCCGAACGCGAGCTGGGGCAGCTCCGAAAGGGTGGCCAGCACGCCTACAAGGAGGCCTCGCTTTACCGCCTCCGTCTCATCGCGGCGCAGCGAGTCCTCGACCTGTACCAGAAGCTGGATGTGGTCCCGCCTGACGCGAAGTTGAAGCAAGAGGTGGCCATCGAGTCGGGCATCAAGCGCAAGGTCTATGAGCTTGGCTCGTTCCACCAGGCGCTTCTGGACACGACCGACGCTCTGCTCGTCGCAGACTTCGGGCCGACTAAGCTGGAGCTAGAGCGGCAGGTGGCTGAAGCGAAAGACGGTGACTCCGAAGCTATTGCCCGCAGCGCCCTTGGAGAGGTCGAGCAATACGCCGAGGGACTCGAGTTCAACCGCTCGGCGATGGAATACGAGATGGGGCAGATGCTCGTGGCTCACGGGCACATCGACGATGGACGTGAGCGTCTGGTCAATGTGGTGGACCGCTTCCCGGGCACCGAGAACGCCTGCTTCTCGGCTTCGCTCGATTCCGAGACCTATCTCGACGAAGAGGACCTCATTGGGTTCCGTCGCAAGCTGGCCTACTATCTGGGCTTGGGCGTATGTGCCGACTCGTCGGGCTTCGAAACCCAGATTGTCCAGGTGGACTTCCAACTGGCCGCGGCGCTAGCGGAGAAGGGCAAGTTTCTTGAGGCTGCGGATGCCTTCGTTGAGGTGTACCGCAGCTACCCCGATCAGCCGGAGTTGCGTGCGTCGGCACTTCAGAATGCCGCCAACAACTACGAGCGCGGGGGCAAGCTGGACGAGAGTATCAAGGTCCTCGAGAACTTTGTCGGTGAGTTCCCTGACCACCCCAACACCAGTGTTTTCCTCTTCCGGTTGGCGGGCGTCTACGCACAAGCGCTCGACCTCAACCGTGCCATCAGCGCCTACGAGCGCATCTTCCAGCAGCTGGCGCCTTCCGGACACGCCAATGCGCCTGTCGCGCTCGCCAATGCCGCCTACCTGCGCGTGGGAGTCGGCGACTTCGAAGGTGCTGCCCGCAACTATGAAGAGTTCGGTCGCTCCTTCCCCGAACAGCCCGATACTGAAAAGCTAGTGTTTAAGGCTGGCGAGCAGTGGGAGCGGGTGAGTCCTGCCAAGGCGGTCGACTTTTACACACGCTATCTCCAGTCTTGGCGCGGCAGAAACGCCGACCACGAGATGGAGGCCGTCTACAGGCTGGCCACCCTCTCGGAAGAGATGGGGGCCCGCGGACGCGCCGTCGAGAGTGCATGGGACGATGTGTTGGCGACCTACCAGCGTCTGCAGCCCACCGGGCAGATTGGCGTGCTGGGACGGCACTACGCGGCCCACGCTGAGTTCCGTCGGCTTGAGGTCGAGCTCGAAGAGTTCCGCAAGATCAACTTCGGTACCAACGACACCAAGAATGCCGAAGCTCTCGGGAGCAAGCTGGAAGCCTTGGTGGAGCTCGACGCCCACGCCAAGGCCGTGGTTACCCGCTACGCGGACTTTGAGTATTCGTCCGGTGCCCTCTACGTCGCAGGTGAGGGATTCCTCACCTATTCCGACATGCTGTTTGATGCTCCGATGCCGCGCGGTCTCGACGAAGAAGAGCAATTCCTCTACGAAGAGGTCATCGCGGAACGAAGGGTGCCGCTCGAAGACAAGGGCAAGTCGCGACTGGTCCTCGTGCTCACCAATGCCGAGAAGCAGAAGCGCTGGTCGCCGTACCAATCTGAGGCCACGCGGGTGCTCAATGAGCGTTTCCCTCGTGAGTTTGCCCCCGAAAAGGACGAAGTCCGAGGTCAGACCCGGGCGTCTGGCGTCCGCCGGGCTGGCCCCGTGCCGGTGCGCACCGACGATGGCGACGGAGATTCGAAGTGACCCGCATCAACCTTTGCCTTCTGGGTTTCAGCGTCCTGCTCGCCGCTTGTGGACCCAAGACTCCCCCGCCGCCTGCCGGTGAGCCCGTGGCCGCGGAAAACAACGGCACCGAAGGGGTGGAGGCCGTCGAGCCGGCCGCGCCCGCCTGGGACGACCGCCGCCGCGATGAGCAGATGGGGGCGTCGCTGTCTCTGCTGGCCACCGGTCAAGTCGACGACGCCAAGCGTGCGCTCGAAATGCTTGGTGAGGTGGGACAGCAGGAGCCAGATCTGGCCGAGGTGCCCTACAATCAGGGAGTGGCTTGGCTGGTGATCGGGGACGAAGCGCAAGCCCGCAAGCGCTTCCTCCGAGCGACCGACATTGACCCTTCCATGGCGGAAGCTTGGCAGAATCTGGGTGCCCTCTCTGAGGCCGCGGGTCAGCTGGATCGTGCGCTACAGAGTTATCGTTCCGGTCTTCGCTACTCGCCGGAACATGGCCCTCTTCGTGGTGCCGAGATCAGCGTGCTGCGACAGCTCCGCCAATACGACGGCGCATTGCGTCAGGCGAAGGCAGCCATCGAGGCCGACAGCAACAACGTTGAGGCGTACAACCAACTCGGGCTGATCTACCTTGAGACCAGCAAGGTCGAGCTGGCGCAGTTCATCTACAACCGCGCCATCGAGATTGTCCCTCCTGCGGGCAACGACCCCTACATGCACGCCAATCTGGCTCGGGTTTACCTAGCCCAGGACCGCAAGGGACTGGCCCGCCGGGAGCTTGCGAAGGCGCTTGAGCTCGATCCCAACCTCACGTTGGCCCGTCTGTACGTGGCCGAGATGGCCATGGACGACCGCGACTACGAGACCGTGGTCAGCACGCTGGAACCTACGCTCGTCGATGCAGGTGACGATCCGGCGGTCCACATGAACCTCGGAATCGGCTACCGCGGCATGGGGCGCCTCGAGGATGCGAAGAAGAGCTACGAAAAGGCACTTGAGCTCAACCCTGGCGACCCCTCGCCCTACCTGAACTTGGCTGCTCTAATGGGCGACCACTTCAAGGACTACGACAAGGCGATGGGACTCCTCGATACCTATCAGCGGCAAGGCGGAACCCAGTCAGCCGTGGTCGAGGCGTGGCGGGCAGACTTCAAGAAGCAGAAGAAGCGGCTGGAGATCGAAGCTCGGCGCAAGACGCGGCGGGAAGATGCTGAGAAGCGTCGTCTTGAGGCCGCCGCGGCTGAGAAGCGAATCGATGAAGAACAGTCTCGTCAGGCCACTGAAGCACCTCCACCGCCTCCTGCCGAACCCGTTCCCGAAGAATCGCCGCCGGTTGAGCCGGTGCCTGTCGAGGCGCCTCCCGCAGATCCTGCACCTACCGAGCCACCGCCTGCGGCGGTTCCCAGTGCCTCGTCCGCTGGCCAGAGCTGCTCCGCTCTCGGGGCCTGTGGCGATGGCTATGAGTGTGCACACGACAGCGTGTGTCGTCCGGCGGCCTCCCCGGGCACTTACCCGGCGGGTGTCGGCTGCTTCCAAGATGCGGACTGCGGGTTTGGCCTCAGCTGTGCTGACAGCCAGTGCTCTGCCGGAGCGGGTGACGGTGGCGGGTCCAGCCCCTGGGGGGAATGATCTCGCGCCATCGCCAGTCGCTATGTCGCTTCCCTTGACGAGCCCTTTGCCAACTTGAGCAACCTGCCCGGAACCTCCTCGTCTGGGCGCAGTCAGACTTCACACGCGGTTCAACAGGGCCCTCGACATCCACCGAAAACGCCGCTACTCAGGCCGTCACTTGGAGAGCTCGAATGCGCAAGTCCGTCGCCACGGCCCTCGCCCTTTTTTTGAGTCTTGCCGCCACCACCGCCTCTGCGCAGCAGCGCAGGGTTCTTCTTCTGGAGGAGGAGGTCATCAAGGGCGAGGTGCAGAAGCCCACGGTGACCTTGTTCGTGAGCCGCCAGAACATCAACACTGATGCCACGCTCGAGCTGCGCGAGTCTTTCGTTCCGCGGATCGTGGAGAGTGTAGAAGAAAGTCCGTTTTGACCGCATTCATGGGGCATCCCAGCCCCGTATTACAACGACTTCACAGGGGCTCGGTGACACGAGTCCCGCACTTCCGGTAAGGTTCAGCCGGCCTCTCGGACGTCCCCAAGGTCGGTGGACGTACCGAGTTTCTTAATCACAGTTCGCAAGTCAGCGTCCCAATCAGGGACCCGTCCCGTAGGAGGGTTGCAGATGAACTTCTTCGTAGACGCGATGGCAAAGGGTGGGGAATTCATGTACCCCATCCTCCTCGCTGCCATTTTCGCACTCGCCATCGCCTTCGAGCGTCTGTACTACGTCATGTTCCGTGCCAACATCAACGGCACTGCTTTCATGGCGCAGGTTCAGAAGCTCATCATGGCAAACAACATCGACCGCGCCATCAAACTGTGCAACGCGGAGCCCAACGCGGCTCTCCCCCGTGTGCTCAAGGCCGGTCTTACTCGCGCCAATCGGAGCGAAGTTGAGATCCAGAACGCGGTTGATGAAGCCGTGCTCGAGGTGTTTCCGCTTCTCAACAACCGCACTGGCTACCTGCCGATGCTCGCCAACGTCGCTACGCTGACCGGTCTCCTGGGAACTATCCAGGGCCTCATCGTTGCGTTCAAGGCAGTTGCAACCGCTTCGGCCGAGTCGAAGCAGACGCTCCTGGCTGCGGGTATCTCGACCGCGATGTACACCACCGCTGGTGGTCTGGTTGTCGCGATTCCCACCCTGGTGCTTCACTCGATCATCGCGGCTCGCACCACCAAGATCATGGATGACGTCGATCAGTTTGCGCTGAAGACCGTCAACCTCCTTGGTGCTCGCCGTCGCGGGACGCTGAAGGATGACGGGACTGCGGCCAACGGCTGATTGCCGAACGCACGCCTTGCGAGCGCATCGGAGGCCGGTCTCGGCCGGCATCCACTTTCTTTGCGCCCGTATTGATCCATACCTGCCGTCGTCCTGATGACGGCGTGTTGACCCACGCGGGCAGATTCCTCGCGTTCAGGGAGCCAGCTCAATGGCTGTCAAGCGTAAAGCTATCGAAGATCCGGATCTGAACCTCACGCCAATCATGAACTTGGTGACGATTCTGATCCCGTTCCTGATCATGGCGGCGCAGTTCGTCCAGCTGTCGGTCATCGACAGCACTCTGCCTGCGATCGGTCCGCCGACAGAGGTGGAGCCCCCGAAGCCCGATGACAAGCCCCCGCTCCAGCTCAGTCTGGCGCTCAAGGGTGACGGCATCGTGGTGTTGGGCGCTGACCAGATCATCTACCCTGACGGTGCCCCTGAAGTTGCTGAAGGGGAGAAGCGTCCGCCCACCCTGCCGTGCAAGTCGGGTGGCGTCTGCACCAACGTCGAGGACTACGACTGGGATTCACTGCAGCAGAAACTCAACCTGATCAAGGATGAGTACCCCGACGACGAGAATGTCATTCTCGTGCCGGCCAGTGACACGCAGTACGAGATCATCGTTCGCGCGATGGACATCGCTCGTGAGGATGCCGAAGCTGGCACCGGCGATGGTCCTCGCACCCTCTTCCCCTTCGTCGTCGTCGCTGGCGGCGCGATGTGATGACCCGTCTATTCGGGGCCTTGGCTCCGCAGACGGCTCAGTGAGGCATCTTCGATGGCTACAAAGAAAGCGCGACGCCCTGAAGTCGACACCAACCTGAACATCAACTCGATGATGGACATGATGACCATCATCCTGGTGTTCCTGCTCAAGTCGTATTCGGCATCCGACGTCTCGGTCGCTCCCAGCGACAACCTGACCCTTCCATTCTCCTCCGCCCAGAAGGCGCCCGAAGTGGCCGTCAACCTGGTGATCGAACAGGGTCAGATCCTGGTCGATGGTGTGCCGGTGCTCCAGCTTGGTCGCAAGGCCGACGAGGAGTCTGGCAAGGAACTTGCGTCCATTCCGGAGGATGAGATGCAGGGGCAAAATATCGGCAAGCTGTACGATATTTTGTTTGAGAAGGCCGAGCAGGCAAAGACCCTTGGCGAACGGTCGAACAACCCCGACCTCGCATTCAAGGGCCGTATTCTGCTTCAGGTTGACCGCGAGATGCCGTACTCGGTGCTGCGGTCCGTGATGTACACCGCTGGGCAGGCCCAGTTCGGTGAATTCAAGTTCGTCGTCTACAAGCAGGAGTAGACGTCTCGCCGGTGCCCGAGAATGGGTGTAGGGTCATCTTCTGATGCCTTTCTCGGTCTCCGCACACGCCCCGCTGTGGGCGTGTTGTTGTCTGTGACCCTCTCGCACAGGCGCAAGTTGCACAGCAACTTTGCGCTCAGTCCAAGTCTCTTGGGCCCTCAACCCTCCCCTTCCGTTTCGTGTACTCCCGGGAAGCCTCCGCGATGAAAGCAGGGCAAAAGGTTAGCGAACCCCTTCCGATTCTCATTGTCGAGAGACATCGGAACGCAGCGGGCACATCGCCCGTGTGTAAGGTGATCGATCCCACCTCCCAAGCGGACTCCGTCGGAGAGAGGAAGCGAATCTATGGCTGACCAGGCGAAGACCCAGCCCCGAGTCCTCCGGATCGGGATCGTTCAGGGCGGCAAGATCGTCCACGAGCGGCTCATCAAGCCGGGACAGGGCGTCACTATCGGAGAGTCACCGAAGAACACCTTCGTAGTGAAAGCCGATGGGTTGCCCAAGCGGTTCACGTTGTTCCATCCGAAGGGCGCCAGCTACTCGCTGGGCGTCACGGAGGCGATGACCGGGAAGGTTGCTCTCGCGGGCGGCATCAAGTCGATGTCCGACCTCGTGGAGGACATTGCTGGCACCAACGGCGTCCACTTTGTTGAGCTGAGCCCCACCGATCGCGGCAAGGTTGTGATTGGGGACGTGACGGTGCTCTTCCAGTTCGTGACTGCGCCGCCCGAGTCTGCTCGAAAGGTCACGCGACACGACTTCCGTCCCAGGCTGATGGACGAAGACGACCCCATCTTCCTCGGGTTGCTCTCGCTGTGGAGCACCGTGGGCGCGGTGATGTTGGTGTACGCCTACAACACCGAACCCATCGACACCATCAGCATTGAGGAGCTGCCGGACCGCTTCGTCAACATCGTGATTCCCGAAAAGCCCGAGAAGCCGCCGGAAGTTCCCGAGGTTGAGGATGGGCCGGAGATCGAGACGAAGAAGGCGGAGAAGGAAAAGAAGGAAGAAGAGAAGAAGGAGGTTGAACCTCCTCCGCCGAAGAACGAGAAAGAACGGCGCGAGAACGAAGCCCGTCGACTTGAGAAGAAGCGCGACGACCTCACAAAAAAGTCCGCCGTGCTGGCGCTCATCGGTACTCGCGGCTCCAACAACTCCGGTAGTACCATTGCGGACGTGTTTGGCGATAGCGATGCGGCTCTCGGCGACCTCGACGAGGCCCTGGACGGTGTGTCTACGGCCGAAGTGGCCGATGGTGACCCCGATGGACTGAAGGGTTCGAAGGACGGCGGCGG
>Ga0315321_10002690_pt1 | contig 13779 bp, 12 predicted proteins | sample M180m21515metaG_FD_203464 | JGI IMG/M metagenome (GOLD analysis project Ga0315321, IMG submission 203464) | Ammonia-oxidizing marine archaeal communities from Monterey Bay, California, United States - M1 80m 21515 | ecosystem: Environmental > Aquatic > Marine > Intertidal zone | place: USA... | reverse complement strand
AGCCCTAATCTCATAGACTACGCCTCTTCGCTTAACCCTGATCAGCTAATGATAACTGAAAGACCTACCGGCTCATCGTTCCTATTTGCCGCCGCTCCAGCGGTGTTTGTGGTTTTATGGAGTACGGGTTTTATCGGCGCAAAACTCGGTTTGCCGTATGCAGAGCCGGCGACGTTCTTAGCGTTGCGATTTGCCCTGGTTTGTTTAATCCTGGGGGTGATGATCTGGGTCACCGGCGCCAAGGGACCCGGTACCTGGACAAATGCTATGCATATCATGACAGTAGGGGTACTGGTTCATGGTGTGTACCTGGGCGGAATTTACCTTGGAATCAGTTTTGGGGTATCGGCTGGAGACAGTGCGCTGATTGTTGGTTTGCAGCCGATGCTGACAGCAGTGCTGGCGGGTCCTATGCTTTCGGAGCCCGTCCGAGCACGCCAATGGGTCGGGTTTCTTCTCGGGACGGTAGGTGTCGCACTGGTTTCCTCGCGTTATCTTGGATTGTTTGATAGCTCGGTGATTGGAGTCATCTTATGTGTCGTCGCAGTGACCGGAATGAGTGTGGGCACTTTGTACCAGAAGCGGTTTTGCAGCGAGATGAATCTTTTGAGCGGCTCTTTTTTGCAATTTTTGGCAGCGGCACTGATGATGGCTATCGCGTCCTTCGCGTTTGATACTCAAAAGGTGCAATGGAGCGGGGAGTTTGTGTTTGCCCTCGCCTGGTTAGTCGTCGTTCTATCGCTGGGGGCCATGACCCTCCTTTGGGTGCTCGTGCGCCATCAGGCAGCAACCCGCGTGGCAAGCTTGTTTTTTCTGGTGCCACCGGTCACGGCGCTGATCGCCTGGCCGTTATTTGGTGAAACCTTTAGCTATAAGTCGGCACTCGGGATGATTCTTGTCGTTAGCGGGGTGCTTTTGGTCAGTTACGGGGTAGATACAGCTCGCCCCCGGAGGAAGTCTTGAAGAAATATACCGCTCGATGGCTGATCAGCGCTGTGTTAGTGCTTGGGGTGGCAATGGAGCCGTCATCGGCAGCCACCGCACAGGTATTTTCTGATTTTGACGGGCGCCCTGTCAGTTTTGCCGATATGTTTCCAACTGATCGGTGGCTGGTGGTCATGATTTGGTCGCACAGTTGTCCGGTTTGTGCCAAGGAGATGCAAGGGCAGGCAGATTTGCACGAGCGACATCGGGACGGACGCCTGAAAGTTCTGGGTATCTCGCTCGACGGTGCCGACGCGGCGTTTGAGGCATGGGCTTTTGTTGAGGAGCGCGAGGTTGGCTTTTCTAATCTACTTGGAGAGCCTGGGGACGTGGCGGATTTTTTTTCCAATCAAACCGGCCAGTCTTTTAAAGGGACGCCGACATTCCTCATTTACGCGCCAGGTGGCGCGTTGAAAGCCACGCAGGCCGGCGCAGTGCCGCCCGAGGTAATTGAGGCGTTTATATACGATCAGGAACATTGAGCGAAGTGAAAAATACATGCCGGGCTGTTTCTTAAAAGACGTGGGTCAAGGCTTGGGCAATAAGGATAGATCATGAGTGGAGAACATCGAAAGGGTTTTTGGTTGACCCTTGCTGGGGCTCTGGTATTCACTCCGGACGCACTGTTGATTCGCCTGACAGCCGTTGATCCGTTTACGTTGGCTTTTGGTCGGGGCCTGTTGGGCGGCATCGTGATTGTTGTGGGCTTTGCGTTGTACGCTCGAGAGAAGTTCTTGGGTACTGTTCGTAACTTGGGCCGCTGGGGTGCGCTCGTCTGTTTTTTGCAAGCAGCCTGCTCGATCACATTTTACGCAGCTTTTTCTTATACCAGTGTCGCTAATGTATTAGTGATATTTGCCTGTACGCCGCTCATTGCTGCGGTACTTTCGAAAGCCATTTTTGGCGAAGAGGTCTCAAACGCCACACGTTGGGCCATTGTAGGAGCGGCCTTAGGGCTGATTATTGTTGCGAGCGGTAGTTTTGGCAGCATACAGTGGTTTGGTGATTCACTGGCACTACTGAACGCGGTTCTGCTGGCGTCGATATTTACGATTATTCGAGGCCGTCGTGAAATCAATATGATTCCCGCGGCAGGAATCGGCTTACTGCTCACGGCTCTGGTTGCAATGATATTTGCGCAATATCCAGTTATGGATCACATCCAATGGCTCGCGCTTGTCTTTGCGGGGCTGGTGCTGCTGCCGTTAGGGTTAGTTTTAATGACTCTGGGCCCGCGCTATTTGCCGGCCCCGGAAGTAGCGATGATCAGCCTGCTGGAGGCGGTGTTGGGCCCGTTATGGGTTTGGTGGGTGATCGGGGAGAACCCTGGGTGGCAGAGCATTGCCGGGGGCAGCATTGTAATTGCTGTGCTGATGGTTCACTCGGCAGTCCGACTACGTTCGGACCTCCATGGGTTACGGCGCTAATTTCCAAAAACAGTTTAAGGATCCGGGCAACACAAAGGCACTATCTTTTACGCTTGCCAGAAACAGGACCGTCTGGTCGGATAGATCCTGCACATACTTTTTTATGAGCTGGGCAGTGGCCCAGACCTATGCGGATGTTCAAGCCCAGATCGAAGTTGTAATCTTGCCGGCGGATTACGACGCTTAGGTGTACTACAAAGGCGCGCCAAGCGTCGCCGCGTCGCTGGTTCGTGGATTGGACCTGTCAACTAAGGGGCAGTCTTTGCGATAAATTGACCAAATGGTAAAGAACTGTTACAAGCATCGCCAAGGTCGAATCTTGTCGATTTCCACTTCTTTGCCAAGCGGCGATATCAATCCCGAAAACCAACATGCTAATCACATCACAAGGGGGCGCACATGAGTAAATTGAAATCCGGGCTTATCCAGATGAGTTTGAAGGCGAGCACGGATTCGTCTCCCGAGGAGATTCGTGATGCCATGTTAGAAGCGCACATTCCGTTAATTGACCAGGCGGGCGCAGCCGGTGTCCAGGTGCTTTGTTTTCAGGAAGTGTTTACCCAGCCTTATTTTTGCCCGAGCCAGGATGCCCGTTGGTATGCGGCGGCAGAGGCAATCCCAGATGGCCATACAACCCGTTTGATGTGTGAATACGCCAAAAAGTACAACATGGTCATCATTGTGCCGATTTACGAAGAAGCCATGACTGGGGTGTACTACAACACGGCTGCAGTAATCGATGCCGATGGCAGCTACATGGGTAAATATCGTAAAAGCCATCTACCTCATGTCGCTGGCTTCTGGGAGAAATTCTTCTTCAAGCCTGGGGCCTCAGGCTGGCCGGTTTTTAATACGGCCTACGGCAAAATCGGTGTATATATCTGTTACGACCGTCATTTCCCTGAGGGTTGGCGCGCCTTAGCATTAAACGGGGCTGAAATCATCTACAACCCATCCGCAACAGTGGCCGGGCTGTCGCAGTACTTGTGGGAACTTGAGCAGCCAGCTTCCGCAGCTGCCAACGGCGTTTTTATTGCAGCAATTAATAGAGTGGGAACCGAGGCTCCTTGGAATATCGGGGAGTTTTACGGCTCGAGTTATTTCGTTAACCCGCGTGGTCAGATCGAAGCGCAGGCCAGCGCCGATCAAGATGAACTTCTGATCCACGAGGTCGATATGGACATGGTTCGCCAGGTCAGAGATACCTGGCAGTTTTACCGTGACCGCCGGCCTGAAACTTACGGTGTTCTGACCGATCTGAATTAGGTGAGTAAACGACAACTATGAACTATGAGTGTTGGTGAAGACTAACAAGGAAGAGACTAATGACACGCGACGATGCTTTGGCGATTAACGGTGAGCGCTTGTGGGACTCGCTGATGGAGATGGCAAAAATTGGGGCAACCGAGAAGGGGGGTTGTTGCCGACTTGCTCTGACTGATCTTGATCGACAGGCCCGCGATCTTTTCGTGAGTTGGTGTCGCGAGGCCGGTTGCACAATATCTGTTGATCAGATGGGAAATATTTTTGCCCGGCGCGACGGCGTTGACCCACAGTTACCGTCGGTTGTGATCGGCAGTCATCTTGATACCCAGCCGACGGGGGGTCGTTTTGATGGGGTTTACGGCGTTCTGACCGGGCTCGAGGTTATACGCACTCTTAATGATCAGAATATCCAGACACGCCACTCGGTGGAAGCGGCCTGCTGGACCAATGAGGAGGGCAGCCGTTTTGCGCCTGCAATGGTGGCCTCCGGTGTGTTCGCGGGAATCTATGACCTCGATTACGGCCTGGCGCGAGCGGATGCCGATGGCCGAACCATGGGGCAGGAACTCGAACGCATCGGTTACGCGGGAGATGAGCCCATGGGGCGTCCACTGCATGCCTATTTTGAAGCCCATATCGAACAGGGCCCCATATTGGTCGAAGAAGGCACCGACATTGGTGTGGTTACTGACGCTCAAGGCCAGCGTTGGTATGAACTTGAACTGACCGGCACGGAATCGCATGCGGGGCCAACGCCAATGGACCGGCGCCAAGACGCGTTGCTGTGTGCTGCGCGGATCACCTGTCTGGTGAATGAAGTTGGCCTGACCCATGCGCCGCTCGCTTGTGCCACAGTGGGCATGCTCAACGTGTACCCCAATTCGCGTAACGTTATCCCAGGACGGGTCTTTTTGACCATCGACATTCGACATCCGGATGATGCGGTCTTGCTGGAGATGGGCAGAGCCATCCGTGATGGCATCACTAGAATTTCCGAGCAAGCCGGCGTAACACACTCGCTTGAGGAGATTTTTTATTACGCCCCGGTCCCCTTTGATAATACTTGTGTTGCAGCAGTTCAGTCCGGCGCTGAAACTTGTGGCTACAGTTCACGCGAGATTGTCACAGGGGCTGGACATGACGCCTGTTTTATTGCACACGCGGCACCGACCTCGATGATTTTTATCCCCTGTGTTGATGGTATTAGTCATAACGAAGTAGAAGATATCGAGCCCGAATGGTCTACAGCCGGAGCCAATGTCATGCTCCAGGCTGTTTTGACAAAGTCTGAAAGGCTTTGAAAATCAGCAGCGTGTAAGGAGTTTTTTCGTTGAGCGATAACGCACCATCTTCTGACACAGTAGTTCAAATTGACCAGTTGTCCCTGGACTTCGATACTGTCGACGGACCGGTGCACGCGCTTAGTGGTATTGATCTGGCGATTAGAGAAGGTGAATTTGTATCACTGATTGGACCATCAGGCTGCGGCAAGACGACCTTGCTGAGGGTGATCGCGGACCTGGAGAAACACTCCAGCGGAAAAATTCTTGTGAACGGTATTAGCCCGGATCAGGCCCGCCAGGATCGCTCCTATGGTTATGTGTTTCAGGCCCCCGCACTTTACCCCTGGCGAACTGTCACAAAAAATGTCGTACTGCCCCTTGAGATCATGGGATTGACTCGCTCTGAGCAGCAAACGCGAGCGAAGAAATATCTTGATCTTGTTAACCTTAGTGGTTTTGAGAATAAGTACCCATGGCAATTATCCGGGGGAATGCAGCAGCGTGTGTCCATAGCGCGGGCATTAAGTGTTGAGCCACAGTTGTTGTTGATGGATGAGCCGTTTGGGGCGCTTGACGAGATTACACGGGACCATCTTAACGAGCAGCTTCTTGAATTGTGGCGCAAGACGGGCAAAACCGTAGTCTTTGTTACCCATTCCATTCCCGAGGCGGTATTCCTTTCAACCCGGGTCGTGGTTATGTCCCCCAGGCCCGGCCGCGTTATGGATGTGATTGAATGCGATTTGCCCTCCGAGCGAACGCTTGATATACGCGAGACACCGGATTTTCTTTCTCTGGCGCATCGAGTCCGACAAGGCCTCAAGGCGGGTCATAGTTACGACGATGAATAACCCGGCCTGTAGTCAGGGACGGATTTTTCCCGTGTCCGTAATTATCGTTGTCCTGACGATTATCTGGTATGCCGGCGCGGTCTATCTTAATAGTGGTCAGTTGATCGATCGCTACAACAAACGCAGCGTCCAGTGGGATATTACTCAGCTGGCCACTGATGCATGGAGCATGAAGCGACCCGTATTACCCGCGCCTCACCAGGTGGCTCGTGAACTTAAAAAGACCGTCTTGGATCAGAAAGTCACTTCGAAGCGAAGCCTTATCTATCACGCGGGTGTGACGCTGTCATCAGCACTGCTCGGGTTCGTTCTGGGGACGGCGCTGGGTATTGGACTGGCGATTGGAATCGTTTATGTGACTACCTTGGATCGAAGTCTGATGCCGTGGATCATCGCCTCACAAACAGTACCAATCCTGGCGTTGGCACCAATGATTATTGTGGTGCTGGGTTCTGTCGGTATTACCGGTCTTTTCCCTAAGTCGGTTATCTCGATGTACCTTTGCTTTTTCCCGGTCGTGGTGGGAATGGTAAAAGGGCTGCGCTCGCCCGAACCCATGCTTTTGGATCAGATGCATACTTATTATGCGAGTCGGGCGCAGGTTTTTTTCAAGTTGCGTCTGCCCTCATCGATTCCGTTTCTGTTCGCGTCTCTTAAGGTGGCAATTGCATTGAGTGTCGTCGGTGCTATTGTTGCTGAACTACCAACGGGAGGGCAGGGTGGTCTCGGCGCGCGCCTGCTCACAGGTTCGTATTATGGCCAGACCACTATGATCTGGGCAGCGTTGATCACGGCTTCCGTTGTCTCAGCTACGCTGGTATCTATTGTAGCGTTGGGTGAGCGGACCATGTTGCGTCGACTCGATGGTGGCCAGGTAGTGCGGGCGTGAATCTTTTTTCAAGTACTCGAATCAGTAACACCTCATTGGCGGGCGCTCTTTTCATCGTGCTCGGATTGTTTGGAAAATTAAGTTCGGCAGCGACGTGGAGCGATACGCCTATAGGACTCGTAGGTCTGGGCTGCGTAGCCGGCGCCTTGAGCGTGTCTGGTCTGACGACAAAGTACTCATCGTCCAGCCGTGCGATATCGTTGGCGTTTGTGCTGGCGGCTTTGTGGGCGGCGGTAAATCTGGTCCACATCGAATCCGTCATGGGGCAGGTCAGTGGCGGCTACTGGTGTTTTGTCATTGCGTTGGCTTTTGCTATTTGGACCACTATGAGTCGGTTTGTCGCCATCACTTTAAACCCGGGAGTCGGCGCGTTCTTGTATCAGTTTCTGGTGCCGGGTCTTTTTGGAGTCTGGCTGATTGTGCTATGGGAACTTATTACCGTTGGGCTGGGCATCCCCCGAGTACTCTTACCTTCCCCAGGCCTGGTAGGAGAGGCAATCGCCTCATCGCCGGGCGTACTTGCGGCCGACTTCCGTCAGACGATAATACGAGCAGTGCTCCCAGGATTCGTGATGGGTAATCTTGCGGGGTTCGCAATTGCATTGTGGGCAGATCGGGTGCCATTTCTGCGTCGCGGTTTGTTGCCTGTTGGAAACCTGGTCAGCGCGATTCCTATTGTCGGCATTGCTCCGATCATGGTCATGTGGTTTGGGTTCGACTGGCAGTCCAAAGCGGCAGTAGTTGTCATCATGACTTTTTTTCCAATGCTGGTAAATACGGTTGCAGGACTAGGTGGATCGAGCGCAATAGAACTGGATCTGATGCGCTCCATCGGTGCGAGTCACTGGCAAACATTTACCCGGGTGCGATTGCCTAATGCATTGCCGTTCATTTTTAACGCGCTTAAAATAAACTCGGCACTGGCTTTGATTGGCGCGATTGTGGCCGAATTTTTTGGTACCCCGATTGTCGGCATCGGTTTTCGTATCTCGACCGAGGCCGGCAGAATGAACATGGAGATGGTCTGGGCATCGATAGCGCTATCAGCGGTGTCTGGGTCGTTGTTTTATGGTTTACTGGCTGTTATGGAAAGACGGGCAACCTTCTGGCATCCGTCTTTTCGTCAACTGTCCAAAAAACGCCTGTAATTGGGCACTTTTAAACTACCGAAGGAGTATTCACTATGAAGAGGAAAATTAGCACCCTTGTAGCGGCTCTAGCTTTAGGGTTGGTCAGTGCGGCCGCAGTCGCAGCGGACCAGGTGACCTTGCAGTTGAAGTGGGTCACCCAGGCCCAGTTCGCAGGGTATTTTGTGGCGAAAGATAAGGGTTTTTATAAAGATGAAAATCTCGATGTGACGATTAAACCAGGCGGACCTGATGTGGCTCCGCCGCAAGTGATTGCTGGTGGAGGTGCAGATGTCATTATCGATTGGATGCCGTCGGCGTTGGCTTCACGCGAAAAAGGCTTGCCACTGGTGAATATTGCCCAGCCTTTCAAACGCTCCGGGATGATGCTGACTTGCCGCAAGGACAGCGGCGTAAAGACGCCACAGGATTTTCCAGGCCGTACTTTGGGTGTTTGGTTTTATGGGAATGAGTACCCCTTCCTGAGTTGGATGGGCCGACTGAATATTCCAACTGATGGCAGCAGTGGCGGCGTTACCGTACTTAAGCAAGGGTTTAATGTCGACCCGATTCTGCAAAAGCAGGCGGATTGTGTCTCAACAATGACCTACAACGAGTACTGGCAGATCATTGATGCCGGCTTGGGGTCCGACGAACTGGTGACCTTCAAATATGAAGATCAGGGCGTTGCGACGCTGGAAGATGGACTCTATGTCCTTGAAAAGAATCTGGCCGATCCGGCCTTTGTCGACAAAATGTCTCGTTTTGTGCGTGCGTCGATGAAGGGTTGGGCATGGGCAAGAGAAAACTCGGATGCGGCTGCGGACATCGTGCTTGAAAATGACGAAACCGGCGCTCAGACCGAAAATCACCAGCGCCGTATGATGGGTGAAATCAACAAACTGACCGCTGGTGGCGGCAAATTGGATGAGGCCGACTATGAGCGTACCGTCGCAACTTTGATGAGCGGTGGCTCTGATCCTGTGATTTCGAAAGCGCCTTCCGGAGCCTGGAGTCATGCAGTTTGGGACGCGGCGTTTTAGCCGGGTCGATACAATAAAACCAGGGAGATCTGACAATGGGCGTCATCATTAAAGGTGGTACCGTTGTAACAGCGGACCAAAGCTTCAAGGCAGATGTTTACTGCGAGGATGGCAGGATCGCCCAGGTTGGTCTTGACCTCGATACCCCCACGGGTGTCGAGGTTATAGACGCCGGCGGTCAGTTCGTGATGCCAGGGGGGATAGATCCCCATACGCACATGCAGTTACCGTTCATGGGGACGGTTGCCAGCGAGGATTTTTATACCGGTACTGCAGCGGGCCTCGCAGGAGGCACAACTTGTATTATTGATTTCGTGATTCCAGCGCCGCAGACATCTTTGCTGAGCGCCTTTCACCAATGGCGCGAATGGGCTGAGAAGTCTGTTTCGGACTACGCGTTTCATGTTGCTGTGACATGGTGGGATGATTCGGTACACCAGGACATGGGGACTTTGGTGCAAGAGCACGGTGTCAACAGCTTTAAGCACTTCATGGCGTACAAAGGTGCGATCATGGCGGACGATGAAATTCTGGTGAATAGTTTTACCCGGGCGTGGGAACTGGGTGCTTTGCCGACGGTTCACGCCGAAAACGGTGAACTGGTATGGCAGTTGCAGCGCAAACTGATGGAGTCGGGAATCACGGGCCCTGAGGGTCATCCGCAGTCCAGACCCCCAGAAGTTGAAGGAGAAGCGGCTAACCGGGCGATTCGTATCGCCCAGGCGTTGAAAACTCCTGTTTATCTGGTGCATGTCTCGGCTAAGGAGTCACTGGGAGAGGTGATTCGGGCGCGCAACGAGGGTCAACGTGTCTTTGGTGAAGTGCTGGCCGGACACCTGCTGGTGGATGATTCGGTTTATCTCAATACCGATTTTGACACCGCGGCGGCACATGTGATGAGCCCTCCATTTAGGCCAAAAGGGCATCAAGACGCACTTTGGCGCGGGCTTCAGTCGGGTAATCTTCAAACCACAGCGACCGATCACTGCTGTTTCTGCGCTGACCAGAAGGCGATGGGTAAGGATGACTTTACCAAGATTCCTAACGGTACCGGCGGCGTGGAAAACCGAATGGAGGTGTTGTGGCATGCCGGAGTCAATACCGGGAAGTTAACCATGAATGAATTTGTTCGGGTGACTTCGACCAATGCGGCTCAGATTTTCAACATGTATCCGCGCAAAGGATCGATCAGCGTTGGCGCGGATGCCGATATCGTGGTCTGGGATCCCGAGGCAAGCAAGACCATCTCTGCCAAGACCCATCACCAGAACGTCGATTACAACATTTTTGAAGGCATGACCGTTCGAGGTACGGCATCTCACACCGTCAGCCAAGGCAAAGTTGTGTTTAAGGATGGCGAGTTGTCTGTTGAACGCGGCGCAGGCCGGTATATTGAAAGACCCCCTTTCGCACCGTATTTCGATGCGATCGCAAAGGTACGGGATCAAAATCAACCTGTTTTTGTTGAGCGTTAGGTAGCCTCGCTAATCCACAGATCGGAACTGACCTGTCACCCGAGCCTGCGACAGGTCAGTTCTGGCGCATCTGGGCATTCAAGGAGGAGTACGTGGATATTATTGCAACCGTAACCAATGGGGCGTCCGGGGTCGTATCTGGTCGACTACCTGAGGAGGATTGTCGGCGCAATTTTTGTGAAATGCATTCACCCTTGGAACCTAACGGTGCGCGGGTCGAGGCCGAGCGGTGTTATTTTTGCTTTGATGCTCCTTGTACCCAAGCTTGTCCGACGGAAATAGATATCCCTGGTTTTATCCGCATGATTGGCAATCATAATCCTGTGGGTGCGGCGGGCCTTATATTGCAAGAAAATATTATGGGCGGTACTTGCGCCAGAGCCTGTCCGGTTGAAACTCTGTGTGAACACGCTTGCGTACGTAACCAGGCGGATGATCGACCCGTCAGCATAGGCCTGCTTCAGCGTTACGCCGTTGATGAGGCTATGGACCAGAATGCTACTTTCTTTGTCCGCGGTACACCGTCGAAAAAATCCATTGCTGTGGTCGGCGCTGGCCCGGCGGGCCTGGCTTGCGCCCACAGGCTTGCGGTGCTCGGACATTCGGTGTGCATCTATGAGCATCGCCCTAAATCCGGAGGTTTAAATGAGTACGGGCTTGCGGCCTACAAGATGTTGGATAACTTCGCCCAGAAGGAGGCCCAATTTATTACATCTATTGGCGGAATCGAGATAGAACACGGAAAAGAATTCGGCCGTGATTTCGGCCTTAGCGATATCCAATCCCGCCATGATGCTGTCTTTCTTTCGATGGGACTGGGTTCGAGCGGAACGCTCGATATACCCGGCGAAGAAGTCTCTGGAGTTGAGGATGCAGTCGATTTTATCAGTAGGCTTCGTCAGGCAGATCAGTTGTCGTCGCTTGCACTCGGCAAACGCATTGTGGTGATTGGCGGCGGAATGACCGCAATTGACATTGCAGTTCAAACCCGGCTGTTGGGCGCTGAGGAGGTCACGATCGTGTATCGGCGTGGGCCACAGCAGATGAAGGCTAGTATCGAAGAACAAGAGTTTGCCAAAATCCGCGGGGTGGTCATTCGGTTCTGGGGACAGCCGATCTGTATTAGGCATGAAGCAGGCAGGGTTACCGGCATTGAGTTCAGCCCAACCGACAGGGCCTTACAGGCCGACGGGGCTGACAATTTTACGATCAAGGCAGATACGGTATTTAGGGCCATCGGTCAGGCGCCCCAGTTACTCGACGACGATGCGGAAGGTTTCAATCTGGAAGGTGGCCGGTTTATTGTCGATAAAGAACGGCGTACTTCCCGAACCGGTGTTTGGGCTGGCGGGGATTGCATAGCGGATGGCGAAGATTTAACAGTCAGTGCGGTCCAAGATGGTAAATTGGCCGCAATTTCTATTGATCAATTCCTGTCCAAGGCATAGACCGGCTAGATCTTTATCGATTGTTGAATGAAAAGAGGAAGGAAGAATGCCTGAATTGAAAACAACTTTCGCTGGTATCGAGTCACCCAATCCGTTCTGGCTGGCATCCGCGCCGCCGACCGACAAAGCCTATAACGTCAATCGCGCTTTCGAAGCAGGGTGGGGTGGTGTCGTCTGGAAGACCTTGGGTGAGGATGGCCCCCCTATTGTTAATGTCAATGGACCGCGCTACGCAGCATTACATGGAAAGGATCGCAGCGTCATTGGGTTTAACAATATTGAGTTAATTACTGATCGCCCATTGCAGATCAATCTTGAGGAAATTTCGCAGGTCAAAAAAGATTGGCCGGATCGTGCCCTGGTTGTCTCTCTCATGGTGCCTTGCACTGAGGAAGCCTGGAAGGCGGTTTTAACCCGGGTTGAGGATACCGGTGCCGATGGCATTGAACTTAACTTCGGCTGCCCTCACGGCATGTCCGAAAGGGGTATGGGTGCTGCCGTAGGGCAGGTCCCCGAGTATGTCGAGATGGTTACCGCATGGTGTAAGGCGTTCTCGGAACTGCCGGTGATAGTCAAATTGACCCCCAACGTAACCAGTATCCGGCAGCCCGCCCGCGCCGCGCAACAAGGGGGGGCAGACGCGGTGTCTTTGATCAATACCATCAGTTCTGTGATGTCGGTTGATCTGGATTCCTTCAGCGTTGTTCCAACCATAGATCGTAATGGAACCCATGGTGGTTATTGCGGTCCGGCAGTCAAACCGATTGCGTTGCACATGGTCTCGGATATTGCCCGAGATCCTGACTGCGCAGGTCTACCAATTTCTGCCATAGGCGGTATCAGTAACTGGCGTGATGCTGCAGAATTTATTCTACTGGGAGCTGGGAATGTACAGGTTTGCACCGCGGCGATGACTCACGGCTTTAAGATCATCGATGACATGATCGATGGCCTGACTCGCTACCTCGCTGCGCGTGACCTAGATTCAGTTGCACATGCCGTCGGTAAAGCGGTGCCTTCACTCACCGACTGGCAGTACCTCAATCTCAATTACACGGCCAAGGCGCAGATTGACCAGGATCTTTGTATCCAATGTGGACGTTGTTATATCGCCTGCGAAGATGCTTCACACCAGGCGATCAGCGCGACGCGAAACGGGAGCCGTCACTACGAGATAATAGAAAAGGAATGTGTAGGCTGTAATTTGTGTGTCACGGTGTGCCCAGTGGAAAATTGCCTGACTTTAAGGACTTTAGAAAATGAAATTGACCAAAGAACCGGTCAGATGATTCGTCCCGACGACAAACTGAATTGGATAGCCCATCCCAATAATCCGATGGCGGAGTCCGGGAAGTAGACGGGAGCCCCTTGTAACACTTAATTTGAAGATTTCCAAAAAACTGGCGGAGGAAACATGACAGCACAACAACAGCAGCAACAACAGCAGCCTCAACAACAAGCCATGGTGAGCCGAGATGCGGCGCACCTGGTTCATCCTTTACACAACCCTGCGGCTCACGCATCAGCCCGGGTTTGGGTGGGTGGTGAAGGCGCTTACCTTGTTGATGCGGACGGTAATCGTTTTATCGATTGTCTGTCGGGGCTTTGGTGCAATACCGCCGGTAACGGCCGCGCTGAACTTGCCGATGCCGCAGCGAGTCAGATGCGGCAAATGGGATTTGCTTCTGGTTATGCCGGCAGCACTAATCCAAGAGCTATTGAATTAGCAGAACGCCTGGCGAGCCTTACCTACCCGAATATTAATCATTTTTACCTCACCTCCGGTGGCGGTGAGGCGACCGATAGTAATATCAAACTGGCACGTTACTACTGGAAGCTTAAAGGTAAGCCTGAGAAAACCAAGGTGATTTCACGTATCTGGGGATACCATGGCGTTACTTTTGCCGCGATGTGTGCGACCGGGATTGCGCCGTATTGGGAAATGTTTGAGCCAAGAATTCCAGGATTTGTCCACATCCCCAGTCC
>Ga0315321_10002688_pt1 | contig 13782 bp, 15 predicted proteins | sample M180m21515metaG_FD_203464 | JGI IMG/M metagenome (GOLD analysis project Ga0315321, IMG submission 203464) | Ammonia-oxidizing marine archaeal communities from Monterey Bay, California, United States - M1 80m 21515 | ecosystem: Environmental > Aquatic > Marine > Intertidal zone | place: USA... | reverse complement strand
AGAGTCTGAAACAAATGAAACTTATGTAGATTTTGTTGAAGGAGTACAATTTGATTCTAAACTAAAGTCGCCACACTTTGCAACTGACAAAGACAAGGGTGAAGCTGTCTTAGACGACCCGTGTGTCCTTATTGTATCTTCGCCAATACCAAACATTAGAAGAATACAAAGTGTCCTAGAACACGTCGTAAAGAACAAACGTAGTTTACTTATAATATCCGAAGTGGAGCAACAACCGTTTTCTACATTAATGGCTAATAAAGTAAAAGGTAATATTAAAGTAAATATTATTGACACACCAGGTTTTGGGCCTACTAGGCAAGAGACTATAGAAGATCTTGCAATACTAACCGGAGCTCAGGTAATAAACGAAGAGCTGGGTGATGATTTAGATTTAATAGATCCAAGCGTATTAGGAGAAGCTGTTAAAGCGGTTACAACTGATAAAAGTACAGTGCTGCAAATAGAGCCTGATAATGATTTAGTAAAAGAAAGAATAGATAGCGTAGTCGCTAAGTTAAAAGACGAAACAAATCCATTCTTTAAGAAAAAATTAGAACAGCGATTGTCTATGCTGTCTGGCCAAGTAGGAGTTGTGTTCGTAGGAGCAGACTCCGAGGTAGAGCTAAAAGAAAAGAAAGATAGAGTTGAAGATGCAATATATGCGACAAAAGCCGCTTATAAGGAGGGTATAGTGCCAGGAGGCGGAATAGCTTTACTTAATGCTGCTAATAAGATTGTTGCGGCAAATGAGGGTGAAGAGATATTACTAGAAGCAATTAGAGCACCTTTTAAAACTATATTAGCAAATGCGGGCATTCACTCAATGTCTGACCCTAAAGGAAAGAATAAAGGTATAGACGTAAAAACCGGTAAAGAGGTTAATATGATTAAAGCAGGTATTATAGATCCTGTGCTAGTTACAAAGTCGGCACTAAAGAATGCAGTTAGTGTTGTCAACACTATAATTTCTGCAGATTGTGTAATCAGTAATAAAAGATTAGCATAATGCAGGCAATAAATTACTACGTAGTTGTAGACAAGATAAAAGAAGCACCTAAGAAGGTTGCTGGCTTAGAATTAACAGATAAGCAAAATACCGATATAAGATATGTTCGAGCCAACGTTGTAAGCGTTGGGGAGAATGTACCGACTATAAAAGAAGGTGACATAATAAGGTACGACAAACACGCAGGGTTTGGTATTGACTGGAATGACAAGATGTTGTATGTTATAAAAGCAAATGATATTGTTTTAGTGGAATGAAGCTATCGCCAAAAGATTTAAGAGACATGAACCTCTTTAAGTACTATAGGCTAACTAGAAGATGGGTTACTAAAACGTATGAACTTTCAAGTGCAGATTTTGAGTTATTGGTGTATCTGGATTGCAAAGAATTTTTTAGAAGACAGGATTTTATAGACGGAGCTTATACTTATACCTGGGATAAAAACAGGTGGGAGAGATTAAGAAGAGAAGGTTGGATCGATGTGTTTAAAGAACGAAATAGAACATCGTCTAAATATGCGGTATATCAGATGTCTCGTAAAGCTAAGTCCCTTATAACAAGAGTATATAGAATATTATTAGGCGAGGAAAACTTACCACAATCTAGTAGGAGCGTATTTTACAAAAACAAAACATATACTGATAAAACCTTTAATAAGGCTATTGACGATATGGTTAAAGATAAAGAAAGATAATGGCATTCAAACTTAAAGACTTTTCGGATATGATAGGTGTAGATAAAGAAACATCTACCTATGATACTCCAGTGTTTAAAAAAGATTTAAAAGATGGAGGGGTATTAGCAGAAGCTAATAATGACGGAACCATATTTATAGATAAGAGTCTTAAAGGAAAAGAAAAGCAAGAAGCAATTGATCACGAAAAAGTTCACATGGACCAAATGAAACAAGGCCGGTTGCAATATGATAATAATACGGTAACTTGGAAAAAAGATACAAGATCACCAGCTAGAGTATATTCACGAGCAACTATGGAAGAAGGGGCTCATAACTTACCTTGGGAAGCCGAGGCATATAAAAAACAATAAGATGTATAAATCCACACCAATAACAAAAAAAGCTAAAATTGCTGGAGAGTATAATTCTGCGTTAAAGCAGACTTTGCTTGATACTAACGCCCAAATGTTAAACGACAGTTCAGGGTTTAAGAGCTATGACTTAAAGTTAGGCGAGAAAGGTAAGAAAGGCAAGAAGGGAAAAGAAAAAACTAGAAATAAGTCTTGGGACGATTTAAGAGCTGAAGGCTGGTCTGAAGATAAAATAAAAGAAGCAAAAGATTGGAGATCTAAGAACCAAGATGCCCCCAGGGATCAGGTAGGGACTGGGGATTTTGAACCAGATGAGCCAGATGTGCCCGGAACTCCGGACGAGATTACCGCTTTTCAAACTAAAAGAAAAAACTACAAAGATAATGTTGGTGATCTAGAAAATCGCGAGATGAATCGTGTTATAAAGAAAGCTGAAAAAGATGTTCGTAGAGGTAAAATAAAAAGTGCTCGTAGCGAAGCGAAAGGTTACACTATAAATGAGAAGGGAGAAGCTGTAGAAACTAAAGCCGGGAAGCTAAAAGGAAAGGCTAAGCGAGACTTTATGAAAAAAGCTAGGCAAAAAGCTAAAGCAGAAGAAAGAGCTGCGGAAACAAAAGCTTTTAAAGATAGGGCGGCTAATGCTGCAGAAGGGCAAGCTTCAGGTAAAGGTTTAGATACTAGATTTAGAAGTACGGATGTAGACGAAACTCAAGGTGATTTTACTAGGCCTGAGCAAGCAGAGCGTTTGAAAATGAAAAAAACATACGACGCAAGCACTCAAACCGACTCTCAAAGATTGGCAAATGAGGCAGCAAAATTAAACACATTTGAACTTACAGATGTAGATACTTCTGCCGGCGATGCATTTGTTAATAAGTTTAGTAAAGGTACCAGCCTTTTTATGAAAAAATCCCCTATGAAGAAAAATTATTTTAAAAAGTAATAATTATGGCATACTCACAATCACCAAAATCACCATTAGCAAAAGCTTTAAAAGGTAAGCAACATAATTTGCCAGATCATTTAAAAGCTAAGATAGAAGCAGCTCCCGGTAAACAAACTAAGTCAGCAAAAACAGCGGCTAAAGGGGCTAAAGCAGTCGACGAGGGTAGGGACAAAAAAGCTGATAGGTTATATAAAAGAGCGGCTAGACAGGAAAATAGGGAAATAAACAGAGCTGAATCCCCAGTTAAAAAAAAAGGGGATGCACCATCTCGTAAAAAGTCTTTAGGGTATTACAACAAAGCTAACAAAACAGGAACCGGAGCAGCAGCAGGAGGTGGTATGACAGCTAAGGGAACTGCTGAGTATAGACGTAAAAATCCGGGTAGTAAATTAAAAACAGCTGTTACTAAAGATCCCTCTAAATTAAAAAAAGGAGGTAAAGCTGCAAAACGTCGAAAAGCATTTTGCGCTAGGTCTAAAAGTTGGACTTCAGAAAGAGGTAGAGCGGCTAGACGTAGATGGAACTGTTAATATTATGAAATCAAAAGGACTAGGAGATTCCATAGAAAAATTTACAAAAGCAACTGGCATAAAAAGATTAGCTGATAAAATACCAGGTGGCTGTGGCTGTGCGCAGAGAAAAGAAACATTAAACAAATTATTACCATATAAAAACAAATAAGATGGCATACAAACAAAAAGGCTGTACTCCGATTACAGCGAAGATTCAAAAGACTACCAAAGGCGGAGTTACAAACCCTCTGTTGAAAGCAATGGGTGTACCCATGAAAAAGAATCCTTCGGCGGCAAAGCAAACCGGGGGAGATGATTTTGGCACTAAATACGACGCTCAACAAAAAGCGAAAGCAGACAAAGCTGCTCAAGCTTTAAAATCTAAAAATGAACAAGGCGTAGCGGACTACAATAAAAGGCTTGACAAATACAGAAGCAACGTATTAAGCTCAGATGCTAGTATTAAAAATGCCGCTAGTAATAGAAACCCTAAATTAATGGAGTCTTCTATGCGGGCTGCCGCTAATAGAGAAAAAAGTATAAAGCAATTTGAAACAAGCTTATTTAATTACGACACAAAAAAAGATTCCAATTTAACAAAGGGATATACTGCTAAGTCATACGCAATGATGAAAGCTAGAGGAAAAAAGCCTAAAAAAATAGAACCTGTAAAAGAAACTTCAACTAGCAGCGGAAAAATAACAGGTAAAATAGGATCTGATCTTCGTAAAGCTCAGTATGATAAAAAAGGCTGGAAATATGACGACACCATAAAAGGGTATGACAAATCTGGTAATAAAATAAAAACATCTACTAGTAAAGCTAAAACAGCTGACATTCGAACTCCTAAAGTTAATATGGAATCAAAGCTAACTAAATCTCCTAGTTATGATACCTCTAAGATTACCGGTAAGACTAAAGCAAGTACTACCGCGAAACCTAGTAAAGCAGCCGACAGAAAACAAAAAGCTATTGATGTTAAATTAACCAAAGCTAAAGCAGCTAGAGCAACTGGAAATACTAAAAAAGCGGATAGAAAAGAACGAGCTGCTAAAAGAAAAACGGATAGGTTAAATGATATAAAGAAAAGAAAAGACTCTCCGGCTAAACAAACAATGCAACAGCAAAACCGAAAAGAAAAAAGAGAGGCTAATTTAAAAGCTAGAAGAGTAACCTCTAAAGACGTTACTAAAACTTTAGCGAAACCGAAAGAGTCCGGTAAAAGCCCCGCGAAAAATTATAAGAAAGGGTATTACGGAAAATAATGGATAAAATATGGTCATGGCTTACCGGGAACGTTATCAAAGAAGTTGGTGGCGTTCTCGATAATCTTATAACAAGTAAAGAAGAAAAGCTAGAAGCTAAGAAAGCAATAGAGGTTATATTGCAACAAGCGGAAGCAGATGCGCAAAAGCAAGTAACTAGAAGATGGGAGTCAGATATGAAGTCTGATTCATTCTTGTCTAAAAATATAAGGCCTATGGTACTTATATATTTAACAGTTATATTTACTGCTTGTGCGTTTTTTGACGGCAATATAGGAGAGTTTAAAATAGCTGAAGAGTATATACCTATATTTCAAACTTTACTAGTTACTGTCTATGGGGCTTATTTTGTTGGGCGTTCGTACGAAAAAGCTAAATCAATAAGTAACAAAAACGCGTAATAAATAAAATAACGGAATATTAATTTTAAATTTAATCAAATGGCAAAAAAGAAAACAAAAAAAGAAGTACCTGTAATAGGTGGTAAATTTATTACAAACGATGAATTAACTAGTGTTAAAGCAGCAGTAGAAGCTGTTAACCGATTGCAAATGCAAGTTGGAGGTATTGAGCTCCAGAAGCACGATCTTATGCACACAATGAAAATAAAGACGGACGTGCTAGAGGCAGTGCAAAAAACATTAGAAGAAAAATACGGGGATGTGTCTATAGATATAGTTACCGGAGAAATGAAAGATAATGCACCTAGTACGTAAGATAAGTATAGGTAGAGACTATAAAAATGACGCCATGCACTATTCTGTAGGTCAGGAAGTGTATGGTGGTCATATTATAGATAGTATAATTGAAGAAGAAAACAAGTACTCAATATATATAACCAAAAATAATGAAGTATTGCCCTGGAAGGATTTCAATAAAAACATGGCAATAGCAATAGAGTATAACTTAGAATACTAATGAAAGGATATACCGATTTTGTGGTAAGACCATTAGAGAGTCGTTATCAAAACAAATTAAACATAGACGGTACAGAATTTATATTAAACACAGAATTACAGAATCATTCGTATGTATCAAGAATAGGGCTAGTTATTTCAGAGCCCTATTTCAACGACACTAAAATACGTAAAGACGATATAATAATAATACATCACAATGTATTCAGAAGATTTAGAGACATACGTGGTAAAGAAAAAAATTCAAGAAGTTTTTACGAAGAAGATAAATATTTTGTGCAACCTAATCAAATATTTGCCTATAAGCGAAATAACAAATGGCTAGCTTGCGAAGGATTTAATTTTGTACAACCTATTAAAGAAACAAAAATGTTTTCTAGTTCTTTTGAAAAAGAAGGGATAGGCATAATAAAGTATAAAGATCCTGCGCTTAAATCTATAAAAGCAAATGATCTTATAGGGTTTAGACCCGGAGCTGAATATGAATTTATTGTAGAAGGCAAAAAAATGTATCGAGTTCCTACCAATCAAATCACAATTAAATATGAATATAAAGGAGACGAAGAAGAATATAATCCAGGCTGGGCACAAAGCAGTTGAAGAATTAATTAAAGTAGCAAAAGAAGCTATTGTAGATTCAGACGATGACATTTCTGCTGATAGACTTAAAAACGCGGCGGCTACAAAAAAGCTAGCTATATTTGATGCGTTTGAAATACTAAATAGAATACAAGCGGAAGAGGATATGCTAAATGAAAAGCCTAAAGAAGAGTCTAAGGAAAAAACTTATAAAGGCTTTGCAGAAAGAAGAGCTAAGTAATGTACAAGCAAGATCTATACTCAGTCATAACTCCTGTAAAAGGCAATGTGCTATCTAAGCGCAACAGCTTAAAAAACTGGAAATACGGATACGATAAAGATAACGACATAATTGTTATTAGTAATACCGGCCAAATAGGGGAAATATATAATATACAAGGTTTAAAAATAGCTTTACCTAAGGAACCAAAAAAACTAATTAAAGGTAATAATTTATGGAAACCTGAAGAATACCCTAAAGAACTTAAGAGAATACAAAGCATATTTGAGTGGAAAGACTACCCGGATAGCTTTAAGGAAAAATGGGAACCCTATATAGATGAGCAATTTGAAAGAAGAGAAAATGGTTACTGGTTTCTTAACAACAATATACCTACTTATATTACTGGTACTCACTACATGTATTTGCAATGGTCAAAAATCGATGTGGGGTTACCCGACTTTCGTGAATCAAACAGATTATTCTATATATTCTGGGAAGCGTGCAAGGCAGATACACGTTGTTACGGTATTTGTTACCTTAAAAACAGACGTTCTGGATTTTCATTCATGGCGTCGGGAGAAACAATTAACCAGGCTACAGTGTCGAGTGATTCCAGGTTCGGTATACTATCGAAATCGGGGGCTGATGCGAAGAAGATGTTCACGGACAAAGTCGTGCCTATATCGATCAACTATCCGTTTTTCTTTAAACCGATCCAGGACGGTATGGATCGACCAAAGCAAGAATTAGCTTATAGAGTCCCGGCTTCTAGATTAACAAAAAGATCTATACAAAATACTGCTTCGGATCAGATAATATTGGAGGGATTAGACACTACTATAGATTATAAAAACACAGGGGACAATAGTTATGACGGTGAAAAGTTAAAACTTTTAGTTCACGATGAATCGGGTAAGTGGGAAAGACCTAACAATATACTAAACAACTGGGGGGTTACCAAAACATGTTTGCGGCTAGGTAGTAGAATTATCGGCAAGTGCATGATGGGATCTACCTCGAACGCGCTAGACAAAGGGGGTAGCAATTTTAAAAAATTATATCAAGCATCGGATATAGCTAAAAGAAATAAGAATGGACAAACCAAATCTGGACTATATAGTATGTTCATTCCTATGGAATGGAATTATGAGGGATTCATTGATAAATACGGAATGCCCGTATTCGATACTCCTGAAAAACCTTTAGAAGACCCATACGGCGAGCCTATTGAGCTCGGAGTCATTGAGCATTGGAATAATGAAGCAGATGGATTAAAAGGCGACCAGGACGGCTTAAACGAGCATTACAGGCAGTTTCCACGTACAACAGAACATGCTTTCAGGGATGAGACTCAAAACAGCTTATATAATTTAGTAAAGATATACGAGCAAATAGATTACAACGAGGACTTAAAACATTCAGGAGTATTAACGCGTGGAAGTTTTAGTTGGGAAAACGGAATAAAAGACACTAAAGTTAAATTTACACCTAATCCACAAGGAAGATTTAATATTTCTTGGGTTCCAAGTTTAAATTTACAAAACAAACAATATGTTAAGAATGGCTTTAAGTCGCCAGGCAATGATCACATTGGTGCTTTTGGCTGTGATAGTTATGATATTAGCGGTACAACAGATGGCAGAGGGTCTAAAGGCGCTCTTCATGGACTTACAAAGTTTTCAATGGAAGATGCTCCCCCTAATACCTTTTTTCTTGAATACCTAGCTAGACCTCAAACAGCGGAAATGTTTTTCGAAGATGTATTGATGGCTTTAGTGTTTTACGGCATGCCTTTGTTATGTGAAAATAACAAGCCTAGACTCTTGTATTATTTAAAAAGAAGAGGATATAGAGGTTATTCAATGAATAGACCAGACAAGCTTTGGAATAAGTTGTCTAAAACAGAAAAAGAAATTGGAGGAATACCAAACTCTAGTGAAGATATAAAGCAGGCACACGCTGCAGCAATTGAATCTTATATAGATAGATATGTGGGAATAAAGGAAGACGGACAATATGGAGGAATGTATTTTAATACTACGCTAAATGATTGGGCTAAATTTGATATTAATAACAGAACTAAATTTGATGCAGCTATAAGCTCGGGTTTAGCTATAATGGCTGTTAATAGAAACTTATATAGTCCATCCGCGGAAAGGCAAAAGCAAAAACTAAATTTAAAAATAAGCAGATACTCCAATGCAGGAAGTGTTTCGAAATTAATAGAAAAATAAAAATATGGCTGAGTCAGTTATAACAAGTTATTTTCCAAGCCAAATAGCTAGCGATTCTGAAAAGATGAGTTTAGACTATGGAACTAGAGTAGGTAGAGCGATAGAGAACGAGTGGTTTCGTTCTGATAATGGTATTGGTCGTTTTAAAAGTAATCAAAACACTTTTCATAATTTAAGATTATATGCTAGAGGAGAACAAGGAGTACAAAAATACAAAGATGAGTTATCAATAAACGGAGACTTATCTTATCTTAATTTAGATTGGAAACCTGTACCTATAATACCTAAGTTTGTAGATATATTAGTTAATGGTATATCAGAAAGAATGTTTGATGTTAAAGCTTATTCTCAAGACCCTTATGGGGTAGACAAAAGAACTAAGTATATGGAATCTATACTTAGAGACATGCAGACAAAAGAGCTTGGTGAATATGTAGAAGCTGAATTTGGCGTTAACTTATTTGAAAACAATCCAGAAAATTTACCTAAAAATAAAGAAGAGCTTAACTTGCACATGCAACTATCTTATAAGCAAGAGGTGGAACTTGCAGAAGAACAAGCTATAAATACTTTATTAGAAGGTAATAAATACGACTTAACTAAGAAAAGATGCACTTATGACCTAGCTACCATAGGCATTGCTGCAGTTAAGAACGGATTCAGTAAAGCAGAAGGAGCTACAGTTGAATACGTAGACCCTGTTAATTTAGTTTGGTCATACACAGAATCACCTTACTTTGATGATATATATTATGTTGGGGAAGTTAAGAGTGTACATATAAATGAATTAAAGAAGGAATTCCCTTGGCTTACTAATGATGACTTAAAAGAAATATCAAATCAATCTTACCAAAACAATGGATTCTATGATAGAACTTTGACTAATTATGATGAAGATGATTCTAATACTGTTCAAATACTGTATTATAATTATAAGACTTATGCTAACGAAGTTTACAAAGTAAAAGAATCCGCTACGGGCGCTGCAAAACTTATACCAAAAGACGATCAGTTTAATCCGCCTGAGGAATTGTATGTTGAATATGGTATACAAAAATTATCTAGATCACTAGAGGTATTGTATGAAGGAGTAAAAGTTTTAGGTGGTAAGACATTAAAGTGGGAAATAGCTACTAATATGATACGCCCTAAGAGTGATTATACTAAAGTTAAAATGAACTATAGTATTGTTGCTCCTAGAATGTATAAGGGTCGTATAGAAAGTATTGTCTCTCGTATAACAGGGTTTGCTGATATGATTCAGCTTACTCATTTAAAGCTACAGCAAGTATTATCTAGAATGGTGCCAGATGGGGTTTATTTAGATGCTGATGGACTAGCCGAAGTAGATTTAGGTAATGGAACAAATTACAACCCGCAAGAAGCATTAAATATGTTTTTCCAAACAGGTTCTGTAATAGGTAGATCATTTACACAAGAGGGGGACATGAATCCTGGCAAAGTGCCTATTCAAGAATTACAGTCTGGATCTGGCGGCGCTAAAATGCAATCATTAATTCAAACATATAATTATTATATGCAGATGATTAGAGACGTCACTGGATTGAATGAAGCAAGAGATGGAAGTACTCCGGACGCTAGGGCTCTAGTGGGAGTGCAGAAATTAGCAGCAGCTAATTCTAATACAGCCACAAGACATATATTGGACGCTACTTTATTTTTAGCAAAAGATTTATGTGAAAATCTATCATTGCGAATATCTGATATACTTGAATATTCGCCTACTAAAGAGGCTTTTATACATAAGATAGGTAATCAAAATGTAGCTGTACTAGAAGAAATGAGTGATTTATATTTATACGATTTTGGTATATTTATAGAGTTGCAGCCAGATGAAGAACAAAAAGCTGTGTTAGAAAATAATATACAAACAGCTTTACAAGCGGGCTTAATAGATCTTACCGATGCTATAGATATAAGAGAAATAAAAAACATAAACTTAGCTAACCAACTTTTAAAAATAAGGAGAGTTGAGAAGCAAGAAAGAGACCAGGAAATGCAACAGCAAAACATTCAGGCACAGTCTGAAGCTAACGCTCAGGCTCAACAAGTTGCTGCTCAAGCTGAAGTACAAAAACAACAAGCGCTGACACAACAAAAAATGGAATTAGCCCAAATGCAAGCTCAAATTGATGCGCAAAAAATGCAAACGGAAGTAGCCGCTAAAAAAGAGTTGATGAATCTTGAGTTTCAAATGAACATGCAGCTAAAAGGAATGGAAGTACAAGGCAAAAAATCCGAGCTAGCAGAAAGAGAAGATAGAAAAGACGAAAGAACCAAAATACAAGCGACACAACAAAGTGAGCTAATAGATCAAAGGCAAAACGATTCAATGCCCAAAAACTTTGAATCATCCGGTAATGATGTGCTTAACGGCAATTTTAACTTAGGATCCGGTGATCCTAGGTAATAATAGTAGTAATAATTATATAATATTTTATCATGGAAGAAGAAGTAAAAACCGAGGTCGAGAAAACTGAAGAAACTCAACCTCAAGAAGCTGCTCCTATTACACAGGAGGATAGCGGATTAATCAAAGTAGACTTAGGTCAATTAAACAAAGTAGAAGCAAATGCCATTCCAGAGCAAGAAACAAATGCAAGCGATGTTCCTGTCAGAGAACCCGAAGACGCGGAAAGTAGCAAAGAAGTGGTTCCAGAAGTACAGGACTCCGTTCCAAATGAAGAACAATCTGTTTTACAAGAAATAACGGACGAGGAAGTACAAGAACAAGTAGAGGAAGTAAAAGAACAAGTTGCGGAGGCTATTGAAAATCAGGAACCAGGCGTTGAACTACCTGAAAATATTCAAAAAGTTGTAGACTTTATGAATGATACGGGAGGAAGTTTGAAAGACTACGTAAATCTAAACACAGATTACGCATCTTTAAATGAAGATCAGTTGTTGCGAGAGTATTACGAAAACACTAAACCTCACTTAGATTCTGAAGAAATAGGGTTTGTCATGGAGGACAGATTCAGTTTTGACGAAGATATAGACGAGGATAGAGATATACGTAGAAAAAAATTAGCTAGGAAAGAAGAATTAGCAAAAGCTAAAAACCACCTAGAAAGTTTAAAAGACAAATATTACGAAGAAATAAAAGCTGGGTCTCGGTTAAACCCAGAACAAAAAAAGGCGGTTGAATTTTTCAATCGTTATAACCAAGATAGCGAGAAGTTGACAGGAGATAGAGAAAAGCAAGTTTCTATATTTAACGAAAAAACTGAAAAAGTATTTTCTAATGAATTCAAAGGTTTTGATTTCGAAGTTGGAGAAAAAAAATTCAGGTATAAGGTTAACGATGTAGAAGGAGTGAAATCCAAGCAAGGAGACATTTCAAATTTTGTTAAGAAGTTCTTAAACGATAAAAACGAAATGGCAGATGCTAAAGGTTATCACAAATCTTTATTTACAGCTATGAACCCCGACGCAATTGCAAACCACTTTTACCAGCAAGGTAAAGCTGACGCGATGAAAACAAGTATGGAAAAAGCTAAAAATATCGATATGAATCCGAGAGGGACTCATGAAGATGTTAAGCCACCTAACGGGTGGAAAGTTAGATCTGTACCGGGAAGTAATGACTCAACTACGAAGCTTAGAATTAAAAAGAGAAAATAATAATTACTAAACTTTACAAATAATGGCAAATGGATCATTTACTGGGAGTGCAGCGGCTTTAGCGCACTTAACTCCTAGACCAACACAAACGTTGTTTAACGACAACTACCTGGCCCTTGGGGACATGGATTTTACACAACAATTCTTACCAGAAGTATACGAAAAAGAAGTAGAGCGTTACGGAAACCGTACAATCTCTGGATTCTTACGTATGGTAGGAGCTGAAATGCCTATGGCATCCGACCAAGTAGTATGGTCTGAGCAAGGGCGTTTACACATTGCTTATGATGACGTTACTGTTGTATCGGCAACGTCAATAACAATTCCAGCTGCTGCTGGAGCTACTAGCAAAAACCTAATCGGACCTGGAGACACTATCGTGATCGCTGACACTACTGGATTAACAGTTGAGAAAGCATACGTTAGCGAAGTGGCGGTTGCAGGAAACGGAGTAGCTACTTTAACAATTGCAGGATACGCAGGAGCTGTTACAGTTACCGGTACTGGAAATGTAAAAGTATTCGTATATGGATCTGAATATGCAAAAGGAACTTCAAATGCAGGGACTTCTGTTGATGCCGCTTTCGAGCAGTTCAGCAATAAGCCAATCATTTTACGTAACAAGTACGCGGTAAACGGGTCTGATACGGCACAGATTGGATGGGTAGAAGTAACTACTGAAGCTGGAACTTCTGGATACTTATGGTATTTAAAGTCTGAGCACGAATCTCGTATACGTTTTGAAGATCATTTAGAAATGGCTATGATCGAAGCTGAAACAGCTGCTGCACCAATTACGCCAGCTGCTGGATTAGGAGGAGGAACAGAGATCACAGGTTCTGACGGACTTTTCGCTGCTTTAGAAAACAGAGGTCTTGTTTACACGGACGCTGATTTTGGAACTGGAGGAGACTTAGGGTTAAGCGATTTTGACGCTATCTTAGGAGAGCTTGATAAGCAAGGGGCTATCGAAGAAAATATGTTATTCTTAGATCGTTCAACTTCTTTAGGTATTGACAATATGTTAGCTGCTCAAAATTCTTATGGAACTGGAGGAACATCTTATGGTGTATTCGAAAATTCTGAAGACATGGCACTTAACTTAGGATTCAGCGGATTCCGTAGAGGATCCTACGATTTCTACAAGACAGACTGGAAATACTTAAACGACGCTACAACTAGAGGACTAGTTGGAGATATTGAAGGTGTAGTTGTTCCTGCTGGAACTTCAACAGTTTACGATCAAATGTTAGGTAAAAACATCTCAAGACCTTTCTTACACATCCGTTACAGAGCTTCTGAAGCAGATGATAGAAAAATGAAGTCTTGGATCACAGGATCTGTAGGTGGAAACTTTACAAGCGACGAGGATGCAATGAACGTTCACTTCTTATCAGAAAGATGT
>Ga0315321_10002687_pt1 | contig 13784 bp, 9 predicted proteins | sample M180m21515metaG_FD_203464 | JGI IMG/M metagenome (GOLD analysis project Ga0315321, IMG submission 203464) | Ammonia-oxidizing marine archaeal communities from Monterey Bay, California, United States - M1 80m 21515 | ecosystem: Environmental > Aquatic > Marine > Intertidal zone | place: USA... | reverse complement strand
CCGTTACCACTCAAGCGGGCTGAACCTGGGGACAACGAAGGCCTTTGCGAGGTCTTCGCCGATACGCCGATGGAGGGCGCCATTTGGATAAACCAGGATCGTCGACCGGATTTTTTCCATGGTGCGGCGGTGCAAAGCGAGAGCCCCGAGGTATTCGTCCTGCGGAAGGAAGAGGAAACGGGATTGAACGCTGTTTTTGCAGTGGGTCGGCGAAGGGTGTTTGTCAACGGACAACCCAAGACAATTCGTTACCTGAGCGACTTGCGCCTCGTATCGGGCCACCGTGGAGGAAGCAAGCTGGCGAGGGGTTTCCAGTTCCTGCGCAATGAGGTTTTGAAAAACGATGAATTCGCTCAGACGCTGGTACTGAGTGAAAACGAAAAAGCGCTCGATCTTCTGACCAGTCGCCGCTGTGGGTTGCCCGGATATTTTCCTTGCGGGGAATACGAGTATCATCTCATCGGTTTGCGCCACTCTCCATCCCCATCCCCGCGGTTTCAAGTGCGCCGGGCCACGCCCCGGGACGTTCCGTTAATGCAGGAATTCTTCGATCGCGAAGCTCCACGCAAGCAGTTTTTCCCTGCCTATCGTTTCGACGAGTTGGACGGGAGCGCTTATTACCGCGACGTGAAATTGGAAAATTTTTTCCTGGCCTGGGCGGGGGATGAATTGGTCGGGTTGCTAGGGGCTTGGGATCAAGGGGACTACAAGAAAATTCTCGTCCGGGGCTACGGGGGCGGGCTGAAGTGGTTAAGGCCTTGGCTCAATGCATTCAGCCGGTTGCGCGGCGGGATCGAACTGCCCGCGCCGGGCGCCTTGCAACGTACCCTTTACCTGCACTGCGCAGTTTGCCGGGATAACGATCCGGATATACTCGCCTCCTTGATCAGGGATGCGCAATCCGGGTTTGCAGGGCAGGGCTATCATCATGCGGCCCTGGGTCTGGACAGGCGCGATCCCTTGAGGGAAGCATTGGCGGGTTTTCGCACGATGAACTTTGCCGGTCGGCATTTTCTCGTATCCTTCGGGGACGATCCCCGATCCACACTCGATAACCAGGTGTTTTATTTTGAAGCAGCCCGAATCTGAAGATACTTCCGCTCGCCGGAATTCGGCAACCGGATCGGGCAAATCCGATAATCCGTTCGGTGCGTTGGCGAGCAAACCGGGTTGGTCTCTGCTTGCATTGATCGGGGTGACCGCCCTGTTTGCATGGGCGGGGCGTGACTTGGGCTCGCATTATGAGGTGGAGGATTTCTTCCCCCGAGACACACCGGAATGGAACGCCTATCAAGACTACCGCGAAAGTTTCGGCCGGGATGACCGGACAGCCCTGATGTTATTGGAATCTTCCAAGCCCATTGGCCCGGCCGAAATGAGCGCAATCGATTCCTTGACCAACAGGCTGGAAGCTTGGCCCGAGGCCGAGCGGGTGGTATCCCCCAGCAACGCCCAGGTGCCCTTGCGAATGGCCGACGGGGAGGTGCGCCTGGAGCGGGCATTCGAACCCGGGACGCCCGGGAGACTGGAGGATGCAATGGACAAGCTCACCAAGCCACCCTTCGTCAATTCCATCCTTTCGGCTGATCGGCGACTCGCGGTGGTGGCCTTGACCGTGCGCGAAAAAAACCTGAGTTCCTCCGATCGATCCCGCCTCGTTCGTGGTTTTGAACGGGAAAAGATTGCCGTGGAATCAAGCGGGCTTTTTCAAGCCCAGTTGGCCGGTTACCCGGTTCACCGGGTTTACCTAGCCGAGCACGTCGCATCGGAAACCGTCCGGTTGCTACCTTGGGCGCTAGCGGTCGCGGTGGTTCTTCTGGCAATGATCTTTCGGAGCTGGGTTGGCGTGCTCGGACCATTGCTGGGAGCGGGCTTGGCGGTAATTTGGACCCGGGGCCTCATGGCCCTTGCCGGTTTGGAACCCAATGTCTTCGCCCCCGCGCTCTTTCTCCTAGTCGGTTTGATGGCGGTATCCCACGCCGTGCATTTGCTTGCTTGCCACCGGAAAAAAACCGGAGCGGGCAGGGCACCCTCCGTTGCCGCCCGTGAAGCGCTCGTGGAAAAGGCCGGACCCTGTGGAATCACCAGCCTGACCACCGCCTTGGTCTTCGCCGGGTTGTCCCTGACGGGAATCCCGTTGGTTGCGAACTTCGGACTGGCCGTGGGTCTGGGCTCGCTATCGGCATGGGGCGTAACCCTGTTGCTTGTTCCGCCAGCCTTGTCCCGGTTTCGTCAATCGGCCAAGAGCCAGGCTCCATCCGACCCCTGGTTTTCCTTGAGCGAATGGACGCGCCGGCGTTCCGTCCCTTTGCTTTTCGCCTTTGCGGGCTTGACCATGCTGTTTGTCATCGGCGCGATGCGCGTCCGGGTGAATTCCCCCCTGCTTGCCGATCTCTCATCCGATCATCCGGTCAGGCAAGCCAATGACCTGCTGGAGAAACGGCTTGGTGGCGCCATCCCGCTCGACCTGCTCCTTCCTCCTCCGCCTGGCGAACCCTCCCTCTCCGCCTATGCTCCTGAGCGGATGGGACAGGTAGAAGCCCTTGCTGCCGACCTGCGCGAGGTACCCGGCATACTTTCCGTCTCCTCGCCTACCGATCTGCTCAGACAATTGCACCCCTTGCTCGAAAACGTACCGGCTGAGGATGCGCTCATGCTCATGCCCTCCGCTCTCTTGCTTGTTCCCGAACAAGCCCGTCACTGGGTGGACGAACAGGATCACGTCATGCGCCTGAGCCTCCGCATGGCCAATGTCGATACCGCCGATGCCTTGGCTCTGTTCGAAACCATCCGCGAAAAACATGCCGCTCGGCTGGGGACCGAAAATCCGCCCGTACTTACCGGCCAGGGATACCTCGGGCAACAGGTCAACCATCAGCTGGTCGAACATTTCCTGCACAGCTTCTGGGTCGGTCTCGCCCTTGTACTGTTGGTGCTAGCCGTTGCTCTGCGCAGCCCGAGGCTGGCCCTGGGCGGACTGTTGCCCAACTTGTTCCCCCTGGTCGTGGTGGTCGGGGTGATGGGGTTTGCGGGTATCGAATTGCGCTACACCTCGGCTTTGGCAATCACGGTCGTGTTCGGCTTGGCGGTGGACGATACCATTCACGTTCTTAGCGAGATGCGGGCTAACCGGGCGTCCCCTGATCCCATGGCCGCCGCCTTGGCGCGCGCAGGATCGGGCGTGGTGTGGACATCCGTGGCCCTGGCCGGGTGCTTCGGTGTGCTCCTAGCCAGCGATTTTCTCCCAAACCGCGTACTTGGTGGTTTGTTGGCTCTGGCCGCAGGCGCAGCGGTGCTGGCCGATTTGGTCATGCTTCCAGCCATCGTGTATTTTACCGGGCTCGTGAAACCGTCTCAGCCGGATGACTTGAAAACCCCAGGGAATGAACTTCCCCTCACCGTAAAATGAAAGCGTTTTGCAAAAACCCAATGCGTTGGTTCGTTCCGTTGGCCTTTCTTGGCGTGATCGTATCTTCAACGGCTTCCGAATTGGCCGAGGGCATTGGTGAACGGGAATATAATGCCGCCGGCATTGCCATCAATGACACCCTGCATGACCTCGGGCATCACATGGAGGAGGAGAATGCCACTTGGCCCGAAGTCTTGCATCCTGACTTTACCGGTTGGCAACTTGGTGAACGCCCTCGTCCCGATGCCGATCCTTACGGCTTGCTCGTGGGCGAATGGGGCACGGGGGGCGCGATCATGGAAACACCTGGGGCCACCGCTTCCCGGTTCGGGAAATGGCGTGAGGAATATTCCACGGTTGATTCCTGGATCTTCAAATTATACGAGATTCGATCCATCGATCGCAACGGGACGGTGGATGCGGATTTTCGCTTCGAGGTTCATGGGCGCAGTCGTACCGGGGAACGGGTCAATGAGCGCGGAACGTTCCGGGGGCGTTTCGCAAAGGTCGCGGAGCGCTACCTTGTTCTCTCGGCCACGCTTTCCCGGGCCCACTTGAGCGCCGGGCCCGGATCCTTGTTCCGGGAAAGCGCAAAGAAGGCGGGCATCGATTATTTCGGACATCCCGATGCGCGCCTGTTGCCACCGAGCGGGCTCAAGTTCCAGACCAGCCGGCATGCAATCGGGGGAGTCTCGACCAGTGACGTCAATGGGGATGGGTGGGACGATCTTGTGTTTTGCGGGGGCGGGGAACTGGAACTGTACCTAAACGAACGGGATGGTTCATTCCGCAAGGCTACGAAAGAGTGGGGGTTGTCCGGAATACGTCAGGCCACCGCGACACTGCTTGTTGATTTGGACAACGATGGGGATGCGGACTTGTACGTGGGCGTGTTTTTCGGGCCCAACCGGCTTTTTCGAAATGACGGAAATTCCTTCGTCGAGGTGACCGCGGGTTCAGGGCTGGCCGAGGACGATCTGACCAGTTGCCTTTGCGCGCTGGATGCGAACGGGGACGGTCTGCTCGACCTGTACGTCGGGCGCTTTCTTGACTCGCGAAAGGAAGTTCCCCGCATGATTCACTATACGCGCAACGGCGAGCCCAACCGGCTCTATCTGGGCAAGGGGGACCTGACCTTCCTGGACGCGAGCGCTTCCTCCGGGACGGACGATCCCGGGCTGACCCTGGGCATCGCCGCGGGCGATTACGATGGAGACGGGGACCAGGACATTTACCTGGCCAATGACTTTGGGCGCAACGCGCTCTTGCGCAACCGGGGGGACGGTACCTTCGAGGACGTTGCGAAGGACGCGGGCGCCCTTGCGGTTTCCGCCGGGATGAGCGCCGCGATGGGCGATTACGATAACGATGGCCAGCTCGACCTGTACGTCTCGAGCATCCGTTCCAACCAGCGCTGGTTCTCCCAGGACCTCAACGTCCGGGGTTACGTCATGAACCTCGTGCAAAGCGAGCGCCGGGCAAGTCTGCAAGGTACCTTTCTCGACCTCCGTCGCCATCTCGGGGACGACTGGGCGCGCGTGGGCCAGCGCGCTCTGGCCGGAAACTACCTCTTGCGCAACCAGGGTGACGGATCCTTTGCCGATCAAAGCGAGCAATCCGGAACCCGCCTGAACGGATGGTACTGGGGGAGTGGATTTCTCGACTTGGACAATGACGGCTGGCTTGACCTCTATGCGGTGAATGGCTGGATCAGCGGAAAACGCAAGCACGACCTCTGTCTCGACTTCGCCCGGATCGGGCTGGACTCGAGGAAGCGCAAAATCGAGAATTGGATCTATACCGATGACTTCGTGGCCGAGAACTCTTGGAACGGCCGGGAACACAACCATTTCTTCCGTAACCTGGGCAACGGTCAATTTATGGAAATGGGTGTCGCCCTCGGGCTTGATGGCACGGCTGACGCCCGGGGGTTTGCGGCTTCCGATTTTGATCATGATGGAGACGTCGATCTGGTCGTTAACAATTACAACGCGCCTGCATACTATTACCGGAACGATTGGAACCGCGAAGGCAACTGGCTGGCGGTCAGGGTGGAGGGCAGGAAGAACAACCGGGACGGGGTGGGCTCGGTCATCAGCGCCCGGATCGCCGAGCATACGCAAAACCGCCTCGTCGGGGCGGGACATGCCTACACCGGTCAGTTTTCACTCGAGCAGGTTTTCGGGATGGGACAATCCGAAAACGCTCAATTGCAGGTTCGTTGGCCTGACGGGAGCGTGGAGGATTTCGGGACCCATCCGGCCGGCGGGCGCATTGTCCTGACGGAAGGGGAGGGCAGGCCCGATCCGCTTGCTTCGTCCGTGGCCGATTCCTCTGCCGGCGCGCCCTCCGTGGACACGCTCCCATGGACCCGGATGCTTCCCCTCTTTGCCGTTGCTGTCCTGTCCCTTTTTTTTATTTCACAAACACGAACAAAACCAAAAAGGAAAGAGAAAACATGAAAGATCGTATATTCAAAATCGTTACCGGCATTGTCGGCATATACAATGTGGCGTTGGGAGGTTTGGCGTTAATGCTTCCCATTGAAAACGTGATCAGCTTAGTCGAGGCGATGAAGGGCTATAGCTTGGAAGTGACTACCCAGTTACCGATGATTCTTAAGTTTACCTCGGCATACCTGCTTGCATTTGGCGGCATGATGCTTCTGCTGTGCTCCAATCCCCAGAAGTATCGCCTGTTTGCACTGCCCGCCTTAGCCGTTTTCGGAATACGTTTCGTTATCAACCTCTTGTTTCTCGATTCAATTGCTCCTAACCGAACCAGCGAAAGCATCAACGTCTTAAGCTTGGGGTTGCTCTTGTTTTTCTTCCTGTCCATTCTCTTCACAATGCCAAAGAAGCAGACTGATTCCTGAAGACCGTTAAGCCGGAGGGAATGCGATGCCAAGTGCGTGAAGCATCGCAATGGGAAACTCCCTAAAGACAGAATTAGTATTACCAAATAATATTTCTCGAACTGAAAAGTTTACTATGACTAAAGATATTCCTGATATGAAATCTTTATATAGCTTAAAGACTATAAGGAATATGTTTGATGCAAAGGTCTTTCAATTATTTCACTTCCTGAAATTTATTTCAATATGGAGGAAGTATAAAAGAAGTTATGATTTCCCAATACTTTTTCAGATTCAAACGGTGAATCGTTGTAATGCTGACTGTCAAATGTGTCCATACAGTGCAACTACTGCGCAGAACGGTCTTATGCAAATGGAACAGAAGCTATTTAAACGATTAATCAATGAGATCGGTTCACGCAATAACGTGGAATTGATTGTTCTAAGTCTACAGAACGAACCTTTGGTCGATAAAAAAATAGTTGATAGAGCAAAGTATATAAAAATAACTGCACCAAAGGTAAAATTAGAATTAGTATCAAATGGCTATTTGCTTAATCCGTCCATTGCTGATGAAATATACAACGTATTTGATATTGTTACACTTAGTATCCATGCAACTACATCAAAAACATACGTGAAAGTTATGGGAGGTCTTGACTTCAAGGTAACGTTAAACAACCTGATGCATATAAGGAAATCAAGATATATGCGATCCAAGACAACCTTGCGTTTTGTAAAGCAGAAACAAAATTACAGGGAGCTTAAAACATTCAAGAAGTACTGGAATCGCGAGGGGTTCGCAGTTTTGTCATTTGATTTGAATAGTCGATTGAATTCAGTGAAGGGAATTCAGGATTTGAGGTATAGAGTAACTTTGTATCAGAAATCCATGATGGGATTTTTAAAGAGAATCAGTCCCCTCATCTTCCCTTCCTGTCCTATACCGAATATTTCGATGTATATCCGTTCCAATGGTGATGTTGTATATTGCTTCAATGATTGGACTGAAACAAATATAGTCGGTAATCTCAATAGCAGTACAATCTATAAATTGTTTAACTCGAGCAAGATGAAGAGATTCAGGAAAAGAATTAGCGAGAACAAAGCATGTAAAAGTGATGTCTGTACAAATTGCGATCTTTACAAGGATGGTGTGTATTTAACTTTCTAAGGGAAAAAATTGAGCAAGACGAAGAACAATCCCACCCTTCTGGTGGCGATACTTTATTTCTCCTCGATTTTCCATATAATTGGGGGATTGATGATCTTGTTCTCTCAAGAATCCGCTCAATGCTATTGCGAAATAGTCTTTGGCTATATTCTTAATATAAATAAAGAAATGGAGTATATCTTAAGAAACTTAGGGGTTTATGCCTTAGCTTTTGGAATAATATTGTTTTTTTCTGCAAAGAATCCAATCCGGCATAAGCCAGTCATACTGTCTCTAGTGATAATATATGTATTTAGGGTGTTTGACAGTTTGTTTACAATTGAAACTATTCATTCTTCATTTCAAGTTCCCGTTTACAGGATATACATAGCTATATTTATATTAACTACAATATTGATTCTTTTAATTTTAGGTTACTTTAGAATACCGAATGAAACGAGGGATTGAGGCTTTCTGGAATCACATACGATACAATCTTAAATCCTATAATCGTAATAATACTTCATAACCAAGTTTTTGATGATTGGAATGCGCAACGTCACATCGGCAATTATTATACTCAACTGCGATATCATTGAAGCTTGCGATGAACGCACGGTCTTATAGACAAACCTACCGCAGGTAAGACCACTCTTCAGGAACGGGCCATAGGGTATAAGTCCTTTATTTTGTATTTTCTTGGCATAACCATGCATGAGCTTAAAGTTAGCGTTCCCAATTACCTTAGCATACATATTTTCAAAACTTTCCTTGTGCAGGAACAGGTCTTGAGTCGATTCATTTCTAGAGATCTCAAGCAAGATGTCCTTCATGTTTGCAATCCGTCCATCCACAATCACTGGATTGATTGTCAAGCTAAGCTCGGAGTCGGTTTCTTTATCCCTTATTCTACCATGAGATGATGAAGCCTCGAATCTCCCGTAATCCATGTAATAAAGTTCCCTTGCTCCTGAATCTATCAGCATAAGCGCCGTATGCCCAAATTTATAAGTACCGTTTTTGGAAAAAAAGAAATCATACCAAGACCCTGCCCCGTTCACGATTCCGTTTGGCCATGATAGAACGATAATGAAATCTTTATTTTTCACGCTCTTAAAGCATTTTTCACAAATACATCTACCTCATGTTGTTCGACTGGGATACCTAAGGCGTGTCAACCCCGGCAGCGGCATGCAACTACCAAATGGCCGTCCGGCCATTTTCTCGGGATCCTGAGAGGCAATAGGCGAAAACAATGCCGGTAGATATACAAAGTATCATCGAGACGCTGGTCGAAAAGGGCATGTCTAGAGTGGATGGCATCTCCCTTGAACAAGCCGAAGACATATTAATGGGCTTGGGAACCCATCCAAGGATTTATAATGAGAATTTTAAAAGGCTAAAAGAAAAGGGGGCAAATCACAGACCAGAGTTTCGAGAGGCAAAATCGAAATACTTTTCGACAGTCGATCTACGAAACGAAGATCAGCTAATCGCTCCCCACTGCGAGGGAACCAGTTATCAAATCTACAAAATCTTCATACTCTATTGTGCAAAACAGGCAGACCTAGGAGGCTGGAACATATTTCTTCCAACAAGTCAGATTAATGCATGGCATCATTTTCGACCCTCAATCCTGTGGCCGGTACTGGATCCGGGCAAAAACAAACTGAAAAAGTTATTTTCTTCACCAGCGTCTCTTTGGGGTTCTGCCATGGTGGTCACGACACTTTTAATGACGCCTTGGACGTATTTGGTAAGGTATTTGTCTGGTATTATGCGTACAGACTACGTCATAGGCCAACGAGCCCTTGGCGATACCGCTAGGTTCATTCGCTTCTCATTGCCAGTCAAGGCCAGAACATGGAACAAGGCACTGAATGGTCGCAAGTACTCTTCACCGGGGTTTGATTGTACCTACTACGACAAAGACATGGTGTCGGCTTTTCGCAAATTCGTTTCGAATCATCCCGAGATTTATTTTGATGAGCATGCTTCAGAACTAGCCTCAGGTCGAGCGATCGAGAATTTTCGCTATCAGCCGACTTATTCGAGCAGTAATGATTATTCGCAGTTGTTTGACAACGCGCTTGTCATCAAAGCTAAGCCAGGAGAACTGATCATTGTCGATAATAGGCGCTACCTCCATTCGGCTACGCAATTCAAAGGAAACCGACAAATGTATGCAGCGTGGTTTTGAGTTCTCGCGCTGCCCAGTTGGACAAATATTGACGTCTCGAATCTTCCTGCGGGGCAAGGACTGCAGTTCAACTCCTCGTCCCTGCATAAATCCGTTTTGGAACTGGCCCCTACGAGTTCTTTCCTTTTCTCAGCGGGGTGAGCGGGGCAGTGCTTGGCCCACCGGAGATTTGCCCGTTGCTCCTCAATGACGTTGCTTCCGGGTCATGGTGTACGAACGTCTTTTGATTAGCCGATAAACAAGTGTGTTGTCATCGCGAGGGCATTGAGAAATGCCCGTGGCGATCCACTGTGAACCGGGGAAGGAAGAGTGAAGATTGAAGGGTGAATTTTGAAGATTGAAAGGTAAACCACCACTCCTGTCATCGCGAGGGCGTAGCCCGTGGCGATCCACTGGTCCTCGGTAGGCGAACCGCATAGCCCGTACGCGTCACTCGGGACACGATGGATTGCCGCGTCGGACTAACGTCCTTCTCGCAATGACAGGGTGTGTTGTCATCGCGAGGGCCTTGAGGAATGCCCGTGGCGATCCACTGTGGGTAATCGTTGGGGCAAGAGTGGTGGTAGGGGTCGGATTCGAACCGACGAACGCGCGAAGCGGGCGGATTTACAGTCCGCATCCTTTAGCCACTTGGATACCCTACCAGCCAAAGAAGATGAGATATTAAGTTAGTTTTTCCGACTGGCAAGACGATAGTACGGATGAGAATTATTTATTTCGAGGCTTGCTTGTAAGGGCGGTATTGTCAGAATTCAATCCATGTACCCTTTTCCGGGAAAGTCCGTAATCGGGCTAACGGGGGGTATTGCTTGTGGGAAATCGTCCGTTCTCGAAATCTTTGCCAAGAACGGATGGGAAGCGATATCGACCGATCAGTTAGCTGGAGAAATTCTTGCTTGTGACAAGCAAGTTGCCGACCTGTTGCTCGAGAGGTGGGGCAAGGCGGTTTTTGACGAGCGGGGAATCGTTGACAAAAAGCAGATAGCTGAAATAGTGTTTTCCAGACCCCACGAAAGATCTTGGCTTGAATCCATTCTTCATCCGCTTGTCAGAGCGGCTTGGCACTCGAAGATCGAAAAGAGTGAAAACTCATTGTTCGTGGTGGAGATTCCCCTTCTTTTTGAAAATGATCTTCAATCCCATTTTGCTCACGTTATCTCACTGTTTGCATCCCGAGAAGTCCAGGTCGCAAGGTTGCTCGACCGGGGGCTTCCGCCCGAACAGGCGGAGGGTCGTCTCGATGCTCAATTACCCACTGAACAAAAGGCCGAGCTTGCCGACTCGGTCTTTCTCGGACAGGGGTCTTGCGCCTTTTTGGAACGACAGGTCCTGTTCTTTTTGAATTCCTTTTCCAGCAAGTACCACTATCAATAACATTTTATATGCCAGCGAAACGCACGACCAAGAAAAAAGAAAGCGAAGACGACGCTACCGAAAAGGAAGCCTCTTCCGCTCCTCCCGAAAAATCTCCGGAACCCGAAGTCCCGAAGCCCAAGCCCGAAAAGCCCAAGCCCGAAAAGCCCAAGGCCGAAAAGAGTCCCGAGCCTTCCGAACCGAAAGGCGACGCTCAATTGTTTTTCAGCACGGACGGTTCCGAACCCGAGGCCGACAAGCCGAATCCTTATCTTGAGGAGAGTTCTGAGGCATCCGGGTCTCCCGATCAAAAAAAGACTCCCAAGGAAAACCAGAACAGTGATCAGGGGGAGGCTAGGCAACAGGGCGGAAATCAGCCTAAGCAGGGAAACCAGAATCAACAGAAGAAACAGGGTAATCAAGGTCAACACGGACAGGGCAACCGACCCGGCAAGAAGCAGAATTGGCAGGACAAGAAGAAAAACCAAAACCAAAACCAAAAGAACAGGTCCCGCCAAAAGTTCAAGAAGCCCAAACGTCTTCCTTACGAGGAGACCGAGGTCAAGCCCCTGGAGATCGGAAACCTCATGGAAAAGGAGGAACTCAAGACTCTGGAGGGGATCTCTGCTTGCGCCGAAGTTTTTGTTTCGTCGGAATCTCCCCCCATTGTGTTGGACGAGCTTTTGCCGTTGAGTTTGCAAGATCTCAAGACGAAGGTAACCGAGCTTGATTTGGATCTCGAATTGGCCGCGGCCCCTTTGCGTGAGGAGATTTTTGACGCCTTGCTGGATGCTTGTCTTGAAAAAGTGGTCCCCGTGAGAATTTCGGGAATTCTCGAGGTGATGCAGGATGGTCATGCCTTTTTGCTCCAGGAGAAGGACAATTACCGTCTCAAGTCTCAATGTCCTTTTGTTCCCGCCCCCTTGGTCAAGTCACTCGGCCTGAAGACGGGGCACTTGGTGCAGGGTTTCTTGCGTCCCAAAATGGAGGAGTCGAGCTGCCCGGTTCTCGTTCAGATCGAATTGGTGATGAACGGTGCCCCAGAGGAAGCTTCTCGGGTAACGCCCTTTACCGAATTGGTTCCGTATTATCCGTTGGAGAGAATTTTTCTCGAGACCAAGCCCGATGTCGAATGGGATAATGTTTCGATGCGCGTGGTTGACTTGGTTTCCCCCATCGGTTTTGGGCAGCGCGGTCTAATCGTGGCTCCCCCGAGGACGGGAAAGACCGTTCTTCAGCAGGCAATCGCACGCGCTTTGAGGGTAAATAACCCGAAAACTCATCTCATCGTGTTGCTTGTCGACGAGAGGCCGGAGGAAGTCACTGACTTCCGCCGGCAGGTACCCGATGCCGAGGTCATTGCCTCGACCTTCGACGAGAGCGCCGAGAGTCACGTCCACGCGGCCGAGATCGTGATCGAGAAAGCCCGTCGGATGGTCGAATGCGAACAAGATGTGGTGATTCTGCTCGATTCTATCACCCGGATGGCCCGGGCGTACAATACCACGATGCCGAACAGTGGGAAAATTTTGAGTGGAGGCGTCGAGGCAACGGCTCTGCAACGCCCCAAGAGATTTTTCGGTTCGGCCCGAAACATCGAGGGCGGGGGAAGCCTTACGATCCTGGGCACGGCTTTGGTGGAAACTGGAAGCAAGATGGATGAAGTGATCTTCGAGGAGTTCAAGGGAACGGGTAACATGGAGCTTCATTTGGACCGGGAACTCTCCAATAAGAGAATCTTCCCCGCTTTGGATTTCGAAAAAAGTGGGACCAGAAAAGAAGAACTCCTCTATCACCCCGATGAACTTTCCAAAATTTATTCTCTCCGCCGATCCCTCAAGGGGGTTCCGCCTGTGGAAGCCATGGAGATGTTCATTCAGCGGGTTCGCAAGACGAAAAACAACCCCGAGTTCCTCATGGGGCTTGGCCGCTAGGTCGATGAGGGTTTGCTTTTCGGGGATTTTACGATACCGCTTGCAGAGCGGATAACGAAAGATTGCCATGAACCAAACCGATGAATTCATTCTTGATGCCTTGCGGGAGCAGGGCTTGGTCACGGATGAATTGATTGCGGAGGTCAATACGGTGATCCAAACGGGGTCGGATAATCCCATGGGAGGGCAGGAATTGTTCTTCATGGACGAAATTCTCGCCAAAACCGGACTTCCCAAAGGGGATTTGGTGAACTATCTTTCTTCCGAGTTAAGCATGGAAGCGGTCGACCTGTCTCAGGTCAACCCGACGGAAGAAATCATAGGATTGCTTACGCCCGATCTGGCCAGGAAATTCGAAGTCTTTCCCTTGGGCGTGACCGGAGCGGAAATCGAGCTCGCAGTGGGGGACCCACTTGACTTTCTCGAAAATGGGCAGGCAGCCCTGGAATTCGAACTCAAGAAATCAATCAATCCGAAGGTTGCCTACCGGGGGGCGGTGCTTGAAGCCATAGACGAGGCCTACGGTGAAGCCGAGGACCGCAAGATGCACGATTTCTTCGAGGGCATGAGCGAAGATGAAATCGAGATCGGAGACGGCGTTCGACCAGAGGACGTCAGTGAGGAAGATGCGCCCATCATCAAGTACGTTCATTCAGTGATCAAGGATGCATTGGAGATGAGAGCGTCCGATATTCACATGGAGCCTTTGGAGAAAAAGTTCCGCATCCGGTTCAGGGTGGACGGCAAGTTGCAGGAACAACCCGATCCCCCGAAACGTCTTCAGCCCTCCATCATCTCTCGCACCAAGCTTATGGCCAACGTCAGCTTGGCCGAGAAAAGAGTTCCCTTGGACGGACGGATCAATGTCAAGGTAGGGGAGA
>Ga0315321_10002686_pt1 | contig 13784 bp, 7 predicted proteins | sample M180m21515metaG_FD_203464 | JGI IMG/M metagenome (GOLD analysis project Ga0315321, IMG submission 203464) | Ammonia-oxidizing marine archaeal communities from Monterey Bay, California, United States - M1 80m 21515 | ecosystem: Environmental > Aquatic > Marine > Intertidal zone | place: USA... | reverse complement strand
GATGACTATTTTGGACTGCCCTACTCGAATGATATGTGGCCCAACCATCCTACAGCCGGAGATCGTTTCCCGGATCTCCCGACAATTGAAAAGAATGACATTGTCGAATACAACTCCGATCAAACGCGGCTAACAAGCTGGTATACAGAGCGAGCGGTCAAGTTTATCCGCCAGAATCGCAATACGCCATTCTTCCTTTATGTGGCTCACAGTATGCCGCATGTACCGTTGTTCGTTTCGAAAAAACATGAGGGGGTGAGTGAGCAAGGGATGTACGGCGACGTGATCTCGGAGATTGATTGGTCGGTCGGACGGATCCTCCAAACATTGAAACGATGCGGGATTGATGACAAGACCCTTGTGATCTTTACTTCTGACAATGGGCCTTGGTTGTCCTATGGTAATCATGCAGGAAGTTGTCGTCCGCTGCGTGAAGGTAAAGGTACAACCTGGGAAGGTGGCATGCGTGAGCCTTGTATTATGCGATGGCCCGGTAAGATTCCTGCTGGCACCGTTTGTAGTGAGCTTGCAGCCACGATCGATATCTTTCCAACCGTGGCGCATTTGACAGGTGCTGAGCCATCAGGAAATAAGATTGATGGAAAGAATATCTGGCCCCTCATGTCAGGGCAGCTCGATGCCAAGAGTCCTCATAAAGCCTACTTTTATTATTGGGGCCGGCACCTCCAGGCAGTACGAAGTGGTGACTGGAAACTACATTTTCCTCATGGCTATCGAACCTTAGTTGGCGAAGGCGGAAAGGATGGACTCCCATCCGCCTATAAGAATGTTCAGACACCGCTGGCGTTGTTCAACTTAAAGGATGATATTGGCGAAATAACGAATGTGGCGGAGGCTAATCCGGACGTGGTTAAAGAATTGGAGTTACTGGCAGATGAAATACGAGCTCAGATAGGTGATTCGGCCAAAAAGATGCAGGGAACGGAACTACGGCAGCCTCAGTTGTTTGACTAACTGTTTTGGCAGTTATCCGGTTTGCGAAATCACGAATTTTCGTTCGCAGCTAAATCGATGAGTTGCCGGTCCATGGCGATGGCGCATGTACTCATGCGGTATTCCTCAAAGCTCGCTAATAATTCTTCCTGAGGTGATCGCCAAAGAGTGCCCAGGCTGTAGCGTTCAAGAAGCTGGCTGAGATGCAGGGCTAAAGCAGGAGCACCGCCCTGATAGAAGTGCTCTGATCGTTTTGGATACTCATCCAATTGCATTATTTCGGGGTAGGAAAGACGCTGTGGTAGTACTGGGTAGGCTCCACAGAGTATTGCTTCGGAAACGCTGATACCGAAGAATTCATGATTCGCCGTAGAGACAAAGAAATCTGATTCGGCCAGTCCATTAAGGTATTCATCCCGACTTGTTTGATAGCCCCAACGCTGAATATACGGTGTCAGGCTTTCTTGTGCTTCGGCAAAGCATTTGGGGGTATAGTCACCCTGCTCACCCATTACGTTGATTTTAAATTCGAGGCCTTTATCAATCAGGATCTTTACCGCCTTGAAGAATGTGTGAGGGGCTTTATCGTTCTCCCAGCGTGCCGCCCAACAGATGATAGGCACCTTGTTTTGAGTCCGGGCTGGCGTTACAAGATCGATTCCTGGAGGGGAGATCAAACTTTTTAACTCAACGGCTTCTAGATAAGTGGAAAAGTCGTAGTCACGAAACCTTTGGATATAGTCCTTCGCGGAGTCGAGAAACTCCCTTTGATTAAAGGATGAATTCCACCAAATCTCATCGGCCGCCACCGCAGACGAGAGATTGTTAAAGGCTAGATGCCGGTCGATCTGATTGGGAGGCTGAACAGGGTAGGAGAATTGATTCTCGTGGAAGTAGAGGACAATAGGGATGTTGTCTAATACGGACCCGGCAAAGGCCTTCAATTCCGCGAGGTTGATGAGGTCGGAGCAGAAGAGAACGTCAAATGGTTGATCTAGCTGACGAATTGCCGAAGCAAAATGGTAGGCCGAATGCCGAATACGGGATTTCCAATTCGCAGCAGGAAGTGACAGGATTATCCACTGGTGTTGGCTTTGTGCTATCCAGCTATCCAAAAAAGCCTTATGGCTTCCACCATAGTAAGACTCTACGGCCAGAACGTTAAGAGACATCCGACTTAATGTGCGTGGCCGTGACCATGATCTTGGTGTTCAAACTCACCAGTATATTCTTGGTCACCGATTTTCACGCTAGCCGTTGCAGTAACACCATGTCCGACCAAGCCAAGTTCTACCGTCGTTTCTAGGTTGATAGCTTCAAACTTATTATGTTCTGCAGCGTCGGGTGTTGTGGTGCTGAGCTTAACGGTCTTCGTTTCTTCTTTTCGAGTGGTAGTAATCTCGATGAAGTTGGCACTCGTCTGAACATCTGCTTTTGCGTCTGCATCAAGAAGATAAAACGTGAGTTTGCCGGAATCGTCGTGAATCCACTCCAGATGATATTCTTCGTCACCCAGCCCTAAAATGTGCCCACCGTGAGGGCCTTCGCTCGCATGATCGTGTCCCTGGTGATCATCGACCTCACCAGCGGTTTCCGCCTCACTTGGTACTTCCGGGACGCTTTGGTCGCAGCCAACGATGAGAAAACTGGTGGCGATGATAAAACACACTTTAGATATGGTATTCACGTTGACTTACTCCGTGGTGCAAGGGGGGGATTGATTAGTTGGCAAGACAATAAATATTATCATAGTGGCTAAAAGAATACGTAGTAAAGTAATTATATGTTCACCTCAAAAGTTATCGGTAGATGTTAGAAAGTTGCATTAATAGATTTTCCCCACTGCTCCCCTTGAACGTCACGAGAAAATAAATAAATTTAGATGTACAGAGTGTAAATTCAATCTATTTTCAACGAGTCCGAGGAAATTGCTATGATTAGCGAACAAGCCATCCTGAATGCTCAACGAGCATGGGGAGAAGGTATCGTAAAAATCGGAAAGGTCTTCCTCGAAGAGGGGGACTATCGTTCGGTGGCCGAAGAGCATATCAACGAGTTTTATAACTACGCCGAAAGTTCTGTTCTTTTTAAACCGACTTTGGTTTCGGAAAAACAGTTTAGAAAAGATTTTGAGGGCGCCCTCTCTTATTTTGTGGGAGGCAATAGCGATTACCCAGAGGATCATGGCTTTGCGATCAAGCCCTGGTCAGAAGTTGCCTGGGAAAATGTTGGCACCAAGATCGATGGTAACATGGCAGTCGCCATGGGGAACTATTTCTTCACGACAGTCGAAGGAGGCGATGTGGTGAAGGTAGAGTACTCTTTCGGTTATACGTTGAATTCGGCTGGTGAGTTGAAGATCATTCTTCATGATTCACACTTGCCTTATTCCCCGTAGCCACACAACCTTCAATGGTTAGTAGCCAAAGGGCCTAGATGTTCTTACCGAATATCTAGGCCCTTTTAGTTTGCATGAGCTTCATAATGAGTTTTAGCACACCTTGATTCAGATTATAGGTGAAACCAACTCCGGATCTGACTAGTGTAGCCCCGCTGATGCTTCAGGTAGCTCAAGGCCTTCTGCTGAAGCCGTGATTCCTGTGCCTGCAGACTCACTAATGTAACTAGCTATCATTTCCAATGTGTCTTCATCAATGAATTCATTAGTGGTTCCGTCAAAGATTATCGTTGAATTAGGTTTGATTGAACCAAGTATCTTCTTCATGTTGTAACGACTTAGGAAGCTAACGTGTTGAGCTAATTTAAGTCGAATGATACGACCTGATTCGGAATCTTCTTCAGTAATCCTGAGTGGATTCGTCGCAGTTGAGATAAGAATGAATACCAGGCCGACACACATACCAATAATGACGCCGACTAGCAGGTCTGTGAATACGATCGCGAGAAGGGTGACGAAAAAGGGCAGGAATTGACGCGCTCCCATTTCCCATAAGCTCCGGAATAGTTTTGGGTTTGCTAGTTTGTATCCAGTGACAAGCAAAATAGCGGCCAGACTCGAGAGTGGGATGTAGTTCAGGTATTTGGCAAAAAAACCAACGGATAAAACCAAAAAGATGCCATGGATGACAGTCGCCCTTTTGGTTTCTACGCCCACGTTGATATTAACCGAACTACGTATGATGACAGAAGTCACAGGAAGGCTACCGATGAGTCCTCCTACCGAGTTCCCAATCCCTTGCGCGATAAGTTCCCGACTTGCCGGCGAATGACGTTTCTTAGGATCGATTTTGTCGACTGCTTCCAGATTCAGTAGCGTTTCCAGGGAAGCAACAATGGCGATGGTGATCGCAGCGATATAGACCTGCCAACCGCCGAACGCGCTGAATTCCGGAAAAGCAAACCAGGCCATTTTTTTGTCAGCCTCTGTAGATTCCTCGATCGCCGGGACTGGCGTGGTGTCTTCTGTCGGGAATAGGTCAGCCATGCTTTCGATCATGGGGACATTCACACGATGCGATTCGTCGATCTCCCAGACTCCACCGATGCCGGCGAGAAAAAAATTCATAGCGACGCCAATCAAAACAACGGCTAAAGCTGGAGGAAATGGAGTCTTACTTAAGGCTTTAATGCGAGGCCAGGCAATAAGAATGGAGATACAGATAACACCAGTCAACAACGCGCCTTGGTGGAAATTGCCTTGGAATATTGTCAGGATCTCGGAAAATGTGTTCTGTTTATCTGGCTGAAGGAACGACATCTCACCTTCGGGATCCAGGTCATCGCCAAAAAAGTGGGGGATTTGCTTTAAAATTAGGATTGTTCCAATGGCTGCTAGCAGGCCCTTAATGACACTGGATGGGAAGAAAGCTGACAGCGTACCGGCTTTCAATAGTCCCATTCCAATCTGGATGATACCGGCTAGAAATACTGCAGTAAGGAATGCCTCAAACGATCCCATTGCGGCGATCTGAGCAGATACAATTGCTGTTAATCCAGCGGCCGGCCCACTAACGCTAGTGCTTGAACCACTAATGCTACCGACTACAAGGCCGCCGATGATACCGGCTAATAGTCCGGATGCCAGCGGAGCGTCCGATGCCAGCGCGATACCCAAACATAAGGGTAACGCCACTAGAAAGACGACTAGACCTGCAACGAAGTCTTTTTGCAGTTTGTTCGACTTTGATAATTCAACGCCTGGAGTGTTAAGTTCTTGACTCATGATTTTGGCTGCTTAGTTAAAACACTTGGTTTGAACGAAAGGGAGTCGAAACGGCGATGTCAATACAAACTTAGATGAACGTAATCTGGTTTTCAATATCCCCACCTAATGGTGGGGCTATTGAGTATAAAAGGAGCCTCGCGAGAATCAGCAACCGCATTTTTGAAGAAAACACGCTGGATTAAGCTTGCAGATTAAAAGTCAACCGAGAAACGCGTGCCGATCATGTCATATCGCCCGTTCTCGCCTTGATTCGTGGATATATCACCAGTGATATAATTGAACTGCATACGAGCGTTTGGATTCCAGTACCAGTTCAGGCCGATGGTTAAGGCATCAGCCTGAAGGCCGTGAATATCTGCATCTGGTTGTGCGGCTGCTGCATTAGCCAGATTCATAACGTCACTGTAGTCAGCCCAGGACCAACGTACAGCCACTTGCCAGGCACCCATGCCCTGCTCAGACTTGTCGCCTTCGGTGCGAACGAATGGGTTGGAAGGCTTAATGCGATCAAGCGTCCCACTGCTCCGTTTCCAGGTCATGTAATCGTCGGTCAGGAAGTATGCTGCATAAACGTAACCACCATTCAGGTTGGCCGTTTCCCCGGCATCTGTGTGCATCCACAGGTTTTGGAATTCAGCGACGACCTGAAGAGGCCCCTTATTGCGAGCCCATTCAACAGCGAGAATTTCATAGTTGTTGGCATCATCAATTTTACCGGAGTTAATCCAGCGACCGTCATGACGACCTTCGCCACGTTGACGGAAACGAGTTTCGGTTGAACCGCCGTCTACCGCGGCAGTCGTGGCTGCAACAGCCCAGTGAGCATAGTCTCGTCCCTCGTCAGCCCAACGGTAAGTTTTGGCAAGGCGACCAGCGAATTCTAACTGAACGTGATCGTTTTTATGCTGACCTGAATTCTGCATCAGGTGGGTGTTATAGACCCCGTATCGCCAGTTGTAAGTTTGATCTTCCGATGTGTTGTAAGCTCCTAATCCGAAACGACGTGCATCCGCATTAAAGGACTCGATAACGAATGGTCGTTCCAGAAACACGTTGTATCGACTACTGTTCATATGATCTAAGCCGTATGGTCGTTTTTGGTTGCCGAGCAGAAGCGTGCCAATCTTGGGGAGGTTCTTCCACCCCAGATAAACGTCACGGAATTCTGATTGGTTACCACCGGCAAATTCCATTTCGATTTTGTAGTTCATGTTAGGAGCAATGTCACCTTTAACGCCAAAGCGCATTCGGCGGAACCCAATGCGGTCCTGCGGGCCATCCTGATTCCCTTCAAGATCAGCGATAACTTGATCTGAGCCGGGGATACCCCAGTAGTCAGCATGAACACGTCCACTAAGCTTCATACTGTTTCGCGAGGTACCGTTGTCTACTTTGCCATTAATTAGCTCACGAAGTTCAGCTATCTCAGCTGCTTGCGAATTAAGCTGTGCCTGCACATCGCTAGGCTGGAAGGCGCTCACGGCATAGGGAATACCTAGCGTGATTGCCAATCCCAATAAAAATCTTTCAAAAATCCCTCGCACGGCTCATACCCCCCCCCCACAAAAAAAGATAAAACTGTTGTCGGACCATTTTATATTTCGGCAAGATTTGCCTTTTGGATTTGTTAAGAATTAGGGTAGCCGTGGTTTTTTTTACCCCACTGGCCAGAGATGTTAAATTTTAATCTCTACAACGGATTTGCGACCTTGTTGGTGGCTTGCATGGCTCGTCCGTGCGGTTTTTAAAGGCTTTTAAACCGCTTTAAAAGCAGGGAATTGACATTGTGGTAGGACCTGTATCTTGGGTACTCTTCGCATCAACACAGAGGGCGATATAGTTTGTGATAGCAATTTGCGGTTTATGGACCGCGTCTTTGCTAGCGGGTTGTTCTCTCTGTTGACCCAGTAAATCCCGGTTTTCAGGTTTTAATACTTGTTAGCACTGGAGGTCTGGGAGGTTTTTGACGATTAGCGAGATTAATCGGAGAAAACCGGTGATTATGGTTTTGCTGATTAAAGTGAAACGACAAATTGTACGAATAAGAGTGACAGGGAGCGTTGCGTTTAGGCGTGATGTTTCCATTGGCTGGCAGGAAGTCAGCCGTTACTGAGCTCATATAAACGGCAGGCGTGAAAACGCCGTGGAGAAACAAGCGATGATCCGAGTTTTGTCAGGGTTAACTACAGGTTTGATCTGTTCAGTCTGTTTGTTGACGACAAGCCTTGCTTATGGACAGCAATATCCAGGTATGTCTGGTGCAAACGGATATATGAACGCCGGGGGTTATGCTCCGGGCCAGCCCTATGGTGGTCAGCCGATGGCACAGCCCTATGGTGGTCAGCCGATGGCACAGCCCTATGGTGGTCAGCCGATGGCACAGCCCTATGGTGGTCAGCCCTATGGTGGTCAGCCAGGCTCGCGGCCGGGTGTGACGCCCGCTTATATGGCCAGCCCTGCTCAGCTGATGCAGGGCTTTGGCGGCGAGCAGGTAGGGCCTGGGTCCTTCCGTCGGCAGTCCGGTCAGCGAGTGGCAAGTCGATTTGCGCCGTCAGCACGACCTGGAGGGCCAAAGTCTCCCCGCTGGTTCGATATTGCAGTGGATGCGGTTTGGATGAAGCGTGATGCCAGTGGTAGTGGTGGTGGGATTTCGAGTGAGGGAATTGCCGGACCGATTGTTTTGTCGACAGACGATGGAGCGTTCGATACGGAGATTGGCATGAGATTTGAAGCCAGCATCCCACTCAATGGCGGACGCGTTCTCGAATTCAGTTATATGGGATTGTTCGATCATTCAACGAACGAAACAGTTACTAGTAATGGCAATCTGTTTTCGGTTCTTAGCGACTTTGGTACCGCACCTTTTGGAGGCTTTGGGGAAACTGGACAGGCTAATGAGCATAGTTTGAGTTATCGAACTGGTATGGATACGGTTGAACTCGGCTTTCGACGCCGTTGGACAGATCCTAATTCGCTTTGGCAGGGTTCCTGGTTGGCAGGTGTTCGTCATTTCTATGTTACAGAGGATTTCTCATTCGGGTCTCAGTCAAACAACGGTACGTTGGATTATGACTCATCCACGGTGAATTCAATGACAGGTTTTCAATTGGGGGCTGATGTTTGGTTGGCCGCTCAAAATGGCCTGGATATCGGTTTGTTTGGGAAGGTTGGTGTTTACGGCAACCGAATCAAGCAAAATTCAAGCTATTTGGCTACTTCAATTAATCCGGCAATTGTCTCGGATCAGGAAACTGAACGAGCATCGTTTGTGCTTGAAGCGGGTGCCATGGCAAATTGGCGTGTAAGTCAAAATCTAACGGTTCGGGCAGGCTATCAGGTGTTGTTGCTTGATGGTGTAGCCTTGGCATCGGATCAATTTAGTAATAACCCACCGTTTGTTCAGCCGTTGCCTGCCTCGGTAGTTGTGGATGATGGCGAACTGATCTACACCGGTTTCAATTTTGGTGTGGAATGGATGTGGTAGGAAACTGTCAAATTGTTTGACGCGGTTTCATAGGGCGATAAAGTAATTGCAGAGTCGAACTCGGCTTTGTTGAAGAGGTTTACCTCACATAACGACGGAAAAGCGATATGTTGAAAAGATTCATGACACGCAAGACTACAAAAGCTGCGAAACGCAAGGAGTTTCTTTCAGGACTTCATTTTGAAACGCTTGAAAGTAGAGAATTGCTGGCCGGTGATTTGGGTGCTGCTTACGCTGAAGTTGCCGAGGGTGAAGGTGACTTGTTGACGGGGTATTATGCTCCCCCTTCCGTAAATCTTGCTGGTGGTGGTTATGTTGACTCTGGTACCTCCATTGGGCAGGCTCCGTTAGACGTGGCGATTGAATATCTGAAGGAGAATGCTGGAGACTTCAATCTCACAGCAGGTGACTTTGAGGATTTTGTAGTCAAAAGTGAAGTGTTTTCTCAACATACTCGAGTAACGCATGTTGTACTGCAGCAAATGCTGGACGGATTGCCTGTGCAGAATACTCATGCGAATGTTGCGGTCGACAATGATGGTCGTATCTTATCTGCGGGCACCAATTTCCTGCCCGGACTTAATGTCGGCGAAGATCAAGGTGGGGTGGTGTTTGAACCGGGGGTTGATGCCGTACAGGCTTTTCAGTCACTTGCGTCCGCTCTTGATTTAACTCTCACCGAATCTCCGGGTGTTACAAGTCCTTCTTCGGGTATATCTCAACAGCAGACCCTTTCCGGCGGTGGAGTTGCTGAGGGTGGCGTTGACGTTCAGTTGGTATATGTTCCGAATGTGAACGGGGTGGATTTGGCGTGGTCTATGGATTTTTCCGCACCAGCTGCTAATGCAGCCTATACCGGTATTGTTTTGGCAGATGACGGCACGGCAGCCTATGCGATCAATAGAATGAGAGAAGCATTCTATAGAGTTTATGAACTACCTGAAGCGAATCCAGGCGAAGTCGACTCGACAATTGTTACAGATAGTATTGTAGACCCCCTAGCCTCTCCTTTCGGTTGGCATGACGTAGATGGAATTGCTGGTAATGAATTTACTGATACCCGCGGTAATAATGTCTGGGTATCAGAAGGTGCTCCCGGTGGTATGGGGTTCAATGCCACAGGGACAAGGGCAAATGGTGGGGCGGATCTCGAGTTTGATTTTCCATACAACGATTTGTTCGGCCCGACTGATCCTGAAAATATAGAGGCGGCTACTGTCCAGGCGTTTTATGTCATCAACGTTTTGCACGATTCTTTGAACCGATATGGATTTGATGAAGTAGCGGGCAACATGCAGGCTACTAATTATACAGGTAATGGGATATCCGGTGACCATATGATTGTCAGCGTCGTTGATCCCGATAATGTGGGGGTGATTTTACCTACTTTGGATGGTGTCTCTCCTCTTATGGAACTTGGGAATGCTAATAACGTTAGTATTGCCATGGATACTGATGTGGTCATTCATGAATATGCGCACGCTGTTTTTCAAAGAATGGTGGCGGGACCGCTTACAGCGCCTTTGCAGACCAGTCAGGATGGTGACCAGATTGGCGCTATGAATGAAGGGTTTGCTGATTATTTAGCGGTCTGGTATTCAATGCAGGAAACAGATACCCCAGAACTTCCTCGGTACATGGGAGCCTATTCTGATCTTTTGTTAACTGGTGAAGGGATTCGCAGTGTCCCCTACGCTCACGATTTGAGTGTCGATCCGATTACTTTTGATTCGTGGAATGACGAAGATGGTTGGTTAGGAAATCAGAATAATGAGATTCATAATGGAGGTGAGATTTGGGCCTCGTTTCTTTATGACATGACTTGGGAGTTGATTTTTAAGTATGGTGGAGTCCGTGATGCAGACGCCATGCAAATAGCCTTTAATGAAGATTTGTACCAGTCCGTAGGCGGACTTGCTGGTAGGCACTCCACCCTTACCAATACTTTAGGGTCTGATGATATTGATTTGACAACTGGTGCTAATAACCTGGCGTTACAGTTGATTCTCGATGGCTTAAAAATGAGTCCAACGGATCCCACCTTTGGTCAGATGAGAGACTCGATTTTAGCCGCTGATACCGCCTTGACTGGCGGTGTCAATCATGACGCTGTATGGCGAGCAGCCTCGCGCCGGGGGCTGGGTTACGCTTCCGAATCTGATTTGGGATTGGGGTCTCAATCGCCTGTGATTTCTCCCTCCTACGACATGCCTGTCACAACCGCTGATGTTGCAGGTACGGCATTTATAGATGGTGACTCGGACGGAGTGCAGTCTCTCTCAGAACCCGGCTTGGCTGGTGTCACCCTTTATGTTGACATTAATGATAATGGAACCCGCGAACGCTTGGAACCAATGGCGGTCACCGATGAAAATGGTGACTATAATTTCGTTCTATACACGGGCGGTGTGTTTAATATCAAAGCGCTTGCTCCTGATGAAATGTTCCAAACAGCTCCCGCCACGACGTCAATTCCGGGAGGTCCGTTGGTCGATGGTTCGCACGAAGTATTTGTGCCTATTGGACAGTCAGCAAGCGATTTAGATTTTGGCTTCACGCCAGGTGACAGCCAATATGGAATTTATGGAACTAAGTTCGATGATTTGAATGGCGACGGCTTGTGGGATGAAACGAGTGAGCCAGGCATTGCAGGCGTCTATATTTATCTTGATCAGGATGGGGACGGTCGCATAGATATCGGAGAACGTGCCACCGTAACAGGGCAGGATGGATCTTATTTCATGGATCTGACTGCACCGTCACATGCCCCGGCCATACCCTCGGGTACCTATCAGGTTAGGGAGGTGTTGAGCCCCGGCTGGACTCAGACAGCCCCAGGTGCTGATGGGGCTCATGAGCTAACCATTACTGCCGGCATTGCAGTTCATAATATTAATTTTGGTAATCAAGAACAGATGGATTACGGTGACTTACCCCAGTCGTTTGAAGGTTCTAACCCAGCCTCCCATGGGATTTTAGAAGGCTTTCATTTAGGGACAGCCGTGGACGCCGATGTTGGGGCGAATAGCAGTCTGCAAGCTAATGGTGATGATGCAACTGGGATTAACGATGACGATGGCGTTGTCTTTATCGACAATTTAGTTCGTGGAATGGACGATGTCACCATGCAGGTCACGGCTTCGATCGGCGATAACTCGAGTGGTGTTTTGAACGCATGGATCGATTTCGACGGTGATGGAGTATTTGACGGAGCGAACGAGCAGATCGTCGCTAATCTGCGGCTGGAGGAAGGTGTTAATTCGATTGACTTTGCGGTTCCGGCAGATGCTCAGGTGGGTGCTAGTTACGCACGTTTCCGTTATGGATTTGAAAATAATCTCGGACCTAATGGTCATTCGATCGGTGGCGAAGTTGAAGACTACCGACTGGATGCATCCTTCAGTGGTGGAATTGTTGATGATAATCCGATTGCAGTCGATGATACGTTTAATGTGTCTCCGGAAGATGGGCCGGCACAACAGCTTGACGTTTTGGCAAATGATTTTGGAAGTTCGAATGGTGCTGCAACGCTTGTTCTCCCAGGTATCAATCCAATTGTAACGGCTCAGGGTGGATCGGCTCTTGTTAACCTTACTCTCGGAATGGTTCTTTACACACCACCGGCTGAATATGCCGGCCCTGATTCCTTCGATTATGAAATTACCGATGGTGCGGGCGAGTTTTCTACGGCAACCGTTGCGATCAACGTTCTGCCGATATTCACCGAACCTGAAGCCGTGGATGACTTCATTCGTGTCCCGGAAAATACACTGATTGGGCAGCCGCAAATTATCGATGTCTTAGATAACGATATCGTGGGTTCCAATGGGCCACTGACGATTGCTTCGGTCACACCTTCAACCGAAGGGCATGTTGCGGTGAATCTCGCTGGGAATACGCTATCGTATACCTTGGAAGTTAGTGATGATTGGGACTTAGATAGCTTTGAATATTCAATTGTTGATTCAACCGGTACACCAGTCAAAACGGCGACTGTTACCATTGAATGCACGCCGCCTGAGAATACCGTGGAATATATTGTGGAAGCTGTAGACTCGCTTTCCGGATCCACCATTACTACTGTTGAGGAAGGAGAGCAATTCACCATTCGGGTTTCGGTGAAAGATTCTCGTGGTGCCTCCGTGGTAGCACCGGCGGACGCCGGGGTATATGCCGGATATGTAGACCTGCTATACGATGCAGATCACTTACAGGTTGTGCCGAATACACTCAATCATGGCACGATATTTACGGATATTACCCAAGGTACTGCTGATCTGCCAGGTTTGATTGACGAAGTGGGTGGCGTTCAGGATGGTGTGGATCAAAGTAGCTTTGATCGTGGTACCGGAGCAATGGAGCTGTTTACCATTGATGTAACGGCAATTGCTTCAACCAGTGGAGGTCTGACGGCTCTGGAAACCGACCCAATTAATGCATCGCCTTTGCATGATACGGTAGTCATCGCGCCGTCTCCAGCATCCGTTGATTTGTTGGATATCCTTTATAGTTTCACTACGATTGAAATCACGAGCCCTGCGGAAGGTGAGAGCCTGCTGGATACAAACGGTGACGGTGCAGTCACGCCGATTGACGCTTTAGGAATTATTAACCAGCTTAATACGTTTGGTACCGGGGCTGTTGCAGAAGGTGAAACCTTTGGGCTGGACCAGGCAATGGACGTGAATCGGGACTCTTTTGTTTCGCCACTGGATGCACTGGCAATCATTAATTATCTCAATGATAATGCGTCCGAAATGGGTGAAGGTGAAGGGGTTGAATTGGTTGAACAAACCACAATTGACACATCGGTCGACGCTAATGATGTTAGTGCCACGGAGGCAGTTTCTGCTGACGTTATCGATGAATACCTGCGAGTTCGTGAAAACGAAATTGGGTTATCCTACTTCACCGGCGGAAGTCAGGATGTGGTTGAGGAAGATTCAAGTGATCTTGAATCGGCCATTGATGATCTCGCAGACGACGTCTTTGGACAGTGGTAATAGTCATTAGCATTTAAAGCTATAATACCTCGGTTGTTCTATTAACGACCGGGGTTTTTTATGCGCGATACAACCTATCAATATGGCCGCTGTTCGGCGACTTCATCAATCGTCAAAATTACGCCACCGGAAAACATCTATCACCGGATGTGGGGAG
>Ga0315321_10002685_pt1 | contig 13785 bp, 11 predicted proteins | sample M180m21515metaG_FD_203464 | JGI IMG/M metagenome (GOLD analysis project Ga0315321, IMG submission 203464) | Ammonia-oxidizing marine archaeal communities from Monterey Bay, California, United States - M1 80m 21515 | ecosystem: Environmental > Aquatic > Marine > Intertidal zone | place: USA... | reverse complement strand
CCACGTGTATCCGTCGGAAGGAAAGGCTCAAGGCGTTAAAATTGCTCGTCTGTTAACCAAAACCCATCGTGCATCACACTATCCCAATGTTGGAATGAGTGAATCAGATTGCAGCAAACATGGGAATTCCTTTAATGGGTCCTGACCCTAGTAACACATCGCCCGGGGCGAATGCGGCGCGCTCTCCTACATTCAGCAGTCGCATGAAATCCACCGCGTCAAATCCACGGAATACCATTGCATGCAGTTCGCGTTCTTCATCTGTAAACTGAATGCCGCGGCGTTCTCGGATAATCTCAATCACCCGGAAAGCATGGATCAGCATGAACACGCCAAGCCAGAAGATGACGAGCCAGAGTGGGCCACCAGGCACCAAATAATTATAAACGACGCCGAATAGGCCGCTCACCAAACCCAGCACCCGAAGCAGCAGCATATCCCGCATGGCCAGGGACGCTGCCGTCAGGCCGAATGAGAGATGGCCGATAATGCTGAGCGGCGTCAGCTGGTCTGCAAGGATCTCAGCCAACGCCGTTCTGATCTACTCCGATTTCCGGAAGGGCGAGAAGTCCGCCAGGAATTCGATTTCCTCGCCAACGGCACGGCGCTCCCGGCGGACAAAGTCTGCCACAGCGGCACGGAAGTTCGGGTCCGCGATGAAGTGGGCGCTATAGGTTTCGACCGGTAGATATCCACGTTGAATTTTGTGCTGTCCCTGGGCACCGGCTTCGACACGCTTCAACCCGCGCTCAATTGCGAAATCTATTGCTTGGTAATAGCAGGCTTCGAAATGCAAGTTTTTGAAATGGGCGAGGCAGCCCCAGTTCCTGCCATAGAGCGTATCTGCACCAATGAGATTAAGCGCACCCGCGACCCACTGTTCGTCATATTCCGCCATCACCAGCGCCACCCGGTCAGCCATGCGCTCACCGAGCAGGGAAAAGAACGGGCGCTTCAGATAGTCCATACCCCACTTCTTATCCGTGGTGCTGCGATAAAACCCATAGAACGCATCCCAATGCTCTTCCTTGAGGTCATCGCCTGTCAGGATATGCATCTTGACGCCTTGGGCCGCTATGGCCTCGCGCTCCTTACGGATATTCTTGCGCTTGCGGCTAGAAAGCTGGGCCAGAAAATCATCGAAAGCCTGATAGCCCTGGTTTTCCCAGTGATATTGCTGGCCGGTGCGCTGGATCAAGCCGTATTCCGCCGTCCGGTCCCACTCACCCTTGGTCAGAAAGTTGATATGGAGGGAGGAGACGCCGGAATTGTCTACCAATTGCAGCATGGCGGAAATCAGCGCCGCCTCGTATTGCTCCTGATCGACTTCGCGGCAGACAAGCAAGCGCCGCCCGGTGGCCGGCGTAAAGGGGGCCGCGCAAACAAGCTTCGGGTAATAATCGCCACCGGCCCGCTCCCAGGCCTGCGCCCAACCATGATCGAACACATATTCGCCCTGAGAATGGCCTTTGAGGTAGAGCGGTGCCACAGCCGCCAGCATGCCATCCGATGCATAGGCAGCCACATGTCGCGGCAGCCAGCCTTCCTCGACATCAACAGAGCCACTTTCTTCCAGCGCGCTCAGAAAATCATATGAGGTAAAAGGATTATCTGGCCCCGCGCAGGCATCCCAATCGGCCTTGGGGATGTCCGCAATCCGCTCCTGGATCCGGACTTCTATTATGGGGCCAGATTCATCCATTGGCGTCGTTACTTAATCTCGAAAACCGCATCGATTTCGACTGCGACGTTCATCGGCAGCGCAGGCGCGCCGACAGCGAAGCGGGCGTGACGACCGGCATCACCCAGAACATCAACCATCAAGTTGGAAGCACCGTTGATGACGGCGGGCTGTGCTGTGAAGTCTGGGTTACAGTTTACAAACCCGCCAAGTTTCACGCAGCGTACGACCTGGTCCAGGTCGCCATCACACGCGGATTTAAGCTGCGCCAACAGTGCCAAAGCACAGGTACGCGCTGCTTTTTCGCCCTCTTCCTGGCTGATGTCCTGGCCAACCTTGCCAACATATTCCTCACCGCCTGCGCGGGAGATCTGGCCGGAAATAAACACCATATTGCCAGAGATGACATAGGGTACGTAGTTGGCGGCCGGCATCGGCGCTTCCGGCAAGGTGACGCCGAGTTCAGCAAGGCGCGCATCAATTTTTCCAGCCATCAGGCGGCTCCTTCGAATGGGTTTGATTCGGTTCGGGCAGAGAGTATGCGCCGCACCTGCCTGCTACAAGTCTTGACCAATGGCTTCACTGATTGAGGTGAGGCCATCTTTTGCCGCTAGGGCCGCCAACTCGTCCGTGATCTGGCGGAACAGCGACGGTCCGCCATAAACGAGCGCTGAATAAAGCTGCACCAGCGTCGCCCCCGCTTTGATCTTTGCGTAGGCTTGCACACCACTGGATACGCCGCCAGCACCCACAAGCAGCATCCGGCCCTGCATCCGTTGGGCGAATGCTTTCAGCACTGCAGTTGACGGCTCAAACAACGGCTGGCCGGAAAGGCCGCCTGCCTCCGCTGCTTCTGCGCTTTTTAGGCCGGGCGGGCGGGCGATAGTCGTGTTGGAGATGACCAAGCCGGCCAAGCCCTTGTCCTTGAAGGAAAGTGCGACATCGGCAACGGCAGCAATTCCGGCCTCGTCCAGATCGGGTGCCACCTTGACCAGCAGTGCAGGCGGGCGCGTGACTTCGGGCGCTGCGGCGATGGCCTCCCGGGCCGCGACCGCGCGGGCCAACAGGTTCGCCAGCGCCACCTCCCCTTGCAAATCCCGCAAACCCTTGGTGTTGGGGGACGAAACATTGACCGTCAGGAAATCGGCAAAATGGCCGAAAGCAGCGATGCCAAGCGCATAGTCTTCCGCTGGATCCGTTGTTTCTTTGTTGATCGCAAGATTGACGCCGATCACGCCATCCCCGCCCTTATGCCGATACTGGCGCAGCCGTTCTGCGACGACGGCATGGCCTTGGCTATTGAACCCAAAGCGATTGATGACACCTTGGTCCGCCGTCAGCCGGAACAGGCGCGGCTTCGGGTTTCCGGGCTGAGGTTTCGGCGCTACTCCGCCGATTTCTGTGAACCCAGGCCCTAGCGCCCAAGTCTGGGCGACGGCCTCACAATGCTTGTCGAATCCAGGCGCTATACCAATTGGCGAACGGAGTGTGCGCCCCAATGCCTCTGTCGCCAGCATGGGATAATCTGGCCCAGAAGCGCGCCCGGCCAGCCCCATTGCGAGCGCTTTCAGGGCAAGGCCGTGGGCGCGTTCTGGGTCCAGCAGGCGGAGGGCCTTTAAGCCCGCTTGTTCAAGCATTTAGTATCAAAGCCTCATATGTTTGCGACGGCTTGGCGTTTGTATTTGAAGCGAGCAATGCGTTCTTACCCGCAGGCTTCCTCCCTCACCTTGCGGATTTAGAAAGCTATCAAACCTGATTGCGCGGCACGTCCCGGAATGGCCTGTCTGTATCCGTCCGCATTTCCTTCGGCATCTTCAAGATGCGCTCAGAAATGATGTTCCGCTGGATTTCATCCGTCCCGCCAGCGATGGAAATAGCCGGTGTTGAAACCAGAATTTCGGCAACAACGCCTTCGGTCCCATCATCATCGCCGGTCAACATCGCATCAGGCCCGGCAATGGTCGTGTGGGCAAGATTGGCGGCGCGGGCGACGATAGAGGCTGCAAGCTTGCCGATAGAGCCTTCTGGCCCCTGCGGTTTGCCAGCAGCAGAAGCGGCGCGCGCGCGCCTAGCCGTCCATTCAGCAGATTTTGCCAATGTGAGCACTTTGGCGATTTCCTGGCGGGTTGCCGGATCGTCATACTTCCCAAGCGCCTTCGCCCGTTCGACCAACATATCCACACGACCCATGCGCTGGGGGTACCACGTGTAGGGCGCCATAACGGTGGCGATCTCGGCGCGCTCTTCTTCATAAATTCGTTCGGGCTGATCGGACGCAGAATCATATTTGCGCGCACTATCGGCACCGCGCCTTTCATTCATCAGCGTTGTCGTCGCAACCTTCCAGCCTTCACCAAGCTCTGCCACCTGATATTCCGGCTCAATCACAGCATCTGTCAGGAATACTTGGTTGAAGGAGGCATGGCCGTTCATCTGTTTCAACTGGTGCACATCAACACCCGGCTGATGCATATCCAAAATGAAGTAGCTAAGGCCCTTATGCTTTACCGCATCCCAATCGGTGCGGGCGAGAAGCAGGCCGTAATGGGCGTGATGGGCGCTGGTGGTCCAGACCTTCTGACCATTGATAATCCACTTGCCATCTTTGAGGTCAGCCCGCGTGGCCGCGCCCGCAAGGTCAGACCCGCTGCCGGGTTCACTGAACAGCTGGCACCAGGTTTCTTCGCCGGTGAGGATGCCGCGCAAGAACTTTTCTTTGTGGTGGTCCGTGCCGTGCTCCAGGATCGTTGCGGCGGCGAGAACACGAATGCCCATCTTAGCGACGCCGACAGCGCCCACCTTCGCAAATTCCTCATCAACTATGGACGTCATGCCAAGCGGCAGGCCGCGCCCGTAGCATTTTTCTGGCCAGTGGGGCATGCCCCAACCGGAATCCATCAGCTTCAAGCGCCATTCGACGAGGCCGAGATTCGGGTCCCAGTTGGCTTTCAGATAGGCCTGAATGTCGGCGCGGACTTGCTCTACGGTCATTTCGCTCATGCCTCTGTCCCCCAATGCTGCATCATGCGTTCGCGGTGCAGGTTTGCGTCACCCAAAAAGGCTTCGCTCTGCTTGGCGCGCTTGAACCAAAGATGCGTGTCGTTATCGAATGTGAAGCCAATGCCGCCGTGCATCTGCACGGCATGAACGGCCGTTTGAAAATACGCCTCTGACGCAGCCGCTTTAGCCATTGAAGCAACGGCGCGGGCATCTGGGTCATCATCATCCAGCGCGCTGGCGGCGGAATACCCGGCGGCTTTGGATAACTCTACATCCAACAGCATGTCCGCCGCCTTATGCTTCGTCGTTTGGAAGGATGCGATAGAACGCCCGAACTGCATGCGCATCGAAACATACTCAAGCGCATCTTCACGGAGCCGTTCAGCACCGCCGTTCATTTCATTGGCAAGGCAGGTCAGCATAACGTCCATGGTTTGGGCGTAGGCTTCCGCGCCTGCCGCTGCATCACCCAGCAACTCAACCGGGGCCGCATCAAAATCTATCCGAGCAAGCTTGCGGGTTGGGTCCATGGACTTGAGTGCGGCCCTGGATACACCCTGGCCATCCGCCAATGTCGTGAAGAATGCGATGCCGCCACCCGGCGCGTTCGCCGCGATAACAATTCGGCCAGCATTCATGCCATCAAGCACATAGCTCTTGGTGCCTGTTAGCGTGTAGCCGTCGCCAGCCTTGGTCGCCGTCATCTTGATTTGATCCGGTGCCCATCCGCCGCCTGGCTCAGCAGCTGCCAGTGTTGCGATCACCTCCCCGGACGCCAGATCTGGCAATAGTGCGCGCTTCTGATCGTAGGACCCGGCGTTCATGATCGCCGTCGCGGCCATCACGGTGGAAGCGAAGAATGGCGCACACAAAAGCGCGCGCCCCATTTCCTCTGCCGCTATCGCGAGTTCAGAGACGCCAAAACCAGCGCCGCCATATTCTTCCGGGATATGCAGGGCGGTCACGCCAAGCTCACCTGCAAGTGCGGCCCAAACTTCCGGGTCATAGCCCTGGTCGGTCTCCATTTGCGTGCGAACGGCAGATGGCGGGGATTTCGCCTCCAGGAAACGACGGAGCATGGAGCGGAATTCTTCCTGCTCCTCGGAAAAGCTGAACTGCATGGGACGCGGCCCCTATTCGACGGAAAACGGATATGGCGTGTATGCTATTAGGCGAGGCCGTCTCGATCAACGGCAGCGCGGAGTGCGGCTTGGTGCTCTGGATCGGCGATGGCGATCAATGCCTCAGCCCGTTCCTCCAAAGAGCGCCCGCGCAGTTCGGCAATGCCATGTTCGGTGACAATGGTGTCAGCGTCGGCACGCGGCGATGTTACGGGGCCAGAAAGCTTCGGCACGATCTTGGTGTGCCGTGCATTTCCGGCCGTAGAACTGAGCGCGATGATCGCCCGACCGTTCCGGGATACGAGGCCTGCACGGTTGAAATCAAGCTGACCGCCAATGGCGCCGATATAGCGCCCGTTTGCGGCCTCCGCGCCGACACTGCCGGTCAGATCCACTTCAAGTGCAGAATTAATGGCGAAGAACGTCTCGAAATGGCGGAGGGTGTCGGCGTTATGGGTGTAATCCCCCGCGCGCATGATCAGATCTGGATTGCGGTGCACATGGTCGTACAGCCTGCGGGAACCATAAAGCGCCGTTGCAACATTCTTGCCCTCATCAATCTCCTTATAGCGGTTGGAGATCGCACCCGCCTCAATCAGATCAACAAACGAATCCGCGACGCTGCCTGAATGCACGCCGAGGTCTCTCTTGCCTGCGAGCGCCACCGCAATCGCATCTGGCAAGGAGCCGACGCCATATTGCACTGTCGCCCTATCCGGGATGAGCCGTGCGACATGGGCGGCGACGGCATGATCCACTGGCCCGGGCGGGCGGGATGTCCATTCTGCAGGCGGGGCTGGGGCGGGCAATGTTCCCGTGAATGCGGAAAGTGGCAACACAGCGTCGCCTTCAGTCCAGGGCATATCAGGGTTCAATTCAACAAACGCGACCCGCGCCTGCCGGATCGCTTCGGGCATATGATCAACAGTTACGCCGAGGCTGACATTGCCGTTCTCGTCCGGCAGCGTCGCGGAGCAGAGCGCCACATCCGGCTTCAAATGATCCTGGAACAGGCTCGCGTAATCAGAAAACCGCGCAGGTGCAACACCAAGCCGACCCGCTTTATAAAGCTGTCCATTCGCGCCAAAGCCATCCATCGACAGAAAGCTTGCATCCGTCGCGGCCATGCGCGCATCAACCGGCCCCAACGGAAAACTGGTCAGCATCCGCAATCCCGGCACACGCTTAGCCGCATCCAGAAACGCCGCGACAAGTGCAGTCGGCTCCGCCCCCAACTGCGCAACAATGGCAAGGCCGCCGGGCTGCAAGTGGGGCGTGAGATCAAGCGATTCAGGCTGAAATTCTAATTGCATGGGGTTAGTTTAATACCTATCGCTAGAATTTCGACACGCAAATTAGCGCGCATTCCAGCCGCATAACCGACCTTGCGTAGAACTGTCTCCAATCCGCAACGCAATCGTCACATAAACTTACCAATTTCCCAGGAAATAAGAGAGGGCAGGCAATGGCTGTAGTGCTGGAGATAACCAAGGCGACGAAATCGTACAAGCGCGGCGCTCCGGTGCTTCGAGATATAAAACTGAAGGTAGAAGCTGGAGAACTCGTTGCGTTGATCGGCGCATCTGGATCTGGAAAATCAACCTTGATCCGCCTGATTTCGGGCATGGAGCAAATGGACGCCGGCGCTGGGGGGATCACAGTGCTTGGCCAGGCGTCCCAAAGGGATGGGCGCCGCCTGCGGGCGCAACGCGCTCTGCGATGCCGGGTCGGCGTCGTATTTCAACAGTTCAATCTGGTTGGCCGCCTGTCCCTATTGCAAAATGTTCTGATTGGCCGACTTGGACGCGCAAATTGGGTGCGCGGAACGCTTGGCTGGTTTTCCAGGGAAGACAAAGTCCGGGCGCTTCGCAGTTCAGAGCGGGTCGGCATGGCTGAGTTCGCACAACAGCGCGCGTCAAAGCTATCCGGCGGGCAGCAGCAACGAGGCGCGATCGCGCGCGCGCTGACGCAGGAAGCTGAGATCATCCTTGCGGATGAGCCGATCGCCTTGCTTGATCCTGCCTCCGCTGATCGGGTGATGGAGATTCTGGCGGATATCAATGCCAGCGAAGGCGTTACAGTGATCGTCTCGCTCCACCAGATTGACCATGCCTTCAAGCATTGCCCGCGGATCGTTGCACTAAAAGATGGTGTGATCGTCTTTGACGGTCCTACCGCGGAGGTGACTCCAGACGACTTGACAAGCCTTTACGGCGTTGAAGCTACCGCTGCGTTGCCGCCAGGCGTGCAGCGGCCAAAGCCTTTGGCAGGTGAGTGAGTCGAGCCCATTAGCAAAAAGCAAGCTAATCCCCATCAATGGCGGATGAAAGCCGCCATCTGAAAGCCGTTTCTCTGATCCAACTTAAATGAGAAGTTCGGTATGATCCGTAAACTCGCTATGGCGGCTGCGGTACTTGCCGCCAGCGCAACCTCTGCCCAGGCGGAAATGCCAGAGCAGATCAACTTTGGCATTATCTCGACGGAATCGGCATCTGCACTGCAGAAGTCCTTCCAGCCCTTCCTAGACGAAATGTCCAAATCGCTCGGCGTGACGGTCAAGCCTTTTTTCACCTCTGACTATGCCGGTGTTATCGAAGGCATGCGCTGTAAGAAGGTTGACCTTGCCTGGTTCGGCAACAACTCCGCCATTCAGGCTGTCGACCGCGCCGGCGGCGAGGTTTTTGCGCAGACCATCAAGGATGACGGCTCCAAGGGCTATCACTCGCTGTTGATTACGCAAGCCAATAGCAAACTCAACAGCCTTGAAGACGTGCTGAAATGCGACAAGACCATGACCTTCGGCAATGGAGATCCGAACTCGACCTCCGGCTTCGCGATCCCGGGTTATTATGTCTGGGCGCTGAACAATAAAACCCCGGAAGAATGCTTCAAGCGCGTCACGTCTTCAAACCATGAAGGCAACGCAATTGCGGTCGCCAATGCCAAAGTCGACCTCGCCACGAACAATACGGAATCTATTTACGCCCGCCGGGCAAAGAACAAGCCGGAAGCCGCTGCGAAGATCACAGAAATCTGGCGTTCCCCACTAATCCCGTCCGACCCGATGGTCTGGCGTGCTGACCTGGATGCTGACGCCAAGCAGAAGCTCTATTACTTCTTCATGCAGTTTGGCCGCTTCGGCGATGCTGAAAAAGTAAAGCGTGAACGGGCGATTCTGGCTCAGCTTTCTGATGGTTGGGGTCCGTTCCTGGCTTCTTCCAACGCACAGTTGCTGGACGTTCGCCAGATTGAAGCGTTCAAAGCCACACTGAAAGCTGAGCGTAAAGGCGATGCTGACGGCATTGCAAAAGCTGAAGCCGAATTGGCCAAGCTTGCCGAGATGGCCGCCATCGTGGGTAACGGCGGCTACTAAGCCTGCCCATGCCGCAAACCACTTCGCCGGCGGCTCATCCCGGGCCGTCGGCGATAATCTTTTCATCCGGCGCATCGTCGGCAAATGTCGAAAGTTTTCTGTGATGCCCCCGACTGAAATGGCTTTGACGCCAACGATAGAGCAGAACTTGCGGCCTAACTGGACCGCAATTGCTTGGAAGGCGGGGATCGCATGCATTCTCGCGGCCTTTCTGGCGATCGCGTATCAGCCGGCTGAGGTTTATAATTGGGTCTCGCTCTTCACAGATGCACGCAATATGGCGACGTTTGCGGCTGACTTCCTTGAGCCTGACTTCGCCGACTGGCGTATCTTCCTCGATAAAATGATCGAGACCGTTTACATCGCTCTCTGGGGCACGTTCCTTTCGATCATCTTCGGGGTTCCCCTGGCGATCCTTTCATCGTCGAACGTCGCGCCGTGGTGGATTGTGCAGCCGGTGCGCCGCTTGATGGATGCAGCCCGCGCGATCAATGAGATTGTCTTTGCAATCCTGTTCGTCGCGGCCGCAGGCCTCGGGCCATTCGCCGGCGTGATGGCGATCTTCATCCATAATCTTGGCATTATTTCGAAGCTATTCTCCGAGGCCGTCGAAGCAATTGACCCCCGGCCGGTCGAAGGCGTTCGCGCAACGGGCGCATCCCGCCTGCAGGAAATCATCTACGGCGTGATCCCGCAGGTATTGCCCCTTTGGTCCAGCCTAAGTCTCTACAGGTTTGAAACCAATGTACGCTCCGCGACAGTGCTTGGCATTGTCGGCGCCGGCGGCATTGGCTTCGTATTCTATGACAGCTTCCGTTCCTTCCAGTATGATCGGGCCGCAGCAATCATCATCATTGTTGTGATAGCGGTTTCGCTGATCGATATCGTCTCCGCGCGCTTGCGCAAATTCCTGGTCTGAGGATAACTGAAATGCAATTGCGCACCGTTGATGAAGCCTTTGATCTAGTGGCGACGCGCGGCGATGGAGCTTATGGCTTGGCGGGCGTCACGCAGCTTGAGCATGCGCTGCAATCAGCGCACCTGGCCGCGCAGGAAGGCCGCGGGGATGAGTTGACGATTGCGGCGCTGCTGCACGACATCGGCCATTTTGCAATCGATCATGATATCGACCTCGCCAGCGAGGGCGTTGACGATCTGCATGAGGTCTCTGGCGCGAGCCTGCTCGCCGATCTCTTTGGTCCGGATGTGGCGGAACCAGTGCGCCTCCATGTCCCGGCCAAACGCTGGCTCTGCGCGACAGAACCGGATTACTACGCCAAGCTCGCCGCCGATTCCGTCCGCAGCCTCAAACTGCAAGGTGGACCGATGACCGTAGACGAAGCCCGAACTTTCGCTGGCCAGCCCTACGCCGCCGCCGGCATCCTGCTGCGCCGGATAGACGACCAAGCTAAGGAACCCGGCCTCAAAACCCCAGACCTCTCTGCCTACCGCGACATGGCGGCGGCGCTGGCCCGATAGACTTTGGGCCAACCCTTAAGCTGCTTCTGCAATCTCCACCAAAGTCTGCAGCAGCCGCTTGGCACCTTTTGCGCGGACGGCTCTGTCGTCCCAGCCGCGTTGGACGACCAGTTTGTTATCTGGGCGGAGTTTGGCGGTGCCCATCTGTTGGGTCAGGAATTGGACGAGGCCGGCGGGGTTGGGGAAAGCGTCCTGGTGGAAGCCCGCAACGACGCCCTTCGGCCCGACGTCCAACTTCGCCACATAGGCGCGGCGGCAGAGCTGCTTGACGGACATGACCTCCATCAGGTTTTCCACCTCCTGGGGCAGCGGGCCGAAACGGTCGACCAATTCGGCGGCGAAGCTTTCCAGGTCCAGGTCCGTCTCCAGTGCGGCCACGCGGCGATAGAGGCCGAGGCGGACGGGGAGCTCTAATACATAATCGTCCGGGATCAACACAGCCGAGCCGAGGTTGATCTGCGGCGTCCAGCGTTCTTCTGCTTCTGTGCCATCCGCCCCACCTTCACGGGCGGCGGAGACGGCCTCTTCCAGCATTTGCTGATACAGCTCAACGCCGACTTCACGGATATGGCCCGATTGCTCATCGCCCAGAAGGTTGCCGCCGCCCCGAATATCCAAGTCATGGCTCGCCAACGTGAACCCAGCCCCCAATGCATCCAAAGTCTGCATCACTTCCAAGCGGCGGAGTGCCGTTTTCGTTATCAGGCGATCTTCTGGCAGCGTGAGATAAGCGTATCCCCGTTCCTTGCCGCGCCCGATCCGTCCGCGCAGCTGGTATAATTGCGACAGGCCAAACATATCCGAACGATGGATAATCATTGTATTAGCGGTTGGGATATCCAGCCCGGATTCAATGATATTGGTCGAAATCAGCACATCATACCGGCCTTCGTAAAAGGCAGACATGATGTCTTCCAGCTCCGATGGCGGAAGCTGGCCATGGGCGACGACGGACCGTGCATCCGGCACCAGCGTTTTCACACGCTCTTCCAGCGTCGTCAGGTCACGGACACGCGGTGCTACATAAAATGACTGGCCGCCCCGGAAACGCTCCCGCTGGATCGCCTCTTTGATCTGCAGCGCGTCATAGGGTGTGACGAATGTGCGAACGGCGAGACGATCAACTGGCGGCGTCGCGATAACGCTCATTTCGCGCACGCCCGCCAACGCCATCTGCAGTGTGCGCGGGATCGGCGTTGCAGTCAGTGTCAGGACATGCACATCGGCTTTCAGCTGCTTCAAGCGCTCCTTATGGGAAACGCCGAAATGCTGCTCTTCATCAACGATCAGCAAACCCAGATTCGGGATAGATACGGACTTGGCGAGCAGTGCGTGGGTGCCGATAACGATATCAACCGTGCCATCCACCAGTCCTTTCCGCGTCGCCGATGCTTCCTTAGATGTCACAAGCCGCGAGAGTTGACGCACTTCCACCGGCAGGCCAGCAAAGCGCTTGGCGAAGGTTGAATAATGTTGCCTGGCAAGCAGCGTCGTGGGTGCCACAATGGCGACCTGACGCCCACTCATGCTGGCGATCAAGGCCGCGCGCATGGCGACTTCCGTTTTGCCGAAGCCAACGTCGCCGCAAATCAACCGATCCATTGGGCGGCCAGAGGTCATGTCCTCCATCACATCGCTAATGGCGTTTAACTGGTCTTCAGTTTCTTCAAACGGGAAGCGGGCGGCGAACTCTTCATAGACGCCTTCTGGTGCCTCCAGCTTTTCTGCCGGTTTGATGACGCGGGCGGCGGCGACGGCGATCAATTGTTCCGCCATATCGCGGATGCGCTGTTTCAGCTTGGCGCGCTTTGCCTGCCATTGCGCGCCGCCAAGTTTATCGAGCTGCGCGTTTTCGGAATCAGACCCGTACCGCGACAGCACTTCGATATTCTCGACCGGCACAAACAACCGGTCCCCGCCGCCATAAATCACCCGCAGGCAATCATGGGGCACACCGCCGGCCTTGACCGTCTCCAGCCCCTCATAGCGCCCAACGCCATGATCGATGTGGACCACGAGATCGCTTTCTTCGATCTCACTGGCTTCTGTCAGGAAAGCATCGGCGCGCTTACGGCGGCGTTGGCGGCGCTGCAAGCGCTCACCCAGAATGTCTTGCTCTGTGACGACGACAAGACTGTCCGTCTCGAAGCCCCGCTCCATCTCCGCGACGATTGCCCCAGCAACACCCTTTGGCAGCGCTAGAGCTTCATCCACCGTCGTCACGACCTGGATAGCTTCATACCCGCCATCATTCGCGACGAGGCGACGGAGACGGTCAAGCGCGCCATCGGTCGATGCGGCGAGGACTGCACGCTGGCCAGATTTAGCGGCAGCGGCAAACCGGTCTGCAACGGCAGAATAAAGGTCTGAGTCCGAGCGAGCTCGGGCTTCTGCGAAATCCAGGATCGCGCGGGCATCCGCTGAAAGCGCACCATCAGCACCAAGGAATGGGTCAAGCGCCAGCGTCCGCCATTCCGCGAGGCGGCCCGTCCATTCATCCGGCGTCAGATAAAGTGCATCCGGTTGCAGTGGACGATAAGGCTGTTCATCGGCGCTGTTGGTTAGAATTTCAGCACGGCCCATGAAGTGATCCGCAATCGCTTCAATGCGGGATTGGGCGGCGTCATCCAAAGCCTGATCCAGCACAATCACAGCGTCATCTGGAATGAGCTCAAACAGGCTCGCGAGCTTGTCATGGAAGAGCGGCAGCCAATGCTCCATGCCCGGATGGCGACGCCCGGCAGACACACTTTCATAGAGCGGGTCACGCAGCGCATCAGCCCCAAAGGCTTCACGGTAGCGGCCCCTAAACCGTTCGATCGCAGCAGCGTCGAGCGGTGCCTCGCTGGCTGGAGCAAGGGACAGATGGTCAATGACGCCTTCGCTCCGCTGGGTCAGCGGATCGAATGATTTGATGGCTTCGACTTCGTCACCGAACAGATCAATCCGGGCGGGGAATTCTGCCCCCGCCGGGAAAATATCCACCAAGCTGCCGCGAATCGCAAATTCGCCGGGCTCCATCACCGTATCAGCGCGCTGATAGCCGTTGACGGATACAAAGGCCTGAAACGCCTTTTCGTCGAACCGCCCGCCGGGCTTGATATCAACGGCAGCGGCGAGCGCATCTACAG
>Ga0315321_10002682_pt1 | contig 13792 bp, 16 predicted proteins | sample M180m21515metaG_FD_203464 | JGI IMG/M metagenome (GOLD analysis project Ga0315321, IMG submission 203464) | Ammonia-oxidizing marine archaeal communities from Monterey Bay, California, United States - M1 80m 21515 | ecosystem: Environmental > Aquatic > Marine > Intertidal zone | place: USA... | reverse complement strand
AGTCAAAATGAGAGCAACCAAAAGTTTGCTGCCAATGTGATTGACGGAAAACCTGAGACCATTTGGCATACCCAATTTGGGCCTGCCATTAAGAAGCACCCACATGAGCTGGTGATAGATTTGGGCAAGGAAAGCACCATTCGTGGCTTCCGGTATATGGCGCGTCAGGATGGAGGATGGAACGGGGCTTTGAAGGACGTCGAGTTTTCAGTGAGTAATGACCCTGAAGAGTTCGGCAAGCCAATCCTTAAGGTTGCTTTGCGCAAGACACGTTCAGCACAGGACATTAAATGTAAGCCCATCAAGGGCCGTTACGTCCGCTTGAGAGCTCTATCGGAAGTAAATGGGGGGCCATGGGCATCCATCGCTGAGATCGGTGTGATAGGCAATTAAGCTTGAGAGGGCAGTAAAGCACAGGCAATAGGTGTTTTTACGCCTTTTACTTCAGATGCGTCTCTATTCCGTAAGCTTGAGCGGTAATTTTTACGGAGTAACTCGTCGGATTCATCGTCTATTCTCTACAGTGCGACCGATTCTTCTAACTGCATTGATTTCGATCCTACTTCTTGGGTGCGGTGCTCATGTGGATTCGGTCTATTTGGGCCAGGAAGAATCGAAATTCTTGGGCGATGTGTCTGCTGGAGACCTTGCGGCAGTTGAAGAGTTTCTTGATGAAGGCGGAAACGTTAACTTGCAGGATGAACCGGGCATGACGCCATTGCACCATGCTGCAAATGCTGACTCGAAAGGGAGCCACCTTAAAATGATCGAGCTGCTGATTGACCGTGGGGCCAACGTAAATGCAATCGATGACACTCATCATGCTCCATTGCATTTGGCGAGTAATAAGGAAACCGCCGAATTACTCATAGACGCAGGGGCCGATGTGAATGCTAAGACAAAGCGCACAGGTGAGACTGCATTATTTTCGGCTAGCCACGGTGCCGCCCAAGGCGCTTCCAAAAGTTATGAAATGTATTTGAACTTAACTAAGCTGCTTATTTCCAAAGGAGCGGATGTAAATGTGAAACTTAAATCGGGAAGTATGCTAAATGATAACAAACCGTACCGTGAGAAAATAGGAGAAACAGTTTTGCATCAAGTGGTTCGGAGTTATTCCGAAAAACATGCATCTGAGGTTTCTCAACTACTCATTACCAATGGGGCAAATGTAAATGAACTCAATGGGAAAGGCCAAACTCCACTTGATGAAGCCTTGGCGAACGGGCGCAAAAAGACTACTGAATTCCTCCGCAAACATGGCGGCAAGACTTCCGAAGAACTAAAGGTCAAAGAAGAATGAAACCGATACTAATCACAACAGTCTTAACTGGATTACTCTTAGGGTGCGAGACATCGCAAAAATCAAGAAGTCAAATGCCTGAAGAGCCACGGATGCAGCGGCAGATTTCTGACGAGGAGCTTCAGGCCATTTCAGATCTGCATTTAGCTGCTGAGGAGGGTGATCTCGCTAAAGTAAAGCAATGCCTCAAGAAGGGTACGAATATCGATTGCGTTGCGGGAAAGGCTTCCTACAGGGTTTTACATAAGGCGGTGAGGGCGGGCGATAACAAGATGGTTGCCTTCCTTATTCAACAACGGGCTAATGTAAACGTATGGTCAATAGACGGGACTCCATTGGATTTCGCAATCAATAATAAACACCCAGAAATAGAGCGATTGTTACGTGAACACGGGGGTAAGACGGAAAAAGAATTAGAAGAGAAACAGAAATGAGGCAGCCTCTGTTTACTTATTTAAAATGCCTGGCGGTTGCTCTTCTGATGGGGGGGACAGTTGCTTGCGAGACAAAATCAGTTGAATCGATAATTGGGAGAGGGGAAGTTCGTACGCTCGTCGCCGAACTTCACAAGGCAAAGACTTGCGAAGTGTATCGGGTGGATGATTCCTACCCAGAAGGAAATAGGATTAACAAAGGGAATGAGATCCAAGGTTTTTCCGTTCTATCAGAAGCCCGGCCGATAAAGGATGATGAAAGAAAGACATTATCTCAGATTCTTTTAAATCCCAATACTTACTTTGAACATTCCGTTCCCGTAGATTGTGGGTTTCGCCCCGGGATCGCCTTTCGCTTTTCAGACGGGATTATCGAGGTGGATGTCCTAGTTTGTTTCAGTTGCAGAGAGTTGAGATATTACTCAGCTGGAAAGTCGGTTGGTGAAAGCCACTTTAAATCTCCAGAGATGCTGGTACTTACTAAAAAGCTTTTTCCGGATGACAAAAATATTCAGGCACTGAAATGAAGCTATTTACAGACCCTATAAAAGGTTCACTGACTATACTATTATGCGGTGTGTTTTTTATGGGGGAAATCCAGCTGCTCGCAGCAATAGCTCCACTGAACCAAAAGCAATTGGATGAACAATCGGAGCTCATCGTTACCAGCCGGGTGGTTGCCATTGAGTCCAAGGTGCAAAAATCCAGAATTGAGCGGGCAGTGGGCATACATCGTGACCAAATTTATGGCATTAAACTTGAGCTGATATCCCTTCATAAGAAGCCCCCGCTTGAACAAGACTTTGCATTGAAGGGGCTTCACGCCATTGAGGCATGGCGACCAGTTACTCGTATTCCTCCCTTGCCTGGGCTTCAAGGGCATGAGTCGATTCCGAAGAAGGGTGATTTGGTTAAAATGTATTTAAAGTGGAACAAAAACGGGGCACACTGGGAGCCGTTGCTACCAAATGGAATCGAGATTACAAAAAAGGCCGAATAATAGTGTGAAAGCACGTTTTGCCTCCATACTAATGTTGTTTTTGGTTTGCTTGGCCCATGCCGAGGAAGCTTACCAGGCTACTGCTAAGATATGGGAAACAATGGAGCGAAAGAATTGGGACGCAGCCATTGCGCAGGCAAACCGAGTGATTCGGGTTTGGGGGCCGCAGGCACGGCGCACCAATAATCAACTCAAAGGATACGCGCCGGCTAAGGATGCCAAAAAATACGGTAATCTTAACGCAGCAGGGGTTTCACTTTTGTTGAAGGGTGATGCTTTGAGTAAGAAGGGGGATAAGGCCGCAGCAAAAGTGACCTATCAGCTTTTACTCGATCAATACACCTACGCTCAGGTGTGGGATCCCAAAGGGTGGTATTGGAAGCCAGCTGAGGAAGCTCGAAAGAAGCTCGTTTTATTGCAGAAGGAAACGGCTCCAAACCTGAAGGTAGCCAAACCACATTTTTCGGCTGCTCAATTGAAATTGCCGGGGAAAAAAGGAATTTGTTTTTCCATGCGCGCAGCCGACGAAGAGGGATCTGCTCAAGAAAACTTGCCGCGACTCAAAAAAGTGAATCCCTATTGGAGTTATTCCTGGGGTTGGGATCAAGTGGCCGGTCAACCCTCGCAGGTAGAGTTCGTTCCCATGGCTTGGGGGGCTTGGTCTTCTGGCGGTTTGCGGAAAGGCCTGCAGGATAAGGTCGTGCCTCACATCAAGTCTGGGAAAGTGAAAAGGTTCCTTGGTTTTAACGAGCCGGATAAAAAAGAGCAGGCCAACATGCCTTATAAAGCTGCACTAAAATATTGGCCAATACTCGAGTCTCTTAATGTGCCACTATGTAGCCCCGGTTGCGCGAATCCTGAGGGATTAAATGATGGAACCGTGCAGGGCGTGAACAGCTCTTGGATGATTGATTTTATGCGGGAAGCTGATCGGTTGGGGTACCGGGTGGATTATGTGGGAGTGCACTGGTATGGCGGAACCGATGCGGCGGACTTCAAGGCGAAGATGCGGCGGGTTTATGAAAAGTATGGAAGACGGCCGCTGATGATAACTGAGTTTGCGCCAGCCGATTGGCAGGCCAAAATTCATTCTCAAAACCGGATGAAAGCGCCCGCCGTTCTGGATTTCATGAAGGAAGTTCTCCCTTGGATGGAGAAGCAGGATTGGATTGCGGGATATGCCTGGTTTTCTTTTGAACCCCATGAGCCTCACGGTCACACTTCCTCGTTATTTGACAAAAGCGGAAATTTGTCAGCCTTGGGGCGTTTCTATCGAAGTGTCTCTACAGATAGTCCTAATGGGGATCAGTCCATTGATTTACCATAAAATATCTATTCAAACCAAACTAACATATGAAAATAATAACTATCCTCTTTACTCTCACTCTTGCCACTTTTGGGTACGAAAAAGATTATGTGCCTCGTGCTGTCCTGACAAAGGATCAGGAAAAAGAGGTGATTGCCCTAGCGCAAAAATGTGGGATCAAGAAAGTGGCCAAGATTTCTACTCATAACATGTTCCCGAGCCCCTTTCGTGGGATTCGTGTGCAGGGGGTTGAGGAGGTTAAGGGCCGAGAGGTTTCCTATCAGGTTTTAAGCATGAGTAATCGCCAATGGTTGCAACCCGGAGCAAAGCCTGGCAAGGGAAGTGTTGAGTTGGGAGACTTTTGGGCTAATAAACCTTACACCCGTAAGCAAACCATTCTCAAAGTTGGAAAAAATGAATACCGAGTCAGTTCGGTGCAAGGAATGAAACCCGAGGAATGTGAAACTATTCTGGCCATGTTTTTGAACGGACAATTTGATCACACCCCGGCTGTGAGAGAAAAGAGTCTAGAACAGGTCGGTTGGAACAAGCCCAGCCGTTTCTCCAAACGAGGTGAAAACATCTCAATTGGGTTTCTTCATAAGTCAGGATCTGATGGTGGATTTTTTGATCTCCAAGTTAAACTCGTGGGCAATGAATTGACCATTCTTCAGATGTTTCAGGCCGTCCCTTAAAAGTCTCTATAAAAGGGGTAGGGCAAAAGAATAATAATTAAATGAAAATGATGAGACTTAAGCTGACTTTAATTGCCGCTCTTGTTTTTTCTATCCCGGCAATTTCAACTGAGTTAGATGCTGAAGACGAATTCGATTCGCTTAATCGGGAAGACCTTAAAGCTCTTTTCGCTGAACCAAAATTAGCCAAGGGTTTTTTGATAGGAAAAATATCTAGTGATGCCTATAACCAAGATCAGAAAGGGAAACTTCGTGCATGGCTTAATGAGGGCCGCAAAGGCTGGGGAGTGGCTTTCTTTCATACAAACGGAGGAAGTTATGGCAAACTTCTTTACACATGGGGAATTGGTCCCAAGTTACATTTGAAAGACATCGTCGTCTTTCACGCGAAGAAAAATCTAATATTAAAATCCGTTGTTCTTGGGCCTGCAGGGCACATAGATTTGGATACTGGGGTAGGGTCCCATAACAAAGCTGGTATGTTTGGTGGTAGATACAAGCCGGACCTCCATTTCAGTCATATGAAAAATGATTTTATGTTCTTAAGCGAGATGGATGGCAGTAGGTTTATTTTTCCCATGAACTAAATTTAATTCAAAATTGTTTGATGCAAATCGATTATTCGCGATACATCGCTTGTTCAATCTTACTCTGGTTAGTTCCGGACATAGCAGGAGCTGATCTCTGGGGGCCATATCGTAAGACATTAGAGGCTAATGGGGTTGTTTTTGATTATAAAAAAATCATTCCAAAACCAGTGCCCAAGGATAAAAACTTCGCGCTGGTGCCTGCCTTCAATCAGTCGCCCGCGAGCATATCCAAAGGAATCGCTTCTGGCCTATCTATGTCCCGATGGCAGAATTCCAAGTCAATCGAATTGGAAGATTGGCGGAACGCTCTGAAAAAAGAGGGATGGGTGATGCCGGATAAGCCAAGTGCTCCTGCAAGTGATATTCTTTTTGCCTTAAGAAAAAATGAGGAGTGGATGAAGCAGTTGTCTGCTGCGGCTAAAGCTAGGCCGTTGTGTCGGTTTGATGTGAATTATGGGGACGGCCTCGAGGCAGGATTGCCACATTTATCAATTTTACGAGGGGTGGTTCGTGTTTTTATCCTCCGTTCTCTGTCCCTCATCGAGGTTAACAAAACCAAGGCGGCTTTTGCGGATTTGGAGATGGCTTTGTTTCTGGCTAATTGCATCAAGGATGAGCCTATACTTATCTCTCAATTAGTTCGGTCGGCTATTCTTAATATAACTATGCAGGCTGTATGGGAAGGTTTGGCCAAAAAGAAATGGAATGCTGAGCAACTATCGATTTTGGAAAAGCATTTCGCTTCAATTAATTGCTTTCAAGAATACTCGAAAGTAATGCAGGGAGAACGTGTCATCGGAATCCAGACCCTTGAAAAATTGGAGGGAGATATTGATAAGGCTAGGGAATTATTTGGGGACGGGCTTCAAGGAGATGGTTTTTCTATAGAATGGTTTCATAAGAACATGATTAACCTGAATGAATTCCACCTAAATTATCACAGCCAAGTGTTCGATGCTAAACCGCCCATACTGCAGCCAAATATTGTTAATGAGTTCGCGGATGAATGGGAAGTAAACAGGAAAAATAAGGATTATCTTCTTTGTTCGATGATGATCCCTTCATTTGGCTGGATGAGCAGGCTTGCCCAGATTCAGGCTGCTGTAGATCAGGCTCGGCTTTCATGTCAGTTGGAGCTTTATCACTTAAAGCGCCAGAAATATCCAAAACGATTGAAGGATTTAAGACCCCCATTGCCGGTCGATCTCATGAACGGCAAATCTTATGTGTATAAACCAGATATCAAGGGACGCTATTTGCTGTATGGTGTGGGCTGGAATCAAAAAGATGATGGAGGCAAAGTGGCCCCGTTAGGGCCTCCTCACGCGGATGGTATTGACCATAAAACCGGCGATATAGTTTGGGGTTACATTCCAGCAGGCATCGCAAAGCCTTAGGTGCCTTGCCACAGCAATAAACAAAAAATGATACGTGAGCATAAAACTCTGCCGTTAGCTGTCCTGATTCTTTGTAGCGCATTTTTTGCTTCTACGACTTTTGCGCGTCAAGTTGAGGAATGGCCCTATGAACGTCTTTTTAAGGAATCGGATCTTGTGGTCATTGCACACGTCCAAGGATGGGGTGTTACTAAAAGAGAGTGGAATGAAAAGTTTTTTGATAAGACTCGATTCGAAGGTGCTAAGACTATTTTCGGGGCTAACTTTTCCCTGAAAGGCGACCCGCCTCTATGTATTTGGCTAGATCATTTCAGGTATAAAGATGGTGCTGTGCGTTATAATGACGGTCCGGGGTTGGTTGATTTTTTGAAGGAGCCTCTGAAAATTGAGGTTAAGCAAAATCAGGGATTGAGAAAAATAAGTCAGCCTGAATACCTGCTCTTTTTGAAGAAACGTAAAGATGGCGGGTACGATCCGGTTTCAGGCCAACTGGACGCTAACTTTTCAGTGCGTGTCATGTTTCCTCCAGATAACATTATTGATCAATGAATAGGTGCTTTAGTAGTGAGATTTTTGTTTTGGAAATCGAACCCAACGAACATCGAATACCACATTTTTAGGGGAAATACAGCTATCACACTCAACTGCCAGAAAGCCTCTGAGACCCAATTCTCCCAATGTTCTCCCTATGTCTCAGTGATGTTGGGGTGTGGGATTCTTCGTTTGAGTGAATCTTAGTGTATTTTCGTGGAATTGAGGAGAATAGCGGTATTAAAGTTATGTTCCTGAGCTTCCCGTCATCGGGAGATTTTTCAAATTCTCTTGGTTGTGTTAATCTAAAATGTGTCGAATTTTGATGAAAAAACAAAAAGCCCAGGTGAGCAGTCCTTTTTGATTATAGGAGGTAGCAGCGACATAGCCCTACATCTAGGCGAAATAATTCTAGGGTCGGGCCGAAAACTAACAGTTTTGGCTCGAGACATAGATAGACTCACTAAAATAAAAACGTTAGGGGCTGACATAATTGAAGGTGACGGCCTTGATTCAAAATCGGTTGAAAAGGCAATTGATGTGGCCGCTGAGAATGGGAATGGCAAAATTTCCGGAGCAGCTCATTTAATAGGCTCTATTTCCCTTAAAGCTCCACATCTCTCTGACCTAGATTTTTTCCATGAAGTAATCCAAACCAATCTGTCCAGCGCGTTTCTGGCTCTATCAATTTTCTCAAAAAAGATGATGAAAGCGGGGGAATCTCGTTTGGTTTTTACGTCAAGCGTTGCGGCTACATTAGGTCTGGTAAATCATGAAGCAATCTCTGCTGCTAAGGCAGGCTTAGAGGGCATGGTTCGTTCTGCAGCTGCGACCTATGCCCGCCGAGGGCTTCGGATCAATGCGGTGGCCCCTGGACTCACCGACACTCGTCTAGCATCCCAGTTCACGGAATCAGATGTGGTTCGAAAAATGGCAACAGATATGATTCCAATTAGGAAGATAAGTACGCCATCTCAAATTGCATCTACAATAAATTGGTTGCTAACAGAGGCGCCTTCAAATCTGACTGGTGAAGTGATTCACCTAGATGGAGGAATGTCCAGATTGAGGAATTAATACGAGCCACTTACAACTCTCTGGACTATTTCTTCTCTGAGCCCAGTCAGAGAAATCCCACAAACCCACAGATGCCAATTGGGATAGTGTGGAAAATAGTAAATGTGTTTTGGGAATCGAACCCAACGAACATCGAATTCCCTGTTTTCCGGGGAAATACAGCTATCACACATCTCACAGAAAACCCTGAGAGACCCAATGTTCTCTCTATGTTTCAGTGATGTTAGGGTGTATTGATTATTCTGGAGTAGGAACTGACACAGATAAAATAAAAAATCGCTTAATTATAAATTCTTTGCCCCTCTCCTCATAATTATGTAAGATTTAAAAATGAAATGTATAGTGGCAGCGGTTCTTTCCCTCGGCACAATTTTCGGCACGGCCGGGGAACCAGTTAAGTGGCAAACCAATACGTCCAACGGAGAAAAGATTCCTGCTGGTTGGCAGCCATTTGGAATTGATAGTTTTGATAACCAAGATCCCTTTCTCCTACGCCGCAGTTCTGCAGTTACCTGGGATGAAAATCAAAAGTGGCAGATCACTACCGCAGGACTAAAGCTTCCTGCAGGTTGGGAGCCCTTTGGCTATGACAGCAACGATCAATTTGATCCGGTTCTATTGCGGCGCAGCAGCTCGGCCAAATGGAACGCCAAACAGAAGTGGGAAATCACCACGACTGGAATCCGGGTTCCGGCGGGCTGGGAGCCTTTTGCGTATGATTGTAAGGATCAGTCTGATCCGGTTCTCCTGCGTCGTTGCACAATTGGTAAATGGGACAAAAAACAAAAGTGGGATATTCAGGCATCTGACGGATTAAATATTCCCGTAGGTTGGGAACCATTTGGTTATGATTGGAATGATCAATTTGATCCGGTCCTCTTACGCCGCTGTGTTGGGGGCCAATGGGATGGCAAACAAAAGTGGGAAGTTAAGACCTCCAACGGCTCAAAAATTCCCGAAGGCTGGGAGCCATTCGCTTATGACAGCAAAGATCAGCAAGATCCGTTTTTGCTGCGCCGCCGCATTAAATAGTGGGGTGATGGACAGCTAGCCCTGCTTTAGGAGCTAATTTTACTGAACCCTGTATTACGCGGGAGTTTATTTCTCCGAGGTTAGTAATTGCGGTTAAAACCTATGGCCTTAAATGGATTCTTAAATGATATGGGTTTAGCCTTTAGTTTTCTTGAGATTGCAGGTCCCGCTGAAGGCTAATTTTTGTGGCCTGAAGCAATACTAGTTTTCGCTCCACCTTTGAAATCATTGTATCGAGTTCATGTGCTTGGTTGCCGGCAGCAACAGCCAAGGCCGTTCCGCCTGAACTGCCGGCCATGGTGAGCCACCAACCTACGTCCGCGTGAGTGTGCTTCCCAGTCGATGCTTTCTCTAGTCGCGGAAGGATGGCTTCAAGCTCCTCGATTTGCGTATCAATTTCTTCAAGGGAAAGGCTCATGGGTATTAATTCTAGACTTTTGGGTCATTTAAGAAAGCGTTTTCGAGTTAGTTAGCTTTATTCATATTATATGTTCTAGATGAATTAGGCATTTGAATCATGGCTTTCCAGATGAACGAAGTTGGACCGGCATTACGAGTGATGAAAACTTCAATGAAATCTCAGATGCTAGGAGGAGCTAGCGTCTATAGGTGAAGTTTAAGTATTTTGAAAAGTTCACTAGAATCGGCTCAAATAATCAGGGAAAAGACAGCGAGGACTATCTCAGGAGTCATATTCTCATCACAGATTGGCTTCTTGCTGCTGAATCTATCGGAGGTTAGGGTTGGACATGGCCAAGTTCATTTTTCCACTGCTGCTGATTGCTATTTCTGGATTCGCTCAGGAAGCTAAATACACCCCCGGCAAGTTTCATAATTACTCGTATGCTGATGGTACAGTTCCTCAAGGCGACTATCAGTATTCCGTTTATGTGCCCAAAGATTACGACCCCCAAAAATCCTATCCGTTGGTTTTTTGGCTGCACGGCGGGCGTGGGCGTGATCATCCAGACAGCGGCAAGCGGAATATGGTTTCCGAACGCTTGTGGGATAACCGTCGATCTACGGATGCGGGTTATAGTCGCAATGTTCCAAATTACATTGGGTACATATTGGTTTCACCCGTAAAACCAGTGCTTCGCTGGAATGCTGCAATATTTGCGCGTCTTATAAAGCATGTTAAGGGGAATGTCAGCGTAGATGAGAATCGAATTTATGTAACCGGTTTCAGCATGGGAGGGCAGGGCACTTGGCGCGTTGGTTGCGGAAACGATGGATCCTACAAAATTGCGGCGATGATGCCTTTGGGTGCATGGGGTTGTCGGGAGGTGGGACGAGGTAAAACCCGTGAAACATTTAAGACACTAAAAACTGCCGTATGGAATTTGCATTGTCCGCTTGATCGGGTTTCCAGAATTTCTGAACAGATGCCTTTGTTTCAGGCTCACTTGGATTTTGGAGGTTACGGGCGTTTTACGATGATTCCCGGTCGTGGCCATATCAGTCGTCCGCCGGGGAATGACCGTGAATTTTTCAGCATGCGAATGGCCTGGATGCTTTCTCAAACCTATGAGACACCGTTTAATTACGTGCTCAAGGTGAATGACGGAAAAATTGAGAAAGTATCCAGTGGTGCGCGGCCTTTTACTGGTGACACGAATGGCTATGGTTTTTATGAGCTTGGAACTGTGGTCAAAATCACGGCTCCTAAATCGAAGGGGGATAAACTTTTTATAAAATGGGCAAGTGATAAGGGAAAGTTCGCTGATGCAAATTCACACTCCACATCCTATACCATGCCGGGAGGTGATGTGACTATATCTGCTGTATATGGGAAGCAACCTTTCAAGCTGAATATTGTGGGCGGCAAATCGAAACCAGATGTACCTAAGCCCGGCGAAATTGTTGTCGTGACGGCTAGTTCAGATAAATTCTTCTATTGGAAAACCGATTCAAAGCTCATCGATATCGCTATTCCAACAGCACGATCTTTCAAGTTTGCGATGCCTTCAGGCGACGTCACTTTGATTGTTCAGGAAAAATAACTGACTTCCAAATTATATCTTATGCTGGATGAAGTTAGTGGGTGGCATATGTTTTGGGGATCAAACCCAACGAACATCAAATCCCCGTTTTCAGTGAAAATACAGCTATCACACAGATCACTCAGAAAACTCTGAGAGACCCGGTTCTCCCTATGTCTCAGTGTTGGTGGTGTGCGGGATTCTTTGGTATTTTGCATCTCAGTGTTTCTCAGTGGAATTAATGAGAACAGTGGGTTTGGAATGAAAACCCTATGAACTTCTTAGAATTAGGATGGTAGGGTAGAATTCTCTCGAGCAATGAAAACACTGATTTCAATTTTCACAGGTTTACTACTGGTGGGATATGCCGCCGCCGATCGTATTATAAAGAAGGAAGTCCAAAACTCATTCAAGGAAGAGACCGTTGCCTTCCCCGGCGCAGAAGGCGCAGGTAAGTTCACCAAAGGTGGTCGAGGCGGAGATGTCTATCATGTAACTACTCTCAAAGATTCAGGCCCCGGATCATTCAGGGAAGGAATCGAATCAATCAAAGGGCCACGCACGATAGTTTTTGATATAAGCGGCATGATCCGACTGAAAAAGGATATAGAGATTAAGGATAAATCGTATCTAACTATTGCAGGGCAAACCGCTCCAGGCAAAGGGATAACGTTTGCGGACAGGAACCTGAGTATTAAAAATTGTAGCCATATTATCGCTAGATATTTTCGTGTTCGTCTCGGTGATGAAAACAAGCCTGCAGGAACAAGTCCTGACTGCATTACGGTCAACTATAGTGATCATATTATACTCGATCATCTTTCTTTGAGTTGGGGCATCGATGGCAACGGTGATTTTCGTGGCCTCAAGCATACGACGCTGCAGTGGTTGATATTCAGCGAAGCGCTTCACAACTCTATCCACAGAGAAGGAGCACATGGGATGTGCACGTCCTTTAGGCATAGTGAAGGGTTTGCGACTTTGCACCACAACATCTATGCCAGTAGCCGTAATCGACACCCGTCAGTTTCGGGTGGCCCACTGGTTTTAGAGTTTTGCAATAACTTAAATTATAACTGGTCCGGAAGCCAAAACATCTCAGGTGAACAATTCAACCTGATTAATAATTATTACAAGGCGGGGCCTTCCCTGAAAGCAGAACATCCGCTCCAATTTAAATCGAAGGAACCTAAATCTGTTTCGCGCGGTTTCTTTTCGGGTAATCATTTCAATGGCTTGCTAGAGAAATATAATCAGGACAACTACACAGCGCTAAATTACCAATCAAATGGCACTAAGTATAAAAGCATAACTCGTGAATTCTTTGAGGTGAAAAAACGTTTTGATGCAGGAAAGTATAAGCTGACAAAAATTGAATCAGCAAAGAATGCATACGAGTCATGTATCAAAAAAAGTGGTTGTTCGCTGGTGCGTGACTCAGTCGATGAGAGACTGATAAAATGCATCATCAACAAAACCGGCAAGGTCATTGACTCACAGAATGAAGTAGGTGGTTGGGATAGGCACTTATCAGTTTCACGTCCGGCTCGATTTGATACTGACCAAGACGGTATGCCCGATGCTTGGGAACGTAAAATGGGCCTTAATCCCAATGATCCGGCTGATGGCAGAAAAGATCATAACAACGACGGTTTCACTAATTTTGAGCAATACATCAACAGTCTGACGCAGGGTTAAAGTGAATCCGGCTCGGGAGGTGGGCGGAATTTTTACGAATCGATCAGGATGATACTCAATTCTCCCTATGTCTAAAGTGATTTGGGGGTGAGAAGTTCTATGGCTTAATGAGTTTCAATGGTTTCTCTGGGGAATTAGGCAGAACAGTAATATTGAAGTGATGATCCTCTGAACTTTTCTGAATCAGTTTCATTTAGTAAGATTCTCTCAGCGATGAAATCCAGGAGAAACTTTATAAAGTTCAGCAGTCTTGCAGCACTTGGTTTTAAGAGTATTGCCCAAGCTGCTACTAAGAAAAAAACTCCCTTTATTCATGGCTTCAACTTTAAATTCAAAAGAGGCGTTCCAGAAAATGAAATCGCTTTTTTGATGAAGGAATTGGCCGCATTAAAAAGTAAAATTCCCGTCCTCAAGGAGTTTTTTATAGGCAAAAATATCGCAAAGAGGACACATGGATTCCAGTTTGGGGAGATTGCTGTCTTTAATAAGAAAGAGGATCTGATGACCTATGAGAAACATCCAGAGCATCAGAAGCTGGTAAGAAAAATCCTTCCAAGGTTGGAGATCGGAAATGGAATGGATTTTTTCCCGATTGGCGAGCCCAACACGAAACTTGGCGGTGCGAATTATAAGGACCATTTCGTTCATGCCTTCAATTTCAAATTCAAGGACGGGGTTTCTAATGACGAAATCGCTGAGTTGATGAATGAGCTTGCCGAACTTAAAGGTAAGATTCCTGTTCTCAAA